>MDSV01180501.1_pt1 | contig 38600 bp, 39 predicted proteins | sample 810851 | NCBI WGS metagenome assembly MDSV01 (sample SAMN05326640, study PRJNA326480) | marine metagenome | isolation source: seawater | place: Atlantic Ocean: North East | collected 2012 | reverse complement strand
ATAAAATTCGTATTTTTTTGTAGATATTAATAAATATGAAAATGCAATTAAAAAATAAATACAAGATTGACCATTTATACCATCATAAAAATTTAATGAATTCATCAAAATTACAAAACAAAATATTGTAAATATTATAGAAAAATTTTCTAAAAATATTTTACTATCGTAAAAAGAAAGTGAGAAATTCACAATTAATAATTCTTTATTAAGTGTAATTGAAATAATTATAAATATAATAGATAAAAATATTTTTTTAAAAGGATTTAAATTATTTTTATCATCATAGAGACCTAAAAAATAAAAACTTGAAATTAAAAATATAATTCCAATAATGTCTCTTATCTTAAAAAAATTATTTTCTAAAAATAAGAATTCTTTTAAAAAAATAAGTTGATAAATAGACAGTGCTAAAAGATTAATCAAAAAAATTGTACCTCCTAAAAGAGGAGTTCTTTTAATGTGTGTCTTTAATTTTTTATCAGGAACATCAAAGACATTTAAAATTTTTGAAATTTTTTTTAAATTAAAAAAAATAACTAAATTTAATAAAACAAATATTAAATAAAAATTAATCATTCTTTTTTAGAATATTATATGAATACAAATAAAAACCTAAATAATTAAATAATATTAAAGATATCCAGTTATTAAAAAAATTTCCGCTAGGTAATAATGGAAATAAATAAATTAAAAGCCCTATTGAAATGACTAAAAAACCATTTTTTTCATAAAAGTCTAATTTTTTTTTCCAAAATTTTAATAAATTAAAAAAAATAAAAAAAAGGAAAGTAATATAGAATAAAAATCCTATAAAACCAGTTTCAGATAATATTTGTATAGCTGTATTATGAGGGTGAGTTGAGCAAATACCAATTTCAGAATTATAGTTGATTTTTCTACAATGAAACCTAAAACCTTTGGGTCCAACACCTACTACAGGGTTTTGGAAAAATAAATTCATTGCTAGTTGGTAGTGGCCCTGGTGTTCTTCAGAAAATAATCTTAGATTTTTTGTGATTTTTTTTTTTGAGTCAGACAATTTTTCCTGAGTAAATACCATATTGTCTCCGTCAAGAAAAAGATTGTTTGTAATTTGATTAAAAGATTTTTTTACCATCCTTTCAAATATTACAGACTTTCCGAAAACATTTAAAGATGTAAGCGAAATAAAGAAAATTAGTCCAATTAAAGAATACAAAAATATTTTTTTTAATGGCTTAATAAAAAAAATAATTAGAATAATAGAAATCATCATCAATGCAAATGATGTTCTTCCACCCGAAAGATAAATTGTAATTAAAAAAAAACTAAAAAAAAATATTAAAAATAACTTATTTTTCTTTAGATCGAACTTAAAATAAAAAGTTAACCAAAGAAGTAATGGTAAAGTTTTAATTAAAAAACTACCTAATATTAATTCTGTACCGAATATACCTGAGACTCTCTCATTAATTAGCTCAAAACCAAATAAATTTTTTCCTATTAAAAACTGATAAAAAGAGTCAAAAAATATAAACAGGTATAAAAAGTAAATAATTAAAAGAGCATTTTTTGTTTCAATCAAATTATTTCTAGAGAAGTTTAATACATAACAGATTGATAATGCCAATATTGTGTATCTAAAATAAAATATAGATGAAATTTTAAGATCATTGTGATCAATTTTAACGATCGCAACTACAGCAATATAAATTGAAAAAATAATAAAGGCGATAATTAGATTATTTTGAAAATACTCTAAACTTTTATTTTTGAATACAAAGTAAATTATTAAAATTAAAGCTGATAATTCTGTAACAAATATACCAGGAATATATGAGAGTGGAAGAAACATACATATTAACAAAATTAAATTTCTGTTATTGATTCTTATCATCTAAAATATTTATTAATTCTTTTTGAAAACTTTCTCTAGTTGGTAAAGTATTTTTTTTCATTTTTTTTTGAATTTCTTTATAATTATTTAATATGTAATGAATTTTTTTTTCTAAACTAGAGCTTTTTCTTTTACAAGTAAAAATTCCTTTTAAATTTAATTTAACATGTTTTATTTCTACAAAAATAATTACAGGTCTTAACCTTGCAAGACTCTCTAATATTACTTTTGGGGCTCCCTCAGTAAAAGAGGGTAGTATAAATATATTGTGATCATCGTACAATTTGATAAGTTTTTTTTTTTCGGAAACTTGTTTATAATAAGTTATTTTAGAGCTTTCTCTAAAATTTTTTTCACCACCAACTACTGATAATTTATAATCAAAGTTAGAATTATTTAATAATTTAATTAATGAAAAAATACCTTTTTCGACTTTAATTCTGCCCACATATAACAACTTAATAGATTTAGTAGTTACAGCTTTTTTTCTTTTCGAAAACCAAAAATTATCTAATTCTGAGGGAAAAATTATCATTTTTTTACTTGAATGATAAATTTTACTTGAAACTGAGATAACTTCTAAATTTCTTTTTAAAAAACTCAATAATAAATCGTAAAATAAATAACCAATAAAACCAATTTTTTTTTTATATTCTTTATGTCCATCACTTCTTAGATACAAATAGCCAGGAATTTTACCTACGAAAAACATTATAATTATAAAATTAATAAAATTTCTTAAAGTTAAAGAAATCATAAATATTTTTAAATTTTTTTGTTTTTTTAAACTTAAAATTTTTTGATAATCAAGTCTAATAATTTTATTTTGTAATTTTTTATAAAAAGAAAATTTTTTTTTTGAATTTTTAGAGAATAAAAATATTTTAAATTTTTTATTTATTGACTCAATAATATTTACTGTGTCATTTGAATTAGAAGAAAATTTTTTTTCTTTTAAAAAAATTTCATCATTTGAGAAAATTAAATAATTTTTCATTTTTTTAGGTATTTAAAAAATTTTTTTGGAGTCAAAAATAATATTATAAATTTTATTTTTCCAATAATTGATTTATACTTCAATATTTTTTTTATGAGGTTAAAATTTTTTTTATCATTTAATAGCAAATGAGAAATTTCCAGATAACTGAGTTTTTTTTCAAAATATTTGATGTTTCTTAAAAAATCTTTATCTTTATGTAAGTTGTGATCGAACCAGTCCTTATACTCTATAAAAAACATTTTACTATTAAGTTTTGAAAAATTTTTTTCATGAACTCTATAATTCAATAAAGGTTCATTTATAGAATGAGCTTTGCAAAATTTAGAAATTTTTAATAAGTAATCATAATCCCCTATAATATTATAATTCTCATTGAATAAACCATATTTTGTAAATATGTTTTTTCTAAAAATAATACCACTAATTATTAAAAAATAATCCTTGCTTAAATAATCAAAAATATATCCTTGTGGTAATTGATATTTTTTATAAATTTTTGATTTTTTAATATTTTGATAAAAAAAATTTGCATTACTATAAAAAAAATCTAACTCTTTATCATAAAAAAAATCTTTTCTTGAGGACAAGTAATTTTCATCCCACCAATCATCACAGTCTAAGAATGCAATTAATTGTCCTTTTGAGCTTAATAAAGCATCATTCCTAGCTTTATATAATGGTACTTTTTTTTTATTAAAAATATACTTAATCCTGTCATCAGTATAATTCCTAATTTTTTTATATGAATTGTCATCTGAGCAGTTATCCCATAAAATAATCTCTATGTTTCTATAATTTTGATTAATTATACTATTTAAACATTTGTCTAAATATTTCTCACCATTATGGAAGTTAACTATTACACTTATTTTTGGAGTGCTCATTTATTTGTTTTAAAGATTCTTAATCTTTTAAATTTAAAATAAGTTTATATCTAGGCAATCTTTAATTCCAATCTCTAATTATCTATTATTTTCAAGCTATTTTAAAATCAATTTTAAACTATATTATCAGGTAAAAAATTGATTATTCAACCCTCTATCAATAAGAGTTTTTAAGTTCTATTTTAATAATTTTTTTTCTTTCTTTTAAGGATTTCTTCCAGTCTATCTTTATCTCTTTTTGTGTCCATACATTGCCAGAAGCCCTCGTGTCTAAAAGCTGATAATTGTTTTTTTTTTGTTAATATCTCCAATGGTTCCCTCTCTAAATAAGTGCCATCATTTTTTATGTATTTTAGAAATTCTGGTTCTATTACAAAAAAACCGCCATTAATCCAGCCCTCATCCATTTTTGATTTTTCTTTAAAATAATTTACAAGATTTTTTTTTAGTTTTATTGCACCAAATCTTGCTGGAGGTCTTACAGCCGTCAAAGTCACTAATTTGTTATTTTTTTTATGAAATCTTAATAGTTTTTTTAAATTGATATTTGATAAACCATCTCCATAAGTCATCATAAAGGTATCATCATTAATATATTTTTTTAACCTTTTAAGTCTCCCTCCAGTCATCGTATTCTTGCCAGTATCTATTAAATGTATTTTAGTTTTTTGGTTTAATTTTGTTGTTCTAATATAGTTCTTTATAACCTCACTCTTATAGCCAAGTGCTAAATAAAATTCTTTAAATCCATGTTTAATATAGTGTTCAATTATATGCATTAAAATTGGTTTATTTCTTATTTTAACCATTGGTTTGGGAATCTTAGATGAATATTCTGGTATTCTAGTACCAAGTCCACCAGCTAAAATTACTACCTTCATTAATTTTTTTTCCAATCATATTGAAATTTTTTATTGAAGTGATCTTCTCTTACCATCTCTTTTTCATTGTGGGGTAGATTTAAACAATTTGCAATTATAGACTCTCCATCTTCTATTCCCTTAAAACCGTTCCAAATATTTGGTGGTATCGTTACGAGAAAATATTTTTTAGGAGTTAAGATTATTTCCTGATATATGCCTTTGCTAATACTATTAGCTCTATCATCATATAAAACTAATTTTACTTTTCCACTGATACAAACATAATTTAATGTTGCTTCTTTGTGTAAGTGCCAGGCTTTGATTGCATCCTTATAGATTGTTGAAAAATAAATTTCTCCAAAACTTTTAAAAACACTGCTATCATTACGCATCATATGCATGACTTTGCCCCTCTGATCACTAATAATTTTAAGCTCGGTAATTAAGACATCTTTGATGTTCATTTTAAACTTCCTTTCAATAAAAATATTTTAAATTTTCTAAAAATAAAGAAGATAATTGATAGCCAAGCATATGGATAAATTAAATTTTTAAGAAAATGATTAGTAAAACTCACATAATGTAAGCCACCTCTTTTTCCAGAAATTAAAATTTTAAAAAAAAAATTAAAAAAATTTCTCATAGAATAATTTTTAGAGTAAATATATTGATAAAATCCTAAACCTTTAGATCTATAGTAATCTAGTGCCTCAGGCAGTCTTACTATTTCAACTAAAGGATATAAATCTTTCCATTCTCTAACTCCACTTAAGTTTACACTCAGAGCCCTAGAGCAAAAATATGCTTTGGACTTACCAAAAGCTTCACAAAAAACTTTTATAAAAAAAGCTGTATTGTCTAAATTTGACCATACCCTAGTGTCCATCATTTTTTTTTTGTCCAAAACATGTAAGTTTTTATTCCACATTTCACGGTTAAAACAATTTACATAAAAACCTAATAAAAAATCAAAACACAGTCTATGATCTATTAGTTCATAAAAATTCATAATTTTATCTTTTTTTAAGGGAGAATGTGTTTTTAAATTATTAGGTAAATATTTTATATCAAAAGGAAATGGATATTTTTTCAAAAAAGATACATCTAAATAGTAGGAATTTATCCAATAAAAATTAATATTTTTGTTTTTTTTAATTAATTTAATAAGGTAATTAATTGAATTAGCTGTTAAGAGATCATCATCTCCCAAAAACCAAATAAACTTGCCTTCAGCCATTTGGGAAACTTTTAAAACATTCATTGCAAAACCTAAATTTTTTTTATTCTTTTTATAATTAATTTTAAATTTTTTTTTAAAAGGTTTAATAATCTTATATAAATTTATTTTGGTAGCATTATCAGAAATACAAACTTCAAAATTCTTTGATTTTTGTTTCGCTATCGAGTTTAAACAATTTTTTAGCTGTTCAGGCCTATTAAATGTAGGAATACATATTGAAAGAAGCATAAATTAAAAATTATTAAGTTTTTTAATATTATTAATTTGCTCAAAACTTAATCTTAATAAATCTTTTTTTTTTTTAAAATCGTAATAATTTTTAAACCATTTCAAAGTCATTTGAATTGCATCTTTGTCACTTAAATGGGTCTTCCATTTAAGTCTTCTCATTGACTTTGAACTATCTAGAGCAAGAAATTTAGACTCATGTAAATGATAACTTTTAATAATTATTTTAGATTTTGATTTTAAAAATTTTTTTGTAAATTTTGCTATCTCTATTACTTTCATATTTTTTTTTCTAGATGGGCCAAAGTTCCATGATGTAGAATAGCTTTTATTTTTATCAAAATATAATTTTTGTGCTAATTTTAAATATCCAAATATTGGTTCCAAGACATGTTGCCATGGCCTTGTCGAATTTGGACTTCTGATAATTAGATTTTTATTTTTTAAACATAATACTGCACAATCTTTTAGAATTCTGTCTTTTGTCCAGTCACCTCCACCTATGCAATTCCCAGATCTCACTGTAGCAACATTTATATTTGTATTTTTAAAAAAAGAATGCATATAACTTTCAGATATAATTTCACAAGCAGCTTTACTCCCACTGTAAATATCAAGCCCACCAAGTTTATCCTCTTCTTTAAATTTTTTATTTAGATTTAAATTAAGATAAACTTTATCAGTTGTTACAATTACTATCGATTTAATAAATTTTTTGTTTTTACAACTTTCTAATAAATTTGAGGTTCCTAATACATTTGCTTTGATAGTCTCGATAGGACTTTTATAGCTTACTAATACACTTGATTGTGCAGCCATGTGAAAAACAATTGATGGTTTGTGTTTTTTAATTACGTGGTCTAACTTTTTTCTATCTAAAATATTATTTCGATAATCTTTTTTTAAAAATTTAGTTAATTTCAAATTATCAAAAAAATTAGGTTTTGAAATTGGGTTTAGTGCATAGCCTACAACATTAGCTCCTAAACTTTTGAGAACTAATGTCATCCAGCTACCTTTGAAGCCTGTGTGACCTGTAATTAAAATTGTTTTATTTTTCCAAAAATTTTTATTTCTCATTTAAATTTTTTAGTTATTTTTTTCAATTTGTTGAACTTTATTTTGTTACTTTTTTCATTTAAACTACTAATATCTTTCTCGTTATCAACCGAGTGCCAAAAACCTTTCATTGGAACAAAATTACATTTAAATTTTTTAATAAATAACGGATATAAACTTTTTTCAAAATTTACTAATTTTTTATAATTTCTATTTAGTATATTAATGTTCATAACAGACATACCGGAATAAATAAATGCTTTAAAGTTTTTTTTATTTTTGATATTTACAGAGTCAAAAATAATATTCCTATTAAAGCTAATAATTTTGTTATTTATTATTCCAACTGTTCCATAAGGTAGTTCATTTTCACAACCAACTAATGTCATTTTATTTTTCAATTTTATATGATCATTATAGATTTTATTTAAATTAAAATCGAAAATTGCATCCCCATTTAATAATAAAAAATTTGTAGATAAAATATTTTTTTTTATTTGAAATATTCTATTTGCAATAGAAGAATTGATACCCGTTTTTACAACTTGAATATTATAATCTTTAAATTCTATATTATTTTTTAGATAAGTTCTGATCATCAAACCTTTGTAGCCAATAGGTAGAATGAATTGATTGAATCCATTCATCTTTAAACTTTTTAGAATGTACCAGATAATTGGTTTTTTATTTATCCTAACAAGTGATTTAGGAATTTTTTTACCTATATCACCTAATCTAGTTCCTTTACCTCCACAAAGTATTACTGCTGTTTTTGTAATTGACTTTTTATTGCTTAACATTTCAGTTTTTAAAAAAAATTGGTTTTGCTACTTGTAAGAATTTATTAGATATGTGGTCTATATCCTTCAATGACAAATTGGCATGATTAGGCAAATATATTCCATACATATCTACAAATTTAGCATTAACTAAATTATCTACTTTTTTAATATTTTTTCTCAAAAAAGGTTGTTGAGCCATATTTCCACAAATTAATGGTCTCGATTGAATTTTTTGCGACTTTAAAAATTTATAAACTTCTAGTCTATTTTTTACAAAAGTCGCATAACCAAAGCTCGATAATGTTTTTAAATTACTTTTTTGGAACCAAAATGACTTTAAATTTAACTTATATCTATTATAGTTTTTATGTCTTAATTTTGAAATTTTATAAATTTTTTTCATCTGTTCAATACCTATTGAAGCATTAAAATCAGTAGATCTAATGTTAAAACCTGAATAATAAAAAGTAAATAATGATTTAAACTCATCAACCTTAAATTTTTTTTCAAGATTTAATCTAAAATTTCTTTCCATGTCCCTTGCCCAGCCATGAGATCTAATAGCCAATGCTAAATTATAAAAATTTCTATCATTTGTGGAAACCATCCCTCCTTCAATCGTAGAGATATGATGCCCATAATAAAAGGAATTAGATGATGCTAAACTAAATGTTCCAAGTTTTTTTTTTCCTGTTTCACTTCCTAAACTTTCACAGTTATCCTCTATTAATTTAAAGTTGTATTTCTTTTTTAAATCTTTAATTTTTTCAAAATTATTACTGTGGCCAAGAACATTAACAACTACAACTAGACCTGGGTTATATTTTTTACATATTCTATCTAAATTTTTTATACATAATCCTAAATTATCTTTATCACTATCACATAAAACTACCTTATAACCTAATTGTAAAAATGGACTAACAGTAGTAGACCAAGAAACTGCCGGTAGTACTACTGTTTTGTTTTTTAAATAATTACCTTCAAGTAAAACTTGTGATATTAGTAAATTTGCAGACGAGCCTGAATTAACAAAAATTGAGTATTTTAAATTAAGAAATCTTGAAAATTTCTTTTCAAAATTTTTTGTATAAATGGATTGGTTTAAATACTTTCGAGATTTTATAAATCTCTCCATAACCTTATATTCTTCAGGGCCGATAGTGTTATATGCTAATTGATAATTTTTCATCTTAAAAAGTTAGTTCTGGTCTAGTGTAATTGATTTTCCAAAAATTTTTTTTTGAAGTATTATAATTTTTTTTATCATAATTTTTTGTTTTAGAAAAAGTTATTTTACTTTTTGGATTAATTTTATTCCAAATTATTTGTGCAAAATTTTTTACTGACATAGTTTTACCTGAGCACATATCCCAAACTTGAGGAAATTTTTTATTTTTTTTACTAAAATTAGTAGCTTCTATTAAACTATTAATTACATCATCTATATAGTTAAAATCTGTTTTTTGATTTCCTGGTGTCATTTTAAAATCTTTATTATTCTTTGCAGCATGTATTAATGCAGGCCATAATCTAGTTTTCTTTTCATCACGTCCGTAAACATGGTAGAGTCGTATTATTCTTAATTTTAAATTTTTATTTTCTTTTGAATAATTTAAGCAGATTTTAGAAAACATTGCTTTTGTTAAAGCATATATGTAATCAGGTTTTTTTTCATAACTCTTGATTAATTTTTTATTTATTTTTAAACTTTTAATCTTTTTTTCTTTTTTAGAGGAAATTATTAACATTTTGTTACATCCATTATTTATACTATTATCTAGTAAATGTCTGGATTTTAGAACGTTAAAATTATAGCATTCCTCAAAACTTGAAAATCTTGAATATCCTCCAACAGCAGCCAAATGGATCAAAACATCAGTTTGTTTGAGTTCTTTCCAATTGCTTTCAAGAGAACCGACAAGCCACTTAACATTTTTAATTTTTTTATTTTTTTTTTTCCTTGTTAAAGCAAAAATTTTAAAACCTTTTAATGATGCCTTTTTAATAAAGTTTCTACCTATATATCCATTCGCACCTGTAACAAATAGTTTCATAAAATATCTCCTCTGACTATTTTTTGTCTAAAATTATTTACAAATTTTGAATTATTAAATTCTTTTATAGGAAACAATCTTTTTTTTACAATCTTAAATTTTTTCTTTTTTATAATCTTACTCCACCATGAATCAAGATCATTATAATTATTGTTAATAAAATCTGCAGCTTTTTTTTCTGAATCAAATAAAATATTTAACCTTTTTAGATTATTTAAGATTTTTTTAAATTCTTTTGTAAATTCTTTTTGCTTAGAATTGCTAACAATTATAAATGGTTCTGAATAATAAATTAATTCAAATAATGCTGTAGAAAAATTATCAATTACCGTTAATTTATATTTACTAAAAATGTTTCCCTTGTAATTTTCTTCTTCAAATTTAATCTTATTATTTGTGTTTTCCATCCATAGTTTTTTTAAAGTTTTTTCTATTGGACGATTAAAAAATTTAAATTTAATTAATCTTTTTTTATCATCATTGATAAGTCCATATAATTTCCAATATTTATTCAAATGTAAATGATTACATTCTTTTAAATTTTCTGTCATTTCTTGAAATAAAGTATGCGATGGTAAAAAAAGTAAACCATTTTTTCTTTTACTAGTTTTTAACCTTTTAAGAAAATAAGGAGCACCTACCCCATTTTTGTCGTGCCAATTAAACTTTATGTCAGCATATTTTTGAATTATATAATCTTCAGGTGAAAATTTTCTCATACCGAATAATCCACCATGTTGAAATGAAACAATTTTGCCACCTCGTTTTTTAACATTTAATGTTAAGAACTTAAAAGAGTCTGAAATATGCAACAAGATTGCTGTTCCTACGCTTTCAAAATTTTTAGATAATTCTTTGTTTGAATAATAAAAACTTTTAAAGTTTTCTAAAAAAGAACTCGGAAAAATTTCTTTATTGTATTCGTTGAAGATCACATCGAATGAGTCTTTTTCAGGAATATTAAGTTTTTTTCTAAGATAATTATTCTTATGATTAAACTTGTTTGGAGAATTAAGGAATTTTTCTTTTAAAAATAAAATCTTAAATTTACTTAAAAACATTATCTGAATTGATTGAAAGATTCCAAAATATCCATCAATAATTATGCTTGGTTTAAAAATTTTGATAATCATATTTAACAAGAATATATTAAATGAAACTATTTTTTTTTTATTCTCATATTTTTTATATTTTAGTTTCTCATTTATAACATTTAAATTTTTAAATTTTAATTTCTTAAAAATAATATAATCTAAAAATTTGTTTACACTTGTCCCAAAGCTAAGCTCATCATAAATAGACTTTGTATCTTTAAAAAAAAAATCTCCAGAAATTACATTTATAAAAATTTTTTTATCTTTTATTTTTTTATAAGTTTTTATTTTTCTATTGATTAAGATAATTGATATAATTAAGTAATAGTCTAATAATAGGCCCCATTCTTTTTTTGAGAGATTTACTTGATGTATCTTATTAAGATTTTCTCTCAAAAAGAACCTATACTGGTTAACTTTTTTAAGTATAAATAATTCCTCTTTATTTTTATTATATACCTCATTTAAATCTTCTATATGAGTACAATCAAACGGCTTGCGCTTTCTTTTTGAAAAAGAATTTAATAAATACTCGCTTATAAAAATAATTTTTGATTTTTTTTTATAATTTATTTTTTTTTGAAAGTAATTAATAAGATATTTTTTTGTCATTTTTTTTTATATAATTTTGAATAATATCTAAAATTTTTTTAGTTGTTTTATCCTTTTTATTTAATATGAGATCATCGTCTTTTTTAAAATTCGCTTCCTTGAAATATTTTTTATTTGATAAATTTAATATTCTATCTAATCTTTTTTTAAAATATCTATATTCACACTCAAAATTAATTGAACTGATACCTTTGATCGGAAAATCGTAAACTTTATTAGATGTAAAGTTACATGCCAAAATTTTTTTTTTTTGAGAATACATCTCCCTCAACATTGTAGACATTCCAGCTATTATAATTTTACTCTCATAAGCTGCCTCATATGATGAATAAGGGTATTGATACTTAAATCTCTTTTTTAAAAAATTGTACTCGTCTTTATCAAAAAATTTCTTGTACCATTTCTGTTCATTATAAAAACCTTTAATGACATATGTTGAGTGAGGAGCAATATTTTTAATTTTTTTTTGTCTTTTTAATGCAAAAATTAATTTTTTATTTTCTTCTTTACAATACTTGATAACAAATTTTATAAGCTTTGCAAATTTAAAGTCTAAACTTTTGTCATCTAATTCCCATGCACCTACTTCAGATAATAAACAAATATCATATCTATTTTTTGTAGGAAAAAATTTTTTTTCTTTTATTCTTCTCTTAAAATTGTCAAGTCTTAAACTACCAACAACATTAAATTTACCAATTCTTATTTGAGAATTTTTTTTATAATTTTTTTTATCATAATTACTGTAACATAATAAGTGAGGAATATAAAAACTCTTCATTTGAATATTATATTTTTTTTTTTAAATAAAGTGCTTCGTTAACCCTGTAAAAATAAGAAGCATTTTGTATTGCGAGAAAATTAAATTGATTATGTAAAATTTTTGCAACATTAGAAAAATTTTCTGAATTATGTATCCAAGTAAGAACTATTTTTGGATCTACGATTTTAATTATGGCAATTGAGTAAGCTGTTTTAAAACCAAACTTATAATAATCAAATACAATCTTTAAAATTTCAAAAGAGATGTAAATCTTAGTAATTAAATGTGTTCTATCTTCATAAATAAAATGATCTAAATTTTTTAAAATTGACTCCTTTAACGAAAAAATATCACTATTATCAAAAATAAATATTTTTTTTTTTGGTGGGTTGTTAAAAATTATTTTCACATATTTTAAAAGTCTTAAAAAACTAATGATTTTTTTTATCATAATTGTTTAAATTATTTTTTTTTTATTGAGCCGCTATTAATAAAATAAATTTCATCACATTTTTTTGCTATATTTAAATCATGAGTTATCAAAACTATTGTTTTTTTTTTAAAAAATTTAAATAATTTTTGCAATATATTTGCTCTAGTTTTATTGTCTATTGCACTAGTAAATTCATCAAGAAATAATATTTCGGGATCTTTATAAATAGCTCTAGCGATAGCAACTCTCTGCCTTTCTCCTCCAGATAAACTTAAACCATCAACACCAACTAAGCTGTCAATCCCATGTTTAATGGAACTTATTTTTTCCTTTAAGTTTGAGATTTTTAGAGCTATATCTAATTTTTTTTGATCTACACTTCGATCATTACTAAACATAGTTATGTTATCTTTTATTGAGGAGTTAAATAAAAAAATATTTTGTGAAACGTAACCAATTTTTCTTTTCCATTTCACATTAATTTTTTGAATGTTGTTTCCACAATAAAAGATATTTCCACTTTTTGGTTTAATTAAACTTGTAAATATATAATTAAATGTACTTTTACCTGAACCTGTTTTGCCCATAATAGCTATTTTTTTTCCTTTTTTAATTTGAAAACTGAACGGCTTAATTTTAAAAGATGAAAATTCATCATAATTAAATGATATGTTTTCAAGATATAAATAAGATCTATTTATAGAGTTTGGCTTATAGTCTTTATTTATAACATTGTTCTCAAGATCTACTTTTTCAAAATTTTTAAGCTCACGTACAAGTAATTTAATACTTGCTTTGAAAATTTTAAGATAATTTAAACTAACAGCAACAGCATTAAACGCTGGAATAAATCTAATTATACCTATTGCAAATAATGCTAAAACTGAGATTAATTCATAATTTAAAGTCGTATTTGATTTTAAAATAAAGAGAATAAATACCAACCCTACAAAAATAGATATTATTTCTAAAACAACCCTCGGCAACTTGCCTAATAAACCAAATAAAAAATGATTCTGTTCAAATTTATTTACATTTTCTAAAAAATTTTTTTTTACATAAAGTTCTTTATTATAAATTTTAATATCTTGAATTGCTTTAAAAGCTTCCATTATCGACTGGGACATATTTTTTCTAAAAATCTGATTATTAATAGACCTAGCCTTTACTATTGGTTTAACATATTTTATGTAAAGAATTGTAAGAGATAATAAAAAAATAGAAACAATCAAAGATGCCTGAAAATTTGTAAATGCAAAAATCGAAAAAATTAATAATAATGTGAATACTTCTCTGATAAATATCAATAGGTGATATGTGTAATTATAAAAGCCCATAACTTCATCATTAATAGTTCTTAAGATACTAGCTGGATTATTTCTAGTGTGATTAATAAAAGGTGTCTTTATATAATAATCAAATATTCTTTTTTCTAAATTAATTTTTGCTTGTTTGAGTAACCTACCTTGATAAATATAGATAAAAATTAAAAAAAAATTTTTCAATAAAAATGATGAAATTAAAAAAAAAATTGAAAAATTAATGACATTATTATTATTTAAATTGATATTAATTATATCTTTAAGGTTATAGTGATCATACTTTGTAAGTATCAGGTCTGGATTAAAAATACTGGATACAAATAATGGTATTGAGAGTATACATAGAAATTCAAAAATAAGAGATATTACGTTTAAAATTAAGACAAAATAAAAGGATTTAATTTTATTCTCGAATAAAATTTTTAAATTAGAAAACATCTTTTTTATTTAAATCTTTTTTTAATTCATCGTATTCCCTAGAAATTTTTTTAAAAAAAAAGTATGCCAATTTGGTTTTATGTTTTAAACCTTTTGGCGTAATAAGATAAATATAATTTATTTTATTTTGGTTTTTTTTAAAATTTTTCACTTTTATAATTCCTTTTTTCTTTAATTCTTTTAGAATATAATGAATTTTACCCAGACTAAGATTTGATATTTTGGCTAAATCTCTTTGGTTTGTCTTAGGTTTCTTCTCTAAAATCTTTAAAATATTATAAGAATCGTAATTTTTATCGTCGTTCATAATTTGAACATAATGTAAAATTAGTTTATGTTCAAATTATGAACAAAGAATTAGATAATGTTAAAATACTAGACTGTACTCTTCGAGATGGGGGATATTATACAAATTGGTGGTTTTCTGATAAATTTGTCGAAAATTATCTTAGCACTATTTCCAAATTACCAATAGATATTGTCGAATTGGGATATCTATCAAATAACATTGATGAATTTGGTATTTACTATCATCTTAATAAAGCATCTTTGAGTAAAGCAAGAAAAATTTTAAGAAAAAATCAGAAAATTTATGCAATGCTTAATTTAAAAGAATTTAAGTCTGTAGCTGAAATGAAATCATTAATTAAAAAAAACTCAAATTTTCTTGATGGTATCAGGTTTGCAGTTTCTCCATTTGAGCTAAAAAATTATAAAAAATTTATAGACTCGGCTTGTATAAATTTCAAAAAACTAGATATCAATGTTAACATTATGTATTTTAGTAAATGGCATGATAATAAAAATATAATTGAAAATATTAACAAAAACATAAATAGTAGAATAAAAACTCTAGCTTTAGTTGACAGTTATGGAGCGCTTCAGCCAAAACAAATTTTAAATTCAAAAAATTCTATAAATAAATTAAATTTCAAATTAGGTGCACATTTTCATAATAATTGTGGTCTTGCAATAGCCAACTCTTTAGCAGCGATTGATAATAATTGTTCAGTTGTTGACTCAACTTTTACTGGAATGGGCAGAGGTGCTGGAAATGCTGCAACTGAAATACTTATAGCTGTTTTGAAAAAAGTTGACTCTAAAATTTCGGGTTTTCAAATTAATGAGTTACTGAGTAATTTTTTAGACCTTAAATCAAAATTAGGATGGGGAGAATCCTATGCTTATGCTTATGCAGCAAAAAATGGTTTTTCTCAAAGTAAAATTATGGACTTAATTCAAAAAAGAAGATTAAATTCCAATACAGCAATTAAGCTTTTAAATGTAAAAGAAACTAAAAAACTTGAAATAGCTAATATTTCAAAATTAAGAAATAAAAAAAATAAATTAAAAAATCATCCTCTATTTATCGGTGCAGGCTCTAGTATTTTTGATTATGGAAAAACTTTTTTTGAAAACTTAAATTCAAATATTCCATTATTTTTTACAGGAAGTAACTCATTAAAAAACTTTTTAAAATTAAATATTAAAACAAAAAATTCTATTTTTTTAATTCTCACTGGAGATGAAATCTCAAAATTTGAAAACAAAAACATTAATAAATTCTTCAAAGACTCCAACATAGATACCATCATAATAGAAAAAAATTTTAAACCAAATTATCTTAAGTTTAAAAATATTGTAGAATGCAATACCCTAGCTATAAATGCTATATTATTAGGTGGTTTGGTACTAAAAAAAATTGGTGTTAAAAATATAAATATTGCATTTTTTGATGGTGTAAACGAAAATTCAGCGAGTGTAAAAAGTATCAAGGTCATGGAAGAAACAGAAGAATGTATAAAAGAACTTTTGGCAAATAAACTTAATATAAATACTCTTACCAAAACATACCTAAAAGTACCCTTTAAAAAAATATGGGCAAATTAGTAAGCATTTTTTTTCCTGTGAGGAAAGGAAGCAAAAGAATTAAGAACAAAAATATAAAACCAATTAAAAATTTTAAAGCAGGGCTTTTAGAAATTAAAGTAAATCATTTAATAAAGCTCAATAACATTTTCAAAAAGGATCTTCCAAATTATAAATTAGAAGTTGTTTTTTCAACAAACTGTAAGAAAACAAAACTATTTTTAAAAAAACATAGTTGGATAAAAGTTTATGATAGAAAAGAATCTCTTTCATCAGATGATGTATTGGATAAGCTTATTTTGGAAGTTCCACGGATATGTAAAGGAGATATAATATTTTGGTCTCATGTAACTAGTCCATTGTTCAATGAAAATTTATATATGAATTTTATAAAAAAATTTTTAAAAAATACGAAAAAATTTGATAGCGCTTTTAGTGCTTCTAAAATAGAGAGTTTTTTAATGGATGAAAATAGTAATTGGCTATCTCACAATGTTAATAAAAAAAAATGGCCAAGGACGCAGGATCTTAAAGGAATGTTTGTTGTAAATAATGCAATTTTTGCATCAAAAAGAGAAGTTTATATAAATTTAAAAAATAGATTAGGGAAAAAAATATTGCCAATTAGCACTCCTAAATATTTCGATTTAGATATTGACTGTTTAGAAGATTTAGAAATTTTAAAAAAATTTATTTAAAAATGAGTTTATTTGATAAATTTAAGAAATACAAAGATTCAGAGGCCTTATTATATGATAATACTAGTATTTCATATAAAGATATTCTTTATCAAGTATCAAAATTTAAAAAAATAATTAATGAAAAATCTCTTTTATTATTAGTTTCAAGCAATACAGTTTTATCGATAATTTTTTATATTTTCTCGATTAAGCATAATTGTAAAATCATAATCCTTGATAAAAATCATTCAATTAAGTTTATTAAAGATACTGCCAAAAAATTTCAACCAAATTTTATTTTTTATCCAAATCAGAAAAAGATAGTGAATAGTGGAAAAAAAATTTTTTTCAACGATTACACTTTAATTAAATTAAAATCTTTAATTAACAAAAAAATCAATGATATTAATTCAATAATACTAACAACCTCAGGAACAACTTCTAATCCAAAATTTGTAAGAATTTCAAAAAAAAATATTTTTGAAAATACTTATCAAATACAAAAGTATTTAAAAATTAATCGAAAACAAAAAACTATTACGACCCTCTCAATGGCCTATTCATATGGATTATCTGTAATTAATACTCACTTAGAATTTGGAGCAAAAATTTATTTAAATGAAATATCTCCGGTAAATATTAAATTTTGGCAGATTGTTAAAAACCAAAAAATTACTAGTTTCAGTACTGTTCCTCAAATATGTGATTTTTTAAAGAAAATAAAATTTGAAAAATTTCTCACAAAAAATATTAAATATCTCACTGTAGCTGGTGGTAAAACTAATGACGAGACGCTAAAATATATAAATAATATTTGTAAATTAAATAAAGTAAATTTTTTTGTAATGTACGGCCAAACCGAAGCCAGTCCAAGGATGTCTTATATAAATATTTCCAAAAATAATAAAATTAAGAGCATAGGAAAACCAATAGTTGGTGGAAAAATGAAAATTATTAATAATGAAATTGTATATTTTGGTAAAAATGTGTCCTTAGGATATGCTAAAGATATTAAAGATTTATACCTTGGGGATATAAATAATGGAAAATTATATACCGGTGATTTTGGTAAAAAAGACAATGAGGGATTTTTTTATATTACAGGCAGAAAAAAAAGAATATCAAAACTTTTTGGATTAAGAATAGATCTTGATGATATTCAATTATCTCTGAATAAAAGAGGATATAAAGTTTTTTTAAATGTCAATGATGAGAAAATTGATATTATTTATAATAGAAAATATGATGAAAACTTAATTAAACAATATATAAGAAAAAAATACAATATTAATGAAAACTATATTTCCTGTACTAAAAAAAAATTAAAAAAAAATATTTTTAAATAATACTAATCAATATGGAATTTTTAAAATTTGAAAAACTCTATAATTTTAATCTCTCTGAAAAAAAGATTATATTTGATAAAAGAATTATAAAATTAATAAATTTTCACAAAAAAAAATCTAAGATTTTTAGTAAAATTATGTTTTACTTTAATTCAAGATCTTTTAGAAAATTAGATGATATTCCTCCTATACCTATTACTGCTTTTAAAAAATATGATCTATTAAGTGTGAAAAAATCTAAAATTATAAAAACTTTACACTCGTCGGGTACTTCAGGAAATTCTACCTCTAAAATTTTTTTAGACTCAATAAATTCAAAGAATCAAACTTGGGTATTATCTAAAATTATGGAAAGTATTTTTGGAATTAAAAGATTACCAATGCTTGTAATTGAGAAAGAGCCAAATTTCAGTAAAACAAATAGAAATGAATTTAATGCAAGAATAGCTGCTATTAATGGTTTTTCTATTTTTTCGAATAAAAGATTTTTTATATTTAATGAGAGTAACAAAATCAAAGAAAATGAATTGTCCAAATTTTTAGAAAAGTATTGTAAAAAAAAATTTATAATATTTGGTTTTACAGATCAAATATTCAATTGTTTTTTCAAAAATAAATTAAATAAAAGATATTCTAGTTATCTTAAAAATGGAATTTTAGTGCATGGTGGTGGATGGAAAAAATTGGAGAGTCTAAAGATAGATAACAAAACATTCAAAAAAAAAATTTATTCTAATTATAAAATAAAAAATATTTATAACTATTATGGACTTATAGAGCAAACTGGGTCAATTTTTATAGAGTGTCCTGAGTGTTTATCTTTTAAATGCTCAATTTTTTCTGATGTTATTATAAGAGATAAAAATCTTAAAGTAGTCAAGAAAGATAACGAAATTGGACTATTGCAAATTATGTCAACTGTACCAACTAGTTATCCCGGTAATATAATTTTGACAGAAGACTTGGCAGAGTTCACAAATAAAAAAAAATGTCAAAAATGTAAAAATTATAAAGGTAAAAGATTTATAATACATGGAAGAATGAAAAATTCCGAAATAAGAGGGTGTGCAAATACTTGATGAATATTTTCAAAAATATAAAAATTTTAGCAGGAAATGATAGGTTGAATGATTATTCTTTTAAACCGTTTGACAGAAGGATACTTAATTTTATTGCAGTATTGTCCAAAAATATTCAAATCAATAAATTAGCAAAAGATTATACTGATGTATTAAGTTTTGCTTTTTTTTGTCGAGAGAGAAACTTAATTGCTCTAGAAAAAAACTATTTTAATTTAAATATTAGAAAAGGCCTGGGGATAAGTTTTCATATCACACCAGCCAACATTCCCACAAATTTTGCATACTCTTTAATATTTGGATTGTTAAGTGGAAACTGTAATATCGTAAAAGTTCCATCCAGAAATTTTCCACAAATTGACATAATTTGTAGAGAAATAAACAGAACTTTAAGTAGATTTCCAAAATTAAAAGATCACATTAAAATAATCAGATATTCAAGAAATGATGAGTTTACAAAGAATATATCACTAATATCTGATGCAAGACTGATCTGGGGAGGAAACAAAACAATTGAAGAGGCTAAAAGCTTTAAAACTAAACCTAACAATAGAGATTTATATTTTGCAGATAAAAACTCATTCTGTGTAATCAATTTTGACGAATATAAAAAATTAAAAATTGAACAAATTAAGCTATTAGCTTTAAATTTTTATAATGATACTTATCTTGTTGATCAAAATGCCTGCTCATCTCCACATGTAATATTTTGGTTGAGCAAAAAAAAAATTGAAAATAAAATTAAAGAAAAATTCTGGATACATTTAAATAATTTAATTGAAAAAAAATATAATTTTGATTTTTCAGCAAGTTTTTTTAAGTATGACAGATCCATAGACGATTATTTAAGTAAAAAAAATATTAAAATTATTAATAATTCAAATATATACAGAGTCCAATTTAGTAAAGATAAAATTAAAAATTTAGATACTATGAAAGCAAAATGGGGTTACTTTTACGAGACAAATATTAATGATATTGAAGAGCTGTTTAGATATTCAAACGACTCGACTCAAACTTTGTCGTATTTTGGATTTAAACAAGAATATTTAAAAGAACTTCTATTAAAAAAAACTTACAAAGGTATAGATAGAGCAGTCAAAATAGGTCAAGCACTGAACATAAGTCTATTTTGGGATGGTTATGATATAATTTCAAATTTAACAAAAGTAAAAGATGTCAGATAATAAAAAAAAATACTTAACTTTGGATAAAAAATTAATTCTTGAATTTCAAAAAAATAAACCACCTTATCTAATGATTGATTTTGCAACTGAGGTAATTCCTGGTAAAAGTGCTAAAGGTTATAAAGAATTAGGAAATAATGAGTGGTTTTTCGAAGTACACTGGGAGGGTGATCCCAATATGCCTGGTATGCTTCAAATTGAAGCCTTAGTTCAAATGTCTGCTTTATCAATACTTACTTTACCTGGAAATAAAGGTAAGGTTATGTATCTTGTAAATGCAAATAACTTAAAATTTTTTAAAAAAGTGTTGCCTAACAGCAAATATAATATTGAAACTAATATTAAAAGCTTTAAAAGAGGAATTGCATTATGCGAGGGGAAGGCTTTCGTTAATAATGAAATAGTAAGTAAAGCAGAATTTTCTCTTGCCTTGCTTGATGATTTAGAGATAAATAAGATTAAAAATATATAACCAATGCCCATAGCGTCATCATTATTAAATAAACCTAGACTTGTAAAAAAGTTAAGAGATTTTTATGACTATGTTAATAAAAATGGCGGCCAAGTAGGGACAAAAACTAGAGGAATAGATTTAAATTTTAATAATGCTTGTAACTTAAGATGTAAATATTGCTTCACAAATTCTCCAAAGGGAGACCATGTAAAAGAATATTTAGATATAGGGGCCATAAAAAGACTTGCTGATGAAGCAGATGAGTTAGGGTATTTTGAATTTGATTTACAGGGTGGTGAATTATTACTTCAACCTAAAAAACTATTTGAAGTTCTTGAAGCAATTAAACCTGAGAGGTTTTATATGTATTTAACTACCAATGGGTATTATTTAGATGAGTCTATGGCAAAAAAATTAGCGGAATATAAGGTAAGTAGAGTTTCGGTAAGTATAGACAGTATGGACGAAAAGATTCATGATGAAATTCGTGGAAGAAAAGAGTCTTGGAAAAGAGCAATAGCAGCATTAGAACATGTCAAAAATGCTGGGATGGATCCCTATTTAAACATTACAGTAGGTCATTACAATGCAAATACAGAACATTTTAAAGAGCTTTTGGATTATTCAAAAAATAAAAGATATAGAACACTTTTAAATGTAGCCGTTCCATCAGGCATGTGGCAAAATGCTGAAGGCATAATTTGTGATGATAAAGACAGAGAATATTTAAGAAAAATTAGAAAAGATTATAAAAACTTAGTTAGAAATATTTGGAATCCATTTGATAAAAATCATGAAAAAATTCTAGGGTGCACAACTGTAAATCGGGTATATATAACTCCGATAGGTGATGTATTGGTTTGTCCTTATGTCCATATTAAAATTGGTAATATTTTTGAACAATCTCTTAAAGAAATTATAGATCATGGTTTTAGCATCAAATATTTTAAGAATCATAGCAATCTTTGTCTAGCTGGTGAAGACAAAGAATTTATAAGTAAATTTATGACAAAAAGTGGTCAATCTATTTTTAAACCAGCTTTAGCAAAGGATATCTTTAACAAAGAAGATTTTGTTGATTAATGCAATTAGCTAATAAAGTTGCTGTAGTTACAGGTGCTTCAGGGGATTTAGGGAAAAAAATAATACAAAAATTTTCTGAGGAAGGTGCGAGTATTTATGCATTAGTAAGAGATATTAAGAATAATTCATTTAATGATTATACACAAAAATTATCAATAAGATTTAAGAATAAAATTAAAATAATTCATTTAGATTTAGAGAAAGAGGAAACAATCAAAGAGTCATTCGAAATTATCAAAAGTGAAAATAATCATATTGATATATTGATAAATAATGCGGGGATACTTGAAAACAGTTTATTTCAGATGACAACTAAAAAAATTTTAAAAAAAATTTTTGATGTAAATTTTTTTTCACAGTTTTTTTTTACCCAAACATATTTGAAACTTTTAAATAATTCAAAAAATGGAAGTATAGTCTTTGTTTCATCAAATTCCTCTATTGATAATCCTGTAGGTAGAGTTGCTTACTCTTCTTCTAAAGCAGCGATAAATAGTTTAGCTGTTACATTGTCTAGAGAAAGTGGTGCAAAAAATTTAAGAGTGAATGCAGTTTTGCCTGGTTTAACAAATACTAAAATGGCAAATAACTTCACTAAAAAAGAAGCTATAAATGAATACATAAATGATGTTTCTCTAAAAAGAATTGCTGAACCTGATGAAATAACTAATGTAATTACTTTTTTATCTAGCGATAATGCATCCTTTATTAATGGACAATTAATTAAAGTAGATGGTGGGAGATAAAAAATGGATTTCAAGGATAAAGAGGCTCTAGATTTTTCATTTAATATTAGAAAAAAAATTCTTGAAATGTCTTTTAATGCTGGAGCGGCAAGTGCACACATAGGTGGGGCTTTATCTTGTGCAGATATTATTTCTGTTATTTTTTCAAATTTTTTAAATTACAACGAAGGTAATCCTTTTTGGGAGGAAAGAGATCGTTTTATTTTAAGTAAAGGTCATGCCTGTTTAGCCTATTATACTGCTCTTCATCAAATAGGAATGCTTAAAGATAAAGATCTGCTTAGTTTTGAAAAAGATAATTCTGATTTAGCTGGTCATCCTGTAAAGAATTTAAAAAAAGGAATTGAATTTTCAACTGGTTCCCTTGGAATGGGTATATCAATAGCTGTAGGTCTAGGAATTGCATTTAAAAAAAAAAAAATGAATAACAAAATTTTTGTTATTGTTGGTGATGGTGAATGTAATGAGGGATCAAATTGGGAGTCTTTAATGACAGCTGCACATTATCAATTAGATAATCTTATAATATTTATTGATAAAAATAATTTTCAACAAACTGGTACTTGTGAAGATATTTTAAAAACTGATAATTTAAGTGAAAAATTTAGATCATTTAATTGTTTTTCTCAAGAGATAGATGGTCATGATCATTTTCAGATTTATAAAGCAATTTCTAAAAATCTTAATGAGCCTAGGCCTAACCTTATTGTTGCCAATACTATTAAAGGTAAAGGGATAGATATATTTGAAAATAAAAATGAATGGCATCATTCAGTTTTAAGCAAAAAAATCTATGAGGAAGCTTTAAATAACTTAAATAAAAATTATGGCTATTGACGAAAAAAAACTCAAAATGATGTCTAGTATAGGTATGCGTGCTAGTTTTGGATTAAACTGTCTTGACCTAATAAAAGATCATTCAGATTTAATGGTGCTAACTTCAGATGTTTCAACATCCGCTGGATTAGATAGGTTTAGAAAACAATATCCCAAAAATTTTATTGATGTTGGTATTTCTGAACAAAACTTAATTGGGGTAGCTACTGGACTTGCAACTGAAAATTTTAAGGTAATAACTACAACTTTTGCACCATTTCAAACTTTAAGATGTTGTGAGCAAATTAAAGTAAATCTTGGATATATGAAGGCTAAAGTTTTGATGGTGGGCCTCGCGTCAGGATTAGTTTTGGGAAACCTAGGATTTTCTCATTGTAGCATTGAAGAAATAGGTGTTTTGAGATCGATACCAAATTTAAAAATTGTTGTCCCAGCTGATACTTTAGAACTAAAAAAAGTATTAGAGTATTTTTTAAATTCTGGAGATCAGTCAATGTATCTAAGATTGACTGGAGGTTCTAACATTAAACAAATTTATTCGAAAGATTACGACTTTACAATTGGAAAAGCGATTACATTAAAGCAAGGCAAAGATATTTGTTTTTTTTCTTGTGGAGCAATATTAAAAAATGTTATCAAAGCTTCAGATATATTGGAAAAAGAACACAAAATTACATCAAAGATAGTCAACATGCATACTATAAAACCTGTAGATCAAGAAGAAATATTACAGAATAAAAACTTTAAACTACATGTTTGTGTTGAGGAGCACAATACTATTGGTGGTTTGGCTAGTGCAATTAGTGAAGTAAAATGTCAAGAGGGAGTATTTGTTAAACAAGTTAATCTGGGAGTGAATGATAAATATACCAAAAGTGGAAGCTACGATTTTATGTTAGATCATTATAATTTATCGCCTGAAAAAATTGTTAAAACTATTATGAAAGAAATGAAATAATGACTAACATCGAAAAATATAAACTATCTTTTAAAGAGTCATTATCCATTAATGATAATGATATAAGTGAAAAATTAGAATATAATGGAATACCAGAATGGGATTCTATTGGTCATATGACCTTAATGTCAAAACTAGAGGAAGAATTTGATATTAGTTTAGAAACAGATGATATTGTTGATTTCAGTTCTTTTAAAAAAGGTATTGAAATATTAAAAAAATATAAAGTTAATATTTAATTGATTTTTAACTTGTTATAATCCAATCCAACATATGGCATTTTCATAGAAGCTTTTTCATTTTTTAAATATGGAATTCTCTTAAGTGGATTAAATCTCTCAGTAATTGTAATTCTGACTGATTTATTATCTGAATTTTCATATCCACTATGAACTAGAGATGAAAGAAAGATTATACCATTTCCAGCTTTTACTTTTAGATTTTTTATTTTTAAATCTTTAAGATATCTTTTATTAATATGAGTGTATTTCGAAGTCCAAGCTTTTTTACCTAGTAGGGGATGTTCCAGACTGTGCTTATAATATCCATTTTTATGAGATCTTTCATAAATTTGTAATCCTCCAGTTTTTTGATTTGTATCAAATAAAGGTATCCACAAAACTATAGTATCTCTCGCAAATTGATTTGTTTCTTGATGAGCATGTAGCAGTCTATCATTGGCATTATCATGAGCATGTATCGCAGGTCTTCCCGAAAAAACTACTTTGGAAGAAAAAAATTTTTTAACAAAATTCACCATTTCTTTCTTATGCAAGTGTCCCAATAAATCTATATTATATTTACAAATATCATACCAATTTCCTTTGAGCTTATTATTAAACTTTTTTACTTCGTAATATTTTTTTTGAAGATCTTTTTGATTACTAGGATGAATATAATTTAGTGTTTCAACTAAAGATTTTTTAACTTTTTCTAATTCTGATTTACTTAAATAATTTTTAAATTCATAATAACCATTCTCTGTTAATGACTTTTTTATTTTTTTAAAATCCCACATATATTAAAATGATTAATTAGTTTTATTTGTAAATAGGATAAATATACTGATTTTTTTTATTTTTAAACAACTTTTTCATTATCTTGCAGGCTTTAAATACATCAACAATTTGACAGTTAATATTCATTATCTTTTTATCTATAATTGCCTTTTTATTAACCAAAATATTGTCAAAAGAACTGTCTATCTTTGTCCCTTTAACACCAGTTTCTAACTTTCTGGAAAAAACTATTGTTGAAATTTTTCTTTTTTTACCATCTTTCTTACAAAAACCAGTAAATTTTTTTTTAAATCTATAATTTACTTTTGCTTCCTGCTCAGCAACATGAACAAAAGTAAAGCTATCTTTATAGTCAATATCAAAAAAAATATTTTTAGCTTTTTTTTTTATTAAAAAATTAAAAATTGATTTTTTTCCAAAACTGTCACTATTCTTAAGAGAGCAAAGATATCTTTGATAAAAACCCTTTATCAAAAAAGAATATATAGGGTTATTTGTCCTTTGGAATCGATTTTTGCTTATAAAATAGTTGGGTAAACTTCCACAAATTGATTTTGTTTTATTAAAATCAAAATTCTGAGTTTTACAAAATTCCCAGCTATAAGCTGGGATTAAAAGTGTTCCTTTGCTACCAATTTTTGAAATAATTGCATCAATAAACATATCAAAATCAAAAGTTTTTTTTTCAGATCTTGCTTTTAAAAAGATATTTAAAAAATTTGAATTTACTAATAAAATTTCACCTTTTTTAATATCTAATTTATTTACAAAATTTTTATAATCTAATAATTGACTCACTTAATCTATTGATTCTTGGCTACACTTAAAAACTTTTTTTGCTTAAGTTTAAAATACTCGCGCCTTTTTTGGTTAGCGCTACCCCCTGAATAAAGAATTTGATTTGGATCATCCGATCTAACTGCTAAAAGATATTTTTCTTCATCTGAAAGTTTTTTTTTAAATTCGGATGATAAGTATCTTTTATAGTTTAATAATTGATCATGGCTTCTTTCTTTAATATTCAACATTATAACTCTTCTTAGCTCACCTGTATAATTGGTTGCACCTGCATGCCAAATATTTAGGTTAGCTACAACTATAGATCCAGCTTTCAATATAAGTCTTTTTTCATTTTTTAACTTTTTATGAATATCGATATGATCATCCGGCCAACCAAGTTTTTTATGACTTTTGGGAATAATTCTCATTGCTCCATTTTCAATTTTTGTGTCATCAAGAAATATAAAAGCAACTATTCCTGCATATTTATCACTTGGATTATTTCTAGCAAATCCATCAATGTGAATACTTTGATTTCCAAGATTTTTAGTTGGATTTCTTAAATTAAGTCCACATATTTTTATTTCACTTTTGGTAACATGTTGTGCAGCATCTAAAATTTCAGGTATCTTAATTAAACCAAGAAATTCTTTACCCTTAGAAACAAGTCCACCCAATCTATCCGCTCCACTTTCAAATTTTTTACCTTTTTTAAAATATTCTTCTTTACCTTCCCAGCCACCTTTATCTTTTTCTTGTTTGATTAAATCTGCTGATTTTTTTTTTAATTTTACTAAATTTTTTAACATATAATTCGATTTCTCAATTATTATGAAACCGTTATGATCTAGATTATAATAATCATCAGTAGTTAGTTTAGATTTTGTAATTATAGAGTTTAAAATATTCATATTTATAAATATAACCTTCAATACATAAAATTAAATTTTTTTTCTACTATAAGTATTCCAAAGGTTATTTGTTCCTGGAATACATCTGTTTTTTTTTATAAAATTTTTCACCCTATAATAGTCTCTTTTTTGATCTATTGTAAACGAGAAATTTTTTTTCAAGAATTTGTAATTTCCAAAAGAATTAAATTTTCTTATTTTTGCAATTATCTTTTTATTGAAGAAAAACCATGTAGGAAATTGAAAAATATCTCTTTTAAAATAGCGCTCTTTTTCAAATAATTTTTTTGAATAAAAAGCCTCTAATGAAACCCCTTTAGGAAACGAACTTTTTACTTTCCAATTTTCTGAGTGAACCATTGATCTTGTTGAAAGATAGTGAATCTTTTTTTTTAAAAAAGTTTCTATAAATTTGTCAATTAATAAAGGGTCCACCAAAGGATTATCACCTGTAAGTCTGAGAATTAGAAAATTTTTTTTATTTTTTAATTTTAAATACCTACCAAACACATTTTCCTCAGGTCCAATTATAATATTAATTTTATAGTTTTTCTTTATATAGCTAATCAAAGATTTATTATTTTTTGCTTCTGATGTTAGTATATAAATATTCTTATTTTCAAAATATTCTGATTTAAGAAGATTTTTTATAACATAGTCTATAAGATTATTTTTTTTATCAAGTTTTTTTAAAGATTTTCCAGGAAATCTTTTTGAGCCCATACGAGCTTCAATCACACCAATAATTTTTTTTTCAACCATAAATCTTTATGCTTAACAATTTGATGCTTTTGAACTTTTCTTTTTAATTTTAGTCCAATTATATTTTGGAGATCTTCTAATTTTACTGACTGAGAATCATATGGTCTCAATGACATAACGTTATCTTTTGTAATTACATGACCTTTGTTTAAAAAAGTTGAGAAATATAAACTTCTACGTAAAGTTTTCTTTGAGTATCTCTCACACTCAAATACTTTTTCTCTTATACTTCCAATCATATTTAATGAGACTTTAATTTGTTTTATCATTTCAGCTAATTCAAATTTATCAATTGAAAGAGAATAATCTCCAGCAAGTTTTGTTTTTTTTGGCATAAAGTGTTTTTCAATTATTTGAGCACCCAGTATTGCTGCATTAATTGGAGCTATAATTCCTGGGACATGATCAGAATATCCTGTTGTTACTCTGTATTTTTCTTTTAAAAAATTTATATTTACTAAATTCGCATCAGAGTATTTGGTAGGATACACCGACATGCAATGAAGAATTGCGACATTTTTTTTTGAAAAAAGTTTTAATGCCTTTTTGATTTCACTTTGATTTGACATTCCAGTAGATAGAACCACCATTTTTTTTGTTTTCGCAATAGCTCTTAGTAAATCTAAATTATTTATATCACCAGATGCAACCTTAAAAAAGTCAACAAAATTTTTTAACTTTGATACGTAAGTGACATCAAAGGGAGATACTGCAAAATCAATATTTATTTTTTTTGCATATTTTGAAAGTTTTTTTATTAATTCAACAGTAACTTTTACTTTCTTAAATCTTTGATATTGAAACTTTAATTTTTTATCTTTTACATGTTTGTAGATTTTTAATTTTTTATTAACTAAGTTATTTTCATCAAAGACTTGAAATTTTACACAATCAGCACCAGCTTTTTTTGCTTGTAAGATAGAGTCAAAACATAATTTGTGATTTCCAAGATGATTGCTTCCAACTTCAGCAATTATATAAGGTATTTTTTTTCTTATTTTCAACAATTATATTATCCTAAATTCCATTTTATTCCATTTTCAGGATCTAGTGTTTCTAAATTAATTTTGTTTTTATGTTTTTTTGCTACTTTATAAATTTTATCTATCTCATTTTCGTTGAACTCTATAGGTTTAAGCCCTAGAGAAATTAAAGACGTATTTTTTGGATTATAATAATGATCTTCTTCTTCGATTCTTGGGTTTTTATAATGGGAAATCTTACAATTTAAATGATTCTGATCAGCATAATTTTTAATCTTATTCGCCATTTCATTTAAAGAGCAAAATTCTGTAAATTGATTAAAAACTCTGAATTCTCCTTTTTTGGCAGGATTGTCAGAGGCTATCTGTACACAATTGATGGTATCTTGAATATTCAGAAAGGCTCTTTTTTGAGTCCCTTTACCATAAACACTCAATGGTTTTTGAACAGTCATCTGAGTAATAAATCTGTTAATTATTGTTCCAAAAATTGAATCATAATGAAATGATGTAGATAAATTTTCAAAATCTAATTCGATTTCTTTAGTTGAAATACCATAAACAAAACCTTGATTTAAATCTGTACATCTCAGGCCCCAAATTCTACATGTAAACTCTATGTTCGCACTGTCATGAACTTTTGAAAGGTGATAAAAACTTCCTGGTTTTTTTGGATATAAAACTCTATCTTCCCTTCCGTTATGATTAACTTTTAACCAACCTTCTTCAATATCAATATTTGGTGTTCCGTACTCACCCATTGTTCCTAATTTAATTAAATGACTATCTGGACAATATTTTTTTATCGCGAATAATAAATTTAAATTACCTATAACATTATTATGCTGAGTAAAAACTGCTTTTTCTCTATCTGCCATTGAATATGGTGCTGATGGTTGTTCTGCATAATGAATAATTGTTTCAGGTCTAAAATCAGATAAGATTTGACATAACGTCTTATAATTTAAAAGATCTGTAATAAGGTAGCTGATTTGATTATTTTGATTTTTATTCCAAATCTTTATTCTATCTTGAAAAAACTTAACAGAATTTATGGGCTCTATCCCATATTCACTTTCAATTTTTCTCTTTGATAAGTTGTCTACCGCAAAAACATCATGTCCCAAATTTGAAAAATGCATAGCAGTTGGCCATCCTAAATAACCATCAGAACCTAAGATTAATATTTTCATTTTTAAAATCTTTTATACCAATTATAAGTTAACTCCAAATTTTTCATTAATTTTTTTTTTACTTTAATTAATGGTTTTTTGTAAATATGGTCATCATAACCCTCTGGGGTTTCAATATATCTAAATTTGTTATTTTTTTTTGAAATATTATCCAAACATTTTTTAAGATCGAGTATGCTTAAAAATTGATTAGTATTTATATTTATTTCAGTTTTATTTGATCTTACAAATAGTTCTTGAATCAATGCTGAACATACATCCTCAACAAAAATGAAATCCCTTTTTTGACGTCCGTTGCTATGAATTTCCATAGATTTTTTTGAAATTATTCTTTTTATGAAACTATGTACAACACTACTTTTGTGATTTGAATAAGGTCCAAACACATTAGATAGTTTACAGTTAACAATATTCATTTTTTTAATTTTTGAATAAGTGTTGCCATACATTTCACAAATTACTTTCGTCAAGCCATAAATACTTGGGTTATGTCTAAAATTTTCAACGCCCATTGACGATGCAATAAGAATTTTTTTTACGCCATATTTAACTGAAAGATTCAAAATATTAACTGTAGCTCTTACGTTATTATTAAATGCACTATCAGGTGAATTGTGGCAACTTACAAAACCAGGCAAAGCTGCCAAATGAATTATATATTTTATTTTCTTTTTTTTAAAAATCTTTTCTAATTTTTTCTCATTACATAAATCTATCTTAAAAAAATTTTTTATTTTAAAATAAGGATTATTAATTTTATCAATTGAATAAAATATTTTTTTTTTTTTATTTAAATTTTTTACTAAGTTTGAACCAATAAAACCAGAAGCTCCTGTGATAAGTATTGTCATATAAGATTTTTTAGAAACACATAAATTTTTGATAAATTTTTTTTTATTAAGTTTTTTGACATATTTAAACTATGCATTCTATATTTATAAGCTGATTTATTAATAGCTCCTAGTTTTATATTTCTAATTTTATTAATTTTAAGCCAAAAATCATAATCATCTTGATAACTTAATCTTTCATCAAATCCTCCTATTTGTTCCCAAATTTTTTTTTTATATATCGTTCCACTTCCAACAGGATAAAAGAATTTAGAGCCTATTAATTCTTTATCTTGAGTTTTAACTTTGATAATATTTACATTTTCATCTACAATTTTTAAATTTCCGAAGATTAAATCATAATTTTTTATTTTCAATTCCTTGAAATAATCGTCAAAAAAATTGCTTTCTAATAAATCATCTGCATCAACCTTCGTTATTAAAGGAAAATTAGATTTCTTAATTCCAAAGTTATAGGATTTCGACAAAGACTTAAACTTTACATAAAAATATTTTATTTTTGGATTTGCTAAATATTTATTTATTATTTGCTCAGAATTATCTTCGCTACTATCATTAACAATTATTATTTCACCAACAAAAGAATTATTGTTACTTAAAATACTGTTTAAACAATTTTCAATATATTTTTCATAATTATGGGTTATAAGTATTACTGAAATCATTTAAATGAATAATTATATTTATTTATTTGTAATTTGGTTTATTTAATTATCAGATTAAGTTAATATTATGTTGGAAATTATTAAAGAACTTTTTAACTATCCTAGGAGCATTACCGGTGAAGCAACAAGAGAAACTCTTAGATACATTGCAAATAAAGTAGAAAAATTAAACATAATCAAATTTAGATGTGGATCAAAGGTATATGATTGGAAAATACCTGATGAGTGGAATATTAAAGACGCTTACATAAAAGATGAAAAAGGAAAAAAAATATTAGATTTTAAAAAAAATCTTTTAAGTGTAGTGTATCACTCGATTCCAGTTAAAAAATGGATAAATAAGAAAAATTTATTAAAAAAAATACATACTGATGATCATCTAAAAAGTGCTACGCCATACATTACATCTTATTATAAAAAAGATTGGGGTTTCTGTATGCCTAAAAAAGATGTTTCCAAACTAAATAAAAAAAAATATTTTATTCATATTGACTCAAATTTTAAAAAAGGTTTTTTGGAAATAGGGGAGTTTTTTAAAAAAGGGAAAAAGAGTAAAGAAATTTTTTTTTCAACCTATATATGTCACCCCTCAATGGCAAATGATAACCTATCAAGCATTGCTCTTCAAATTTATTTAATTAATTACTTAAATAAGAATTATAAAAAAACAAATTTTTCATACAGATTTGTTTTTCTACCGGAAACAATTGGTTCAATAAGTTATTTAAGTAAAAAATTTAAAACTCTCAAAAAAAATATGATGATGGGTTTTGCGATGAGTTGTGTAGGTGATGACAAACAATATAGTATAATAAGATCAAGAGATGAGAATGCCCCTTCTATCAATGCTTTGAAATCAACCACCATAGGTAAAAAAAATGTTATTGAATATAGCTTCTTAGATAGAGGCTCAGATGAGAGACAGTATTGTTATCCTGGTATAGATTTGCCAGTTAGTGGTTTTTGTAGATCAAGGTTTCATACTTTTAAAGAATATCATACAGATAAAGATAACTTAAGTTATATATCAGCCAAAGGCTTAGATAATTCATTTGAAGTTTTTAAAAATATTATTGATGCTTTAGAAAATAGAAGTTTTTATCCAAAAAATAGATTTCTTTGTGAGCCAAATTTAGGAAAAAGAGGGCTCATGTCTACAGTGGGAAAAAGGTTTTTTTTCAAAAACAAAACATTAAAAAATTTTTTAGTTTATTCAGATGGTAAAAGAAATCTTTTTGAAATATCAAATCTAATTAAAATAAATCTTAAGGAATGTTTAGAAATTTGTAAAATTTTACAGAAAAATAATTTAATTTAATTATGACAGTAAAATTACTAAATTTATTAATTAAAGATGATAAAAAAATTAATAATCCTCTTTATTCATCAGGGCCATATTGGCAACACAAAAATAAAAGGACAATTAGTCAAATAAAAAAAAAATCTTTAAAAAATTTTAGAGGAATGGATACTGGAATTGGAACAAGTTTTTCAGATAATCTAGTATGTGATATAAGAAACGAATATAATCTAAAGGGTCAATTTATCTCCTCATTTTATAGTCTACCTATAATTAAAAAAGTATTTGATCAACAGATAGAATTAACTAAAAATTCTATTTTAAGATTTTTAAGATATCAAAAAATCTTATTTCAAGACAATGAGAGAGTAAACTACTTATTAAAAAAGTTTAAGTTTAACGAAACTACAACATTTGGATGTGTACAAAAATTTATCTACAAAAAAAAATATGTTTCTACTCACTACATTGAGATGGCAAATAGAGTTGATAATTTATCAAAATTTTTTAATTTTTCGAATATAGAAAGATACTTTGAAATAGGTGGAGGTTTTGGTGCAAATATACATTTTTTATTGCAAAATTTTCCTAATATAAAAAAAGTAATATATCTAGATAGTGTTCCAAATATTTATATTGGTACCGAATATTTGCGAAAATTTTACAAAAAAAATATTATTGACTACCAACAAACAAAAAAAATGAAAGAAATAAAATTCATGAAAAATAAAAAGTTAGAGATTTTTTGTATAGCGCCTTGGCAAATTGAAAAGTGTTCAGATTACATTGATCATTTTCATAATGCAGCATCATTTGTTGAGATGCCAAAAGAGATTGTCAGTAATTATATAAAGCATGTTAAAAGGCTTAAAACTAAGGATATCTCCTTGATCTCATATTTAGAATTTGATGACAAAACAACTTTTAATCCAATTAAATTGAAAAAATTATTTAAAAAAACATTAAAAACTTGCTACTACAGTTATGTTATAGACAAGCTAAATCTTAAAAATATATATATTGTAGGAAAAAAAATTTATTAAATGGGTCATTATATAAAACATAAAAAAAATTATTGGGATAGGAAAATTTTTGATAAGAATAAAGATTTTGATATAGAGATTTTAAAATTTAAAAAATTAGAAAGGGATAAATCTAAAATTCTTTTTAAAAAATACGTAGAATTAATCTGTTTAGAAATGTCCTATTATTGTAATAGGGCTTGTTCTTATTGTCCTGTAGCAACTTTTGAAAGGAGTGATAAAAAACTCGAAATTGATGATGAGTTACTAGAATCGATTATAAACTCATTAAAAAAAATAGACTATGATGGAAGAATTTCTCTAAACTTATTTAATGAACCGTTAGCTAGTAAAAATTTTACTCATAGGGTTAAAAATTTAAGCAACAATCTTCCAAAAGCAATTTTAAGCTGTAATAGTAATGGGGATTATGTGAAAAATTTTGATGTATTTTCAAAACTTGAAAAAAGTGGACTTAAAGAAATATTAATCACTCTACATCCACCTAGAAATACCCCTTGGACAAAATCCTATGCTCAAGGTTCTATTATAAAATTTTCAAAGAGAATAAAATATAAATTATCTGATAAAGAATTAAATGAATTGAAATATTCCTTTATGCACAAAAAACTTTACGTAGAAGTTGTGTGTACTAATTGGGATGAGACTGGTAATTCAAGAGGCGGAACAGTAAAAACGCTTATTCCTGAAAAAATAAGAGTAAACCCTTGTGAAAAACCAATGAGAGAATTTGTAATTTCCTATGACGGATCTGTACAGCTTTGTTGTCACTCTTATCAAAATAAAGAAATAGACAATGGAATTACCAAAGTTGATAAATTTGATATAGATTCTATATTTGAAATTTATACAAATAAAGTCTTAACTAATGCAAGAAAAGATCTTTTTTCCTATTCAGAAAAAAGTGGGATTTGTAGAACATGTAATCATTATGAAAATAATATAAGAACAGGGATAGATTTTTTTCTTAATAAAGAAGATGAGAAGAAAAGAGAGAAAATTTTAAAACAAATTTAAAATAGAATGAACTTTTTTAGTAATAATTTATCTAGTGAAAAATATCTTAAGATTCTTAAAAATAATTTTTCAAAAAAATTTATTCTACAAAATTCAGGAATGTTAATTGGAGATAAGGCCCTTTACCGTCAAATTAAAATTTTAGAAATAATTGAAAAAACAAGAAAAATTAAAGGAGATATAATTGAATTTGGAATTTGGAATGGAAATAATCTTTTTTTCATTAAAAAAATAATTGACTATTATAGATTAAAAAAAAAAGTTATTGGGTTTGATAATTTTAGTGGTTTTCCAAATCCAGCTAAATTAAAAAAATCAAAAAAAGGAAAATATATTGGTAAGCCAGAGTTAATAAAAAAAATAATTAAATTTTTTAATATAAGAAATATAGATATCGTAAATGACGATATAATGAATTTGCAAAAATACTCAAAAAAATTTAAAAAGATATCTTTAATATATATTGATTGTAATGTTTATGAGCCTGTTAAAAAAATTTTAGAGACACTTGATAATAAAATATTGAAAGGTGGTATAATAGCTTTTGATGAAGCCCAAAATTCTAAAAACAAAGATGAAAATAGAGCTATGATACAATTTTTAAATAAAAATAAAAAAAAATATCAACTTATAAAATTAAAAAAAAATTACCAGCCAGATGCCCTTTTGATTAAGAAAAATTAGTTTTTTCCTAATCTTCTTTTTTTTATTACTTGCCTAGCTCTAAAATTACAGGCTAATTCTAAAAAATATGGAATACCTATTTTTAGTGCAATGGGAATTAATTGACTTTCTTCCTTTGAAGGTTTGTAAAATTTTATAGCATTTCTTACTTTAGGAAAATAAATTATTTCTTTAATTATTTTTTTTCTTACTTTTAACCCATAATCATTATTAATTTTTTTTAATGATATTGATCGACTCAAAGATACCAAAATCTGAATTGAAAAAAAAATTAAACCTTGATTGTATAATTTTTTTATTTGATCATCTTTAAGACCGACAAATTTTAAACTTTTCTTAATGTGATTTAATATTATTTCTAAAAGTTCAATTGAATTAACAGAACTCAAGCTTTGAACAATTGCAGATTTTACGCTAGGATTAACAAAATAAGAATAAAGCTGTTCCCTCACATATTTAGCTTTTTGAACGTGTTTAAGTACATTCCAGGCAAATATTTTATCTTCCAGCCATCTTATATTTTCATCAAAAAGTATATTATTATCGACCAATAATTTTCTTCTTATTAATCTTCCATTGCATCCAAATAAACCTAAATGACCAAGTGTTGGGTCATACAATTCTCTTTCCATCGCAAATATTATATCGTTCTTAAGAAAGACTAAATCCTCAGCATAATTATACTTATCAGTTCTTTGATTTTTTGAATTTTCAATTCTTTGAAAATCTGAAAAAACGTAATCAAAATTCTCTTTTTCTGCAGTCTCAAACAATATATTAAATGAATTTTTTGATATTTGGTCGTCAACATCCATAAAAAAAATATATTTCCCACTTGCTTTTTTAATACCAAAATTTCTTGCCGCTGATTGGCCTTTATTTTTTTCAAAATTGAAAATTTTTAAATTTTTAATTTCAACATTTTTTAATATTTGATGAAAACTATCTGATGATGCATCATTCACTAGAATGATCTCAAATTCTTTTTGAAAATCTTGTTCAGTTAATAAATTTAAACAATTTAACAAGTAATCTTTTCCATTATAAACAGGTATTACTACACTGATTAAAAATTTTGATACATCATTCATTTTAAATTTAGTTAGAAAATTATTTTAAATTCTCAAATGGCAAAGTTTGACCTTTGGGAACTTGTTTTCCTGCTTTAATTAAACCTTTCCCAGCGTACTCTAAAGCTTTAGCTGGATCATGAGGTCTTCCATCACAAAAATCACATGCCGGAAAAAAACTTTTTGTTTTAACTAACTTGGTAATTTGAGTCTTTAATTTTTCATTGTCATTTTCAGCTAACAAATCAACATAGTCCATTTTTGTCATTGGAATTGCTTTAAGATTATCTGCATTAGCTATGAAAGGACACGTATACAATTTTCCACTTAATATTGTGAAAATAAACTTTGCGCAACACTCTTTAAAAACTTGTTTTAATCGTTGAGGAGATCTATTGTGTTTTCTTATCTGACTACAATCTACCCAATTACCTGCAGGTTTTCTAAAATAAGGGACTCCATTTCTTTCTAAAGTTTCTATAGTTTTATCCATATTTTTAGATAACTCATCATAATCAGTGATATAAAAATAAATATTTTTTCCTTTAAAAGACTCGAGGTCTTCATCTTTTGGGCAGATAGTGGCGTTTGAATAAATATATACATTTCTTGATGGGTCTTGATCAAAGATACTTCTTGTAATCTTGGCCCAATTTTTGTTCATTAAGGGCTCGCCCCCTATAATCCTATATTCAGAAATATGATCTACATTATCACTAACTTTTTTTACAGCCTCTAAAATTCTTTCATCTGTACTAGCAGCATTTTTATAATATTGCATTAAGTTTGCACAACTTTCGCATTTCATTGAGCACTTTGTAGTAATTACAATATCTAAGCTTCGTAGATATGTTTTTGATTGATCAAAATATATTTTATTAATGCTGACGGCATTTTCAATTTTTTTTTTCATATAGTCGTTTGATGTTTTGTATGAAAAATCATCTACAATAAAATTTTCTAATAATTCTAAAGGTGCATAGTAGTTGTCGTAACCAAGATCAGAAAGTTGCTCAGCACACTCCTCAAGAGTATGATGTGCTATTATAAAACTTGCCTTAGGAAATATTTTTGGAAGGTCTGGTGTATAGATTATATCAATATCATGAAATTTTTTATTAGTTTTTCTTATTTCATTGTCACAAAATGCAGAAACTTTTATTCCTTGTTGTTTACATGAAAAAGCTATTGCTTCAGACTCCTCTGTAAGAGCAAAAATAACAACAGGATCTTTGGATGTTTTTAATGACTCAACATTATTTTTAATCGTTATTGGTCTATTCCACGATTGTTCCATTAAATATAAATATACTAGTTAAAATTATAAAATACATAAAAATTTTTTTCAGTGCATAAATCAAGCCAATTGAGCTATTAGTACTGGTCAGCTGCACGCATTACTGCGCTTCCACACCCAGCCTATCAACGT
>MDSV01152851.1_pt1 | contig 38601 bp, 35 predicted proteins | sample 810851 | NCBI WGS metagenome assembly MDSV01 (sample SAMN05326640, study PRJNA326480) | marine metagenome | isolation source: seawater | place: Atlantic Ocean: North East | collected 2012 | reverse complement strand
ATTCAAGGAATAGCTAATAGAACCGATTTTGATCTGAAATCTCATTCTGAAATGAGTGGAGAAAAATTAACTTATTTTGATGATCAAACTCAAGAACACCTAACTCCCTATGTAATAGAACCTTCTTGCGGTGTAGATAGAGCAGTAATGGCGTTATTAATTGATGCATATTCTGAAGAAACTACAGTTCAAGCTAACGGAAAGCCCGACACTAGAGTTTTACTAAAACTTCATCCTAGTATTGCACCTGTAAAAGTAGCAATACTACCTTTAAGTAGAAACGATAAATTAGCACCATTAGCTCGTGAAATATACGACCAAGTGAGAAAATCTTCTTTAATTTCAGGGAATGTACAATTTGATGACTCTCAAAGTATCGGAAGAAGATACCGCCGTCAGGATGAAATTGGAACTCCACTATGTATTACAGTTGATTTTGATTCTCTTGAAGATAATATGGTAACCATTAGAGAGAGAGATTCAATGGCACAAACTAGAATTCTCATATCAGAATTACCAGAGATTATCTCCAAAAAGTTATAGAACACAAAAATATTCTTTATGAAAATACTTCATACAGCAGATATTCACATCGGAGTGGAAAACTACGGGAAAATAGACCCTGAAACGAGATCATCAACTCGATTATCTGATTTCCTTCGCACTTTTGATGAAATAGTTGAATTTGCTATTAATGAAGCTGTTGATTTATTTGTCATTGCAGGTGACGCTTATAAAAGTAGGAACCCTTCCCAAACACATCAGAGGGAATTTGCAAAACGCATTTCAAAATTGTCCATAAATAACATCCCAGTATTTATTTTAATCGGCAATCACGATTCTCCAAATATACCCGGCCCTGCAACATCTTTAGAAATTTTTCCTACACTTGATGTAGAAAAAGTCACAATAGGAGATCAATTAACTAATTATGAAATAATTACGAAATCTGGGCCAATTCAAATAGTATCAGTGCCATGGATCAGAAAAGGAGATTTAAGTAAGACTCATCATTTCACTACTCAAACTATAGAAGAAATAAATGAGGAAATTCAAAAAACTGTAACATCTAAGATTTCTTCATTGGTAGAATCTATTAACCCGAAATTACCTGCTATTTTAGTTGGTCATCTTTCTACAGAATCAGCAATCACTAGTTCAGAAAAATCTATGATGTTAAGTAAAGACTATTTGGTTCCCACAAAAAATCTTGCTTTACCTAAATTAGATTACATTGCTCTAGGTCATATACACAGACATCAACAACTCAATGAAAAACCGCGTGTAGTATATTCAGGGAGTATAGAAAGAATAGATTTTGGAGAAGAAAACGATACTAAAGGTTTTTGCTTAATCAAACTTGATACCCAAAAAGATGCCGGCCAAAGAGAAGTTCATTACGAATTCATACCCGTAAAAGCTAGGAATTTCAAAACTATTAAAATTTCAATTGGGGATCAAGATTCAGTTCCCACACAAACAGTCATAGATGAAATCAATCGGCACGTAATCAAGGATTGTGTTGTCCAAGTAATTATAGAAGTTTCTACATTACAATCTAAAAATATATTTGACCATGAAATCAGAAAATCATTAGCAGATGCATATTTAATTGCTTCCGTAAAAAGGAACATACTCCCCGAAATCCAACCACGACTTGATACAACTTTCTCTGATTCTATTTCTCCAATCCAAGCCTTAAAAGAATACTTAAATTATAGGAATTTTGATCAGACAAAAACAGATGCCATCATCAATAAAGGGTATGAATTAATTAACGAAATTAATGAAGAATCATGAAAACATTTTTGTTTAGTTTAATATTAATCCTTCTATTACCTACTTTTTCTTGCACAACTTTATTTCAAAACGAAATCACTAAATCTAATGTAATTGATTTCAATGAAAACCTCATGAATACAGATTTTTTTTCTGAGACTGATTCATTTGATCTTTCACAAGAAATTCAGGATCACGACTTCACAATTCTAAATTTTTGGTTCCCCTCATGTTCTCCATGTGTTGAAGAAATCCCTGAATTAAATAATTTTTATATAGAAAACAAAAACACAGTATCTGTTTTAGGAATCCAATTAATTGGATTAGATTCACAAACAGAAGGCGAAAAATTCCTTGTCAAATATGGGGTTCAATATCCATCTATTGCTGACTCTGACGGCAAATTAACCGTAACATACTTAGTTAATGTCTTTCCTACTACAATATTTATCAATCATGAAGGAGAAATTTTCAGAACCTGGGAGGGAATAATCAATCAAGACGATATTCAACTAGTTTTAAATGACCAATTATCAGGTGACAAGTAATGGATATTGTAAATATTTTTAACGTGTTAGTGATCTGGGCTCATCTGATTTCAGCCACAGCATGGGTTGGTGGAAGTATTTTTTGGTTAATAGTAGTAACACCTTCAATCAAAAAAATCTCACCTAACGACAAAATAGAAATAATGAAATCAATTTCCAATGAATTTAAATCTGTAGTTGATACAAGTATGTTCATTTTGCTATTTACTGGAGCGATAATGACCTTCAACCGAATCACACCCGGTCATATTGGGTCTTTATATGTTTTGATACTAGGAATAAAAATTTTATTCGTCAGTTATTTATTCTATTTAATCAGGTCTCGAAGGAGTAATTATCCAACCACTCAACCAATTTCTCTAAAAAATCGTAATGATAGGAAATTTATGATAATTACTAAAAAACCTAACCTCATAGTAATCATTGGACTAATTATCTACCTAATATCTGACATATTAAGGTCTATACATGACGCATCAATCCATTTGAACCTTTAGCATCCTTATACATTTCAAAAACAGTTTTTTTAGTAATTGGATGAACCACTTTTGGCAAAAGATCAATTAAAGGCCTCAAAACAAATTCTCTTTCTGTCATTCTCGGATGCGGGGATGTCAAAATTGGAGTAATAAATTCTTGATCACCCCACATTAAAATATCTATATCAATTAATCTAGGAGCATTTAGAAAAGATTTATTCCTACCAACGGTTTTTTCAACTAAAGAAGTGTAATGAAAAAATTCCCAAGGAATTAAATTAACATCTACGACACAAACTGCATTTACAAAATTTGGCTGTACAGCAAACCCTTGAGGTAGAGTTTCATAAAATGGGGAAATCTGGGCATTAGATCCAACTTTTGCTATCAAATCATAAGCAGTAAGAATATTTTGTTTCTTATCACCTATATTGGACCCTAACCCAAGTATAACTTCAGTCATTTCTATTTAGTAACCTTTTACCAACGCATCTGTCATTTTTGCAACTCTCACCATATTTTTCACATCATGAACCCTGACTATATTAGCGCCATTATAAATAGAAACAGCGACAATTGAAGATGTGCCTTCTACCCTATCATCAACTGGCAAATCCAAAATTTTACCAATAGTAGACTTCCTTGAAGGCCCTATTAAAATTGGACATTCTAAAGATTTATATTCACTCAATCTACGAATAATTTCTAAGTTGTGGTTAATATTTTTTGCAAACCCAAATCCTGGGTCCACTATGATTTTGGATTTACTAACTCCATTGTTAATGGCAAAATCTATACTTTTTTTTAAATCTTTTATAGTTTCAACGACAACATCAGAATAGATAGTTGAGACAGAATTATGCATGATAACTACATCTACACCATTATCAGCAATTACTTTGACCAATTCCGAATCTTTCTTCAAACCCCAAATATCATTCACCATATTAGCTCCAGCTTGAATTGCAGCTAGTGCTACTTCAGATTTACTTGTATCAATGCTTATACAAATATCAGATTGTTTTCTAATCCCTTCAATCACAGGGATTACTCTTTCAATTTCTTCTAAAATAGAAATATCCCTAACATTTTCATAAAGATTAGTAGGGCGAGTTGATTCTCCACCAACATCAATAATTGCAGCACCATCATTCACAAATTGAAGTGATTGAGAAATTGCAGAATCAAAATTAACTCCAAAACCATCCCCAGAAAAGGAATCTGGAGTGACATTTATAATTCCCATAATTGAAGTTGTTGAATCCCATATACTTTTCTTCATTAAGCAAGTATAAATCAACAAATCATAAAACATTAATAATTCGGATATTTTCTACTATGTAGAAGGCATTATTGATATACAATGAAAAAATTGGATTTTTATGATTGCAAAATAGTTAGGTGGAACTACATGGACCCCCAAACAACAGAAGATAAAAATAAAAAACTGATTAAAATTAAAGAAACTGCTAATTTGGGCGGCGGTCAAAAAAGAATAGAATCTCAGCACGCTAAAGGTAAATTTACAGCTAGAGAAAGAATTTCTATACTTTTAGACGAAAATTCTTTCGAAGAAACTGACTCATTAGTTACTCACAGAAGCAATGAATTTGGATTAGATAATCAAAAGTTTTTAGGTGATGCTGTAGTTACTGGTTTTGGGTTGATTAATGAAAGATTAGTGTTTGTTTATGCACAAGACTTTACAGTTCTAGGCGGATCATTATCTGAAGCAGTTTCTGAAAAAATATGCAAAATCATGGATTTAGCAATCCAAAATGGAGCCCCCATTATTGGATTAATAGATTCGGGTGGAGCACGTATCCAAGAAGGAATTGATAGCCTTTCTGGATATGCAAAAATTTTTCAGAGAAACGTAATTGCATCAGGTGTGGTTCCTCAAATTTCAGTAATGATGGGTCCTGCAGCTGGTGGAGCTACATATTCTCCTGCTCTGACTGATTTTATTTTTATGGTAGAAGGGACAGGACAAATGTACATCACAGGCCCTGATGTAATTCGAGCTGTCACCTCTGAAGAGATTTCTCACGAAGATTTGGGAGGCTTCCATATGCACACACAATTAAGTGGTGTAGCCCATTTCAGTTTTCAAGACGAAGAAATTACTCTTCAAAAAGTTAGGGAGATACTAGAATACATTCCTCAGAACAATATGGAAGAGGCTCATGTCGCTGAAACCATTGAAATAGAACCTTCTGAAATGTTAAATGGAATTATTCCAGACAACCCTAACGAACCCTATGATATGTTAGCCATCATCAATGAAATTATTGATGATGAATCCTTATTTCAAGTTCAGGAAAATTTTGCTAAAAATATTATTGTCGGATTTTCTAGAATTGCTGGTCAATCCATAGGAATTATAGCCCAACAACCAGAACATCTTGCCGGTTCTTTAGATGTTGATGCATCTGTCAAAGCAGCAAGATTTGTTAGATTTTGTGATGCGTTTAACATCCCATTAATTACATTCATTGATGTTCCAGGATTTTTGCCCGGCGTTCAACAAGAACAAAATGGAATTATAAGACATGGCGCCAAATTAATTTATGCATACGCTGAAGCAACTGTACCCAAAATAAGCATTCTTACAAGAAAGGCATATGGTGGATCTTACATAGTAATGAGTAGTAAAAATCTGAATGGTGACGTTAATTTGGCTTGGCCAACAGGAGAAATTGCAGTGATGGGTGCTGAAGGAGCTGTAAACATAATCCATAAAAAGGATGTCACTGAATCCGAATCTCCTTCAGAACTAAAAAAAGAGTTAATCAGAGATTATGAAAACAAATTCATGAACCCTTATGTTGCCGCTAGCAGAGGGTTAATAGATGATGTGATTTTGCCCTCTGACACTAGGAACAAAATCATTAAATCTTTACAAATGTTACAGAATAAAAGGCAAAATTTCCCTCCCAAAAAACATGGAACCATACCCTTATGAAAACCATCTACAGACCACTAAATACATGGAAAACGCGAACAAATTCATTTTCTGAAGAGAAAAATTTAACTTCTAAAGTTGGATGGAAAAATGTTAGACCATGCAATCAAAAAGGCTCGAACTATAAATCTCATGAAAATGAAAAACTTTCTAAAAGTATTAGTAAGGAACTGTGTTCACCAGTTTCAGGTAATTTAATTCAATTAAATATTGAAGTAGGCGATGAAATCATTGCTGGGAACCCAATAGCTATTTTAAATTCTATGAATATTGACCAAAGTATTCCTGCACCTTTCAGTGGTAAGGTTGAACAAATTCATGTAAAAAAATACGAATTGGTTGAAAAAGGAAAATCCATAGCTATAATCACATTACCTAAATAATTCTACAGGAAGGTAATATGAGACAAAAAGTTACGGTAGTTGGCGCAGGAAATGTAGGTGCCACAACAGCACAAAGAATTTTTGACAAGGGTTACGCAGATGTCACTTTAGTTGACATTGTGGAGGGTCTACCTCAAGGAAAAGCTTTAGACATTTTAGAATCAGGACCCATTTTAGGATCTGATGCAAAAATCATAGGATCAAACACTTATGAGGAAACTGCCAATTCTGATGTGGTTGTAGTTACTTCAGGGATTGCCAGAAAACCTGGCATGAGTAGAGATGACCTTTTATTAACAAACATGAAAATCGTCACTAGTGTAATAGAAGAAACTTCAAAATATTCTCCAAATAGCATCCATATAATAGTTACAAACCCATTAGATGCAATGGCTCAACAAGCATTAAAAATATCCGGACATGCTCCACAAAAAATTGTTGGGATGGCCGGGATATTAGACACTTCTAGATATAGAACCTTTTTAGCTGAAGAATTAAATGTTTCTGTTGATTCTGTTGCAGCTTACGTTTTAGGAGGACATGGAGACACTATGGTTCCAGTTGTAGAAAGCACGAATGTTGCGGGAACTCCGATTTCTCAATTAATTGAGCCCACTAGATTAGAAGAAATAGTTCAAAGAGCACGTGATGGTGGTGCAGAAATTGTAAATTACTTAAAAACAGGTAGTGCTTATTACGCTCCTTCAGCTTCTATTGTTCAAATGGTAGAAGCCATCCTGTTTGACAAAAAAGAAATCCTTCCCTGCACTGCGTATTTAAATGGTGAATATGGAATCAATGGACTTTATGTTGGTGTTCCTGTGAAATTAGGGTCAGAGGGTGCAGAGGAAATAATTGAATTAAAACTTAACGACCAAGAATTATCTGCTTTACAAAAATCTGCTGATTCCGTAAAAGAACTTGTAGATATCATGCAAAAAGCTTAAACCAATGATCGTTTCAGTTATCGGAGAAAGTAGTGCAACTACCGAAAATGAAAATTACGCATTTGAAGTAGGAAGATTATTAGCAAAATCAAATTTGATTTTAGCTTGTGGTGGCTTGGGAGGGATAATGGAAGCGGCATGCAAAGGAGCAAAGTCTGAGGGAGGCACTACGATAGGAATCCTACCTGGAATTAATATCTCAGAATCAAATCAATGGATTGATATACCTATTTGTACAGGTCTTGGTTATGCAAGAAATGTAATTGTTGCACGAGCCGGAATAGTAGCAATAGCAATTGGCGGGGCTTATGGGACATTATCAGAAATAGCATATGCATTAGCAGAAGATAAACCAGTTATAGGATTAAATACTTGGGAGTTGATGAGAAATAATTCCTTTGATAACAAAATTATTAGAGCAAAAAATGCTAAGGACGCAGTTAAAAAGGCACTAGAACAAATTTTAGACAAGTGATGAAATGGCAAAAATCAAAAAAATTATCCCTAGAATCATACTAGACTCACGAGGCAATCCCACTGTTGAAGTAGATGTCATTTTGGATGACGGTGTATTTGGCACGGCATCCGCTCCATCAGGAGCCAGTACTGGCAAATCAGAAGCCCATGAATTAAGAGACTTAGACAAAAACCAATTTCATGGTAAAGGTGTAAGTAAAGCTATATCTCACATTACAGATGATATCGCACCTGCTCTTATTGGCATGAATTCTGACAATCAACAATCAATCGATCAATGTTTAATATCTACAGATGGAACTGAAAACAAATCAAGGTTAGGAGCTAATTCCATTTTAGCTGTCTCATTAGCTAATGCTGTAGCTAATGCAAAATCAAAAAAAACTAGCTTATTCAAGATTATTAGCTTGAATGAAACATACTCTTTACCGGTTCCACTTTTGAATATTATTAACGGCGGACAACATGCAAAAAATTCTACAGACATTCAAGAGTTCATGATTATTCCTGCTGGATTCAACACTTTTTTTGAAGCATTGAGATCGGGATCAGAAATTTATCATCATTTATCAAAACTACTATCACAAAAAAACTTAAATACTGCAGTAGGAGATGAAGGAGGATTTGCACCATCTTTATCTTCTAATGAAGAAGCATTAGAGTTGATATTACAAGCTATTGAATTAGCTTCGTATGAACCAGGGAAACAAATATTCATTGGTATAGATTCTGCTGCATCAGAAATGTTTGATAATCAAAGTGTTAAGTATAAATTTCAAAGTGAAAACACAACTTTATCTCCTAAAGATTTAATTCAGCTCTATAAAAAATGGGTTTTAAATTACCCATTAATAAGTATTGAAGATGGCCTAGAGGAAGACTCATGGGAAGATTGGGGCAAACTAAATTCAGAAATTGGCGCAAATTGTCAGTTAGTTGGAGACGACTTATTTACAACCAATCCTAGCAGAATAGAAAAAGGAATTGGTTTAAATAGTGCTAATTCTGTTCTAATTAAGCCCAACCAAATTGGAACTCTAAGTGAAACTTTACAAGCTATAGAAATGACTAAATCAGCCAATTGGGGAACTGTAATAAGCCATAGATCTGGCGAAACTGAAAGTTCATTCATCTCAGATCTTGCAGTAGCTACAAATGCTGGGCAAATCAAGTCAGGTGCGCCATCAAGAGGTGAAAGAACTGCAAAATACAATCAATTAATCAGGATAGAGCAAAATTTAGGTCAAAATGCGATTTTTGCCGGTAAAGCAATTTATGAAAAATTTATCAAATAGATTTAAAGAGGACCAAAGTGACGAAACAAACAAAATTAGGCATTAATGGTTTTGGACGGATTGGACGGTTAATCCTAAGAACAATTATCGAAGAAAATTATCCAAACACACAAATATTTGCTATCAATGGTCCTGCTGACCCTCAAACTAATGCACATATGTTTAAGTACGACTCCACATATGGAGTTTTCAAAGGAGAAGTTGATTGGAGTGATGATGCAATTTTTGTTAACGGTCAAGAAATCAAATGCATCTCTGAACAATCCCCTGATGATATTAATTGGAGTAAATTTGATGTAGACGTAGTTCTAGAATGTACAGGCAAGTTCACCAATAAAGATCAGGCTGTAGGGCATTTAAAAAATGGTGCGAAAAAAGTTATCATATCTGCCCCCGGAAAAAATGAAGACATTACGATAGTTATGGGAGTAAATCAAAATGATTATGACCCTTCAAACCATCACATCATATCTAATGCCTCATGTACTACAAACTGTGCTGCACCGTTAATGAAAGTTTTACACGATAATTTTGGAATATCACAAGGAATGATGACAACCATACATTCTTACACAAATGATCAACAAGTTTTAGACAAGAGACATAAAGATTTACGTAGAGCTAGAGCAGCTGCCACAAATATAATACCAACAACAACTGGAGCGGCTAAATCAGTCGGAATTGTAATTCCTGAACTATCAGGGAAAGTTCATGGTATGGCTTTCAGGGTTCCCACTCCCACAGTTTCAGTGGTAGATTTTGTAGCTACGTTAGATACAAAAGTAACAGTAAACAGTGTTAACGAAGCATACAAAAAAGCCTCTCAAAATTACTTACCTAATATAATAAAGTTATCTATGGAACCTTTAGTAAGTTCTGATTTCAGAGGAAGTCCAGTAAGTACAGTCATAGATGGACTATCCACAATTACAATCAATGACAATATGGTAAAAGTAGTGGGATGGTATGACAATGAATGGGGTTACTCTTGCAGAACTATAGAATTAGCAAATTTTATAGTATCCAAGGAAACATAATTGTTGAGAGACATCTCGTAGAAGGATATACTTGTTATATAAATAGTTTGCGGAGGACATATGACTACAGATACTGACCAAGTTACAGGTACGTGGCAAGTAAAAACAGGCCTTGCACAGATGTTGAAGGGGGGAGTAATAATGGATGTTGTAACTCCTGAGCAGGCTGTAGTAGCAGAAAATGCAGGGGCAGTAGCTGTAATGGCACTAGAAAGAGTCCCTTCTGATATCAGAAAAGCAGGTGGAGTTGCCAGGATGTCTGACCCTCAAATGATTGCTGAAATCATTGAATCAGTATCTATCCCTGTAATGGCTAAAGCTAGAATCGGACATTTTGCCGAAGCTCAGATTTTAGAAGCACTTGGGGTTGATTATATTGATGAGTCTGAAGTCTTAACTCCTGCAGACGAAAACAACCACATTAATAAACATGACTACAAAGTACCTTTCGTATGCGGTTCTAGAGACTTAGGTGAGGCTCTACGAAGAATTGGTGAAGGTGCTGCCATGATCAGAACTAAAGGAGAGGCAGGTTCTGGCAACATTGTGGAAGCAGTTAGGCATGCTCGGAAAGTTTTAGGTCAAATCAAACAAATCCATGGCATGGAATCAGATGAATTAATGGCAAAAGCAAGGGACTTAAAAGCACCTTTTGCTCTCGTTAAAAAAATCCACGAAACAGGATCATTACCTGTAGTAAACTTTGCAGCTGGTGGAATTTCAACACCTGCTGATGCTGCACTTATGATGCAAATTGGAGTAGATGGAGTTTTTGTAGGGTCAGGGATTTTTAAATCTGAAAGCCCTGAAATTATGGCAGATGCAATAGTTAAAGCTACAACCAACTATAAAGATCCAGCTATCCTTGCTGAAATATCTAAAGGATTAGGATCTGCTATGAAAGGGTTGGATATAAGAACAATGCCTGAATCAGAGCAACTTTCTAAACGAGGTTGGTAAATTTGCCAGTTATTGGAGTTTTATCCCTTCAGGGGGACTTTGCTGAACATGTTTTGATGTTAGACACCTTGGAAGTAAATTCTACGGAAATCAGGAGTCAAGACTCCCTTCAAAATATTGACGGCCTAATTATTCCAGGTGGCGAGAGTACTGCGATAATGAGACTATTAGAATTATATGATTTAAAAAACGCAATAATTTCCCTCGCTAAAACCGGAATGCCGATATGGGGAACTTGTGCAGGAATGATCATACTTTCAAAAAACATTCTCCATAGTGAATCTCAAAACAAAATTCATAAATATGATCCTTTAAATTTAATTGATATAGATATAACTAGAAATGCTTTTGGAAGACAAATAGACAGCTTTGAATTCGATTTAGATGTGGTGGGACTCACAGATCCATACCACTCCATTTTTATAAGGGCTCCTCAAGTATCCAGAACAGGTAAAAATGTTGAAGTATTATCCTCAATCAATGACTCTACTCCTGTCATATTAAAACAAGACAACATTCTAGTGTCTTCATTTCATCCAGAACTCACTCATGACAATAGAATTCATGAATTATTTATAAAAATGTTTTAATTAAATTTCAGGAGATTACAATTAGTGTCAGCACATATTGAAACAGATCTAGATGTTTTGTTTGAATCAATTCCATCCAAAATTGCCAACGTACTAATTCAAAATCCAAATATAGACCAATTATTAGAAGTAATTATGGATTTAGGTCGTCAACCTGAAGCAAGATTTATAGATTCAAATATTCCACTGGATTCAGATGAAATCACACCAAAAGATTTAGATTTCGTAGTAAACAAAGTTGGGAATTTCGGATCAGATAACAGGGCTGGAATTGAGAGAACATTGCATAGAATTTCCGCTATCCGAAATAGAGATCAAAGAATTGTTGGAATAACTTTTAGAGTTGGAAGAGCTGTTTATGGCACCATAAAAATTATTGAGGACTTAATTTTGTCAGGCAAGAGTGTATTACTTTTAGGTAAGCCAGGTGTTGGAAAAACCACTATGCTACGAGAGGTTGCTAGAGTTCTTGCTGATGAAGCCAATAAAAGAGTAATTGTAGTGGATACCTCTAGTGAAATTGCAGGGGATGGTGACATCCCTCATAAAGCCATTGGAAGAGCTAGAAGAATGCAAGTGCATTCTTTAGAAGAGCAACACTCAATCATGATAGAAGCAGTTCAGAATCATATGCCTGAAGTGATTGTAATTGACGAAATTGGAACCTCTCTAGAAGCAAATGCTGCCAGAACAATAGCGGAAAGAGGCGTTCAACTTGTTGCCACGGCACATGGAAACACTCTAGAAAACTTAGTCATGAACCCTGTTTTATCCGACTTAGTAGGAGGAATCGAGTCTGTCACCTTAGGAGATATAGAAGCCAAACGTAGGAAATCTCAAAAAACAGTATTAGAACGAAAAACATCTCCAACTTTTGATATTTTAGTAGAAATTCAAAATTGGGATACCGTTAATGTTCACCTAGATATAACCACTACCTTAGATAAAATGTTGCGAGACCAAAATTGTAATTCTGAATTACGAAAATTAAATAGTGATGGTACTTTTGTATCTAAAAAGATACCTTTTACAAAATCTAAACCAAATAATGCCGAACTCTCGACTTTCCCTACTCCTATTAGAGACTTCTCCAAAGATACTAATTATCAAGAAGATTCTTTTGTAGAGAAAAAATATGTCCTTCCATACGGAGTTAACAGAGGAAGGATTGATCAAGTCATTAAGCAACTTGGAGCTCCAATAATTTTAGTCAATGATATGAAGCATGCAGAAATAGTAGTAACCACTAAGAATTATCATAGACGAGGTACTCAAGCTTTAAAAGATGCTGAAAAATTAGGAAAACCTGTATTCGTATTAAGGAAAAATACTGTTCTTCAAATCGAACATTTTGTAAAAGCAGTTTTAAAAACATCTGATCCCGGAGTTTCACATGCAGATCGATCATTGGCAATTTTAGAAGCTGAACAAGCAGCCAAAAGAATAGATAGTGGAGAAGAAAAAATTATACTTCGCCCACAAAATTCCTATCTTAGAAGAATACAACATCAAATTGCAGATGATCATGGATTAGAATCTTCTAGCGAGGGACAAGAACCAACTCGCAGTGTAATAATTTCAGGAAATAGCTAGTGAATAATCTATCAGGAAAACTAATTGTTTTTGAAGGCGTAGAAGGTTGTGGAAAAACTACACAATCTCAACTTTTATCTAAGTATTTTTACGATAACAATATTGATCATTTACTTGTAAGAGAACCCGGAGGCACAGAAACAGGAGAACAAATCAGGTCTATTTTGTTACATTCTGAAGAACTAAACGGATTATCCGAATTATTTTTGTTATCTGCAGCAAGACAAATACTAATATCTCAAAAAGTTATTCCAGCACTAGAATCAGGAAAAATTGTTATAAGCGATAGGTTTTATTTTTCATCACTTGCTTATCAAGGACATGCAAGAGGAATTGATGAATCAATAATATTAAATTTAAGCAAAGTTGCTTCATTAGAAATTTCTCCTGACATAGCATTTCTTTTAGATATTTCTACATCTCAATCTTTCAACAGAAAAATCAACGATACAAAAGATCGATTTGAAAGAGAAAGTTCTACTTTTCATAATTCAGTTAGAAATGGTTATCTTTCTATTGCAAAGTCTGATCAAGATTTGTGGCGAATAATCGAAGGGGATAAACAAGTCTCTGAAGTACATCAAGAAATTATATTTTTACTAAATGAAAAATTATCCTTAATTACCCAATAAACAAGTTTCTGGGAATTTATAGAAAATATTTTCAGCAAATTCTTCACCGTATTCTTTTGAAATCACTCTATAGGCATCTAATAAGTCTTGTTCTCTTTTGCCTTTGAACATATGTGTATCAGAAGAAATTACATCTACCAAACCTAAATCCAAAAGTGTTTTGGAAAAAAATTCCACAGCACTACCAAACTTACCCAATACACTCCCTGAAGTAATTTGAATAAAATTACCTGTATTTTTTAAATTCTCAATCAGATTTGGATTATTTTTAAAACCTTTCATTCTTTCAGGATGAGCAATTAATGGAAAAAGTCCATTTGCTTGCAATTCATTCAATTGAGAATAAAAATCTAGATCGAATGAATCTGTATAAGGAGGTTCTACTAAAATATACGAGCCATAATTTATAGTAAAAGCTATACCATTCATTGCTTGATGACATAAATTATCATCAAGATGATTTTCCATTCCTACAAAAACTTTGATATTTAAATCTGATTGAGTTGCATATTCATTGAGTAAATGGACTTGATTCACAACAATTCCTGATGATTTTGATTCCAAAACATCTTTTTTGTGTGGAGTAGCTAACAATTTAACAATTCCCTGTTTAGCACTTTTATCTAAAATCATTTTAGATTCAGCAAAACTTTCAGGTCCATCATCTAGTCCAGCTAATAAATGGTTATGTAAATCAATCATATTGTTTCATTATTATAAATTCATTCAATAAATTTCTGTTAGAATCGCGTTTTGATTTTGGTATGAAACATGAATATAAATATAACAAACTTTAAAGCCAAATACTCTCTAGAAGTATTAAATTTGATCAATTCTCAAGACAGTGAACTTGTCGAAAAAAATACTATCACTCAAAACTTATTCACCCAAATGATTTCAATCCCATATTCAAATCCTGAAAATGACTGCTATTTGATTTGGTCAGAGAATAATTTAATAGGATTCGTTCAGTTAATTCACGAAAATACAATTTCTAGAACTGTACTCAATTTTTGGATTTCTAAAAATGTTGACAGAAAATCAATTTTCAGCAAAATTATTGAATTGTTTCAAAAAAAGCTACCTTCAATGAACTCCAAAATTTTACATATACAAATCCCTCAAAAAACTTATGAATCAATTCTCATAGAAAACAATTGGACTCAAAGTAAAACTTATCTAACATTAAAATTATCAATTAATTCAAATCCTGAAATCTCATTTGATTCGCATCTCAAGGTTTCTCATTTAAATATTGATTCTAATGATGAAAAGGATTTAACCAATCTACAAAATGCATGCTTTGAAAACAATTGGGGGTTCTGTCCAAACACCACAGAACAAATTGCATACAGAGTCAGGATGGAAAATTGTTCTCCTAGTGGGATCATATTTATAGAATCAAATCACACAAAAATTGCATATACCTGGACGTTATTTGATCAGAATAATCAAAACAATAAAACTGGTTTTATTTCTATGATTGGAGTTCATCCAAAATTCCAAGGAAAAGGAATAGGCAAACAAGTTTTATTAGCAGGGATCAAGTCCCTATATCAACAAGGGGCACGAAGTATACTGTTAGAAGTAGATTCGGAGAACAAAAATGCTATAAGTTTATACAAAAAAATTGGGTTTATGGATTTTAAAGAAAATATTTGGTTTGAATTCAATTAATTGTTTTTTCAAAAAAACTATTCATTTGAATGGTCATTTGAGTCCAACTAATCAATTTAGCTTTTTTCAATCCCTCCTGACCCATCTTATAATTTAAATTATTATCAATTAATAATTCCTCAACTTTTTCTGCAAAACTTTCTGGATTATTTTCATCTATCAAAAAACCTGTAAGTGAATCATCTACTAAAGTAGGAATTCCTCCAACATTTGAAGCAACTACTGGGGTTGCACAGGCCATCGATTCAAGTATTACAAAACCCAAACTTTCATAAAATGAGGTTAAAACAAACACATCCACCGCACTATAATAAGTTTTTAATTGTTGATGTGGTACGGACCCAACTAAAACGACATCATCTGATAAATTTTTGCTATCAATTTTTGATTGTAACTCAATCAATTCTTTAGATCTTATTGATCCTCCTCCTACAATAATTAATTGAAATTCATTTTTTTTCTTAAGAATTTGTGCCATTTCTAATAAAATTTCGAACCCCTTAATAGGATCTATTCTTCCAACAAAAAGAATATATTTATGATTTTTCATACCTAATGCTTCTTTAGCAACAGATTTGTCTACAGGGTAAAAATTCTGTAAATCAACACCTGGTGGGAATACAATAATTTTTTCTTCAGGAATATCATAAAGATTTTGTATATCTACACTTTCTACAGAACTTAATGCAATAATATATCGAGCGCTGTCCATCACTTTCTTTTCATTTTGTTGTCTTTTTGGATGCTCAAAATTTCTTGGAGAAAACTTAGATTTAGTTTTTGCCATTGTATGAAATGTAACAAAATGAGGGATACGCAACGATTCAGATACAGATTCACCCACTATACCTGACAACCAATAATGAGAATAAATTAAGTCAATTTTCAAACAATTAACATTAAAAAATTCTCTAATTAATATTGCAAATTCTTCAGTATAATCGTACAGGTCATGTTTATCTGTCCCAGAATTTCCTATTTGAAAATGTATTAATTTGAATCTTGAATCGATTGGTTTAGTGACATAAGTACACTCTTCGTGAGATCGTGTAAATATCCATACATTATTATCAAGTTCTGCGAGATTGGTGGCCAAATTATTCAAATAAGTATTCATACCTCCCACATCAGAAGACCCGGGAGTTCCCATAGGGCAGCTATGCATACTCACAATCACGATATTCATGAAATTAACGTTTAGTAATAGATAAATCCATTACAAACTTATCTTGACCACCTAAATGGTACTTATATCTTTCTGTACCTCTCAAAAAATTGTAAATTTTCATGTCATTTTCTATAGATTCTTTAATAGTCAGAGCTTTATTAATTAATCCCACACTTAAACTAGAAAATTCTGGGTTGTATCCACTGTTGTATAACAAAACTTGATCTCCAAAATAAAAGCATATACAGGCTGCTACTTTTTGATCGTCTATCTCTAAAAAATATAATTTAAATAAATCTTTTGAAGAAAATGTTCTTGCTAATTCTATAAAAAAAGATTTGTTTGTTTCTGTCAAAAATTCACCCTTATCTTCGCTACTCAAAGACATCAATTCAAAAAAATCATTCATATCATTTTCTAAAGATTCTTGGGTAATATCACATCTAAATTGATTAAATGAATGATTCGCTTCTAGTCTACGTATTTTTCGTCTGAGTTCGTGTCTGTCTTTTTTACGCAAGGTAGTGAAATACTCTTCCCAATCTCCAGGTAGTTCTATTAAAGGAGTGCAATCAGATTGAAGTATAGAAACATCAAAATGTTCTGAATCAAAATATTTTGGTAACAACTCTAAAGTTGGAGAATCTTGGGGAATAGATTCGAATTTCACTTCTTGCCAATCATATGATTTGATTAAATCAGCTACTCTCTCATAAAAAACTGATTTATAACCATCTAAGACTGGGAAATCCATATAATCGTAGACATCAGAATTCCCAATGAAACTCAAAATTCCATTTGTTTCCATTAAAGGAACAACACCAATATCAATATTTTCTTGAGTCACAATATCTAAAAAAAGAGTTGCTTGAGGTTGATAATTGTTCAACCAAGTTTCCTGCCATGTTGGAGTAATAAATATAGTACCTGTAATAGAATCTTTTAAAATTTGATTCCAGGAAGCTATCTTTTCTAAATCATCAAACTTACTTATCATTAATTTATTAACACTTTTTCAACTGATTGATAATCATTTTGGTATTCTCCATAAGATGCGGGAGAAATTTTGATGGCATTTTCAGGATCTTTCAATCCATTCCCAGTCACCACACATACAATAATCTTATTTTGAAAATCAGTTCCATTTTTCTTTTCTTTAATCAATCCAGCTAACGATGATGCAGATGCAGGCTCACAAAAACCCCCTTCGCTAGCCGCAAGCAATTGATAAGTACTTATGATTTCCTCGTCAGTAACACTATCAATCAACCCACCTGATTCATCTCTAGCTGTAATGGCATTATCCCAACTGGCTGGATTACCTATTCGTATAGCAGTGGCAACAGTCTCAGGGTTTTCAAATACTTTGCCTGTAACTAGTGGAGACGCACCTTCTGCTTGATAACCATGCAATTCTGGAAAATTGGTAGAGAAACCCAATTCAAAATACTCTTTAAAACCCTTCCAATAAGCTGAAATATTACCCGCATTTCCAACCGGAATATATAACAATTCGGGAGCTTTTCCTATCTCATCAACAATTTCAAAGGCTGCTGTTTTTTGACCTTCAATTCTATTGGGATTAAGTGAATTAACCAATTCTATTGGATGTTTATCAGCTAATTCTCTAGCGATATTTAATGCAGAATCAAAATTACCTTTAATCATTGCAATGTGTGCGCCGTAAGCTATTGCTTGTGCAAGTTTACCGGTAGCCACATTACCTTGAGGTACGATGATAGTTGTTTTTAAACCTAAATAGGCTCCATATGCAGCGGCAGATGCACTAGTGTTACCAGTAGAAGCACAAGCAATTGCTTCTATTCCTTTTTCCACTGCTTTAGCAACCGCAACAACCATACCTCTATCCTTGAAAGATCCTGTTGGATTGCATCCTTCAAATTTAAAGTACAATTCTTCACAGCCAATAGTTTTTACAATATTTCTAGACTTAATCAATGGAGTTTGACCCTCACCTAAAGTAAAAATGGGGGTATCTTCATTGATTGGCAAAAACTGTTTATATGAAGCTAAAACTCCCTGAGGCATATTATTATCTCACTTACAAATTCAACCTTCTCACTTTACTTGAGATGTATTTCACTGGCAAGACAATGGAGTGTTGCGTTTGAGTTGAATACAAGAATAAAATATACAACATATAGTGCGTAACTAGCACTTGTATCTCACATATAGATAGGAGAAGTCCATGTTACTTCAAGATACTGACCCCGAAATTTTTCATGCTATTACTAAAGAATCTACCCGTCAACTGAACAATATTAACTTAATAGCATCAGAGAATTATGCTAGTAAAGCCGTATTAACAGCTCAAGGTTCGATTTTTACTAACAAATATGCGGAAGGTTATCCTGGAAGACGATATTATGGAGGATGTGAATTTGTAGATGTAGTTGAACAAACTGCGATAGACAGGGCTAAATCTCTTTATGAATGCGAATATGTCAATGTACAGCCTCACAGTGGAGCCCAAGCTAATATGGCTGCATATTTTGCAACACTAGAACCTAAGGATGTTGTAATGGGTATGAGTCTTAATCATGGAGGTCATTTAACTCACGGAAGCTCCGTAAATTTCTCGGCAAAAATATATAACTTTATCTCTTATGGATTAAACCCAGACACAGAAACTATAGACTTTGACGATCTAGAACAAAAAGCAAAAACATACTCACCAAAATTGATAGTAGCTGGAGCATCAGCATATAGTCAGATAATAGATTTTAAAAAGTTTAAAGAAATAGCCGATTTAGTCGGAGCTAAATTAATGGTAGATATGGCCCATATCTCAGGTTTAGTGGCAGGTAAAGTGCACCCTTCCCCTGTTGAATTTGCTGACATCGTCACTTCTACAACTCACAAAACACTTAGGGGACCCAGAGGAGGAATGATCCTAGCTAAAAAAGAATTATCAAAAGGTTTAAATAGTGCTGTTTTTCCAAATATGCAGGGAGGACCACTTGAACACGTTATAGCAGCAAAAGCAGTAGCTTTTAAAGAAGCGCAATCACCAGATTTTAAAAAATACCAAGTTCAAATTATCAAAAATGCTAAAGCTTTAGCAAAAACTCTACTAGAGGGTGGGTTACGTCTAGTTTCTGGAGGGACAGAAAACCATTTAGTACTAGTAGACTTAACACCAATGAATTTATCTGGTAAACAAGCTGAAGAAGCTTTAGGTAAGGCCAATATAGTAATCAATAGAAATGCAATTCCTTTTGACAAAAAGCCCCCGAGAGAAGCAAGTGGAATGAGATTAGGAACTCCCTCCATAACCTCTAGGGGGATGATAGAAGAAGATTGTGAGGCGATCGGTAAATTTATATTAAAGGTACTTGAAAATCCATCAAATGAAAAAAATATTTCCGATATTCAAAATGAAATTATAGAATTTACTAACTCTTTCCCGGTACCAGGCATCAATCAATAGAATCGTGATTAATAGATAACAACATTTTTTCTGCGGCATCGTTTTCCGCTAGGGATTTACTTTTTCCTTTTCCTACAATTAATTTTCCGTCAGACAGTGTAAGTTGAACTTCAAACACAGGAGAATGATCAGGTCCTTTTTTAGAAATCAATTGATATTCTGGCAAATCTCCTAAATTAGCCTGAGAATAAATTTGCAACTCAGTTTTTGGGTGTTGAGATTTAAAATGATCTATTCCTTTTAATTTTGAGTTGAAAATTTCCAACACTACATTTTCAGTTTTATCTAATCCCTGATCAACAAAAACTGCCCCTACAATAGCTTCAAACAAACCTGCCAAATTAGACTTTTTACTTCTTCCTCCTGATTTCTCTTCGCCATGCCCCAAAAGTATATAGTCATCCAAATTTAAACTTTTAGATATTTCAGCCAAAGTTTCACCTTTTACCAACTGAGAACGGTGAAAAGTCATATCTCCTTCTGAAAAATCAGAAAATGTTTGATAAAGGTACTTGGAAATAATAAAATCTATAACTGTGTCACCTAAAAATTCGAGTCTTTCATTATGAGAGATGTTCGGTTTTTCATTAGCCATTGAACTATGTGTAATAGCTTCTAGCAAAACCTCTTTATTTTGAAATTCTATTCTTAATATTTGTTCAATTTTTAGTATATTTGAACCATATGACATTAAAGAGCGCCTTTAGGCCATGGAGGTTGAGGTCTTTTAATTTCCCCAAAATAATTTCTTTTACCGAACAATGCTATAAAGTCTTCAAATGCTTCTAAAGCTTCATTTTCAGGAGGTATAAACATTTTTACAAATGAGCCTTGACCGTTTTCAAAAATGTAGGTTGGGGTACCAAATGCTCCATGCTCTTTAACTGCCGTTTCATGATCTTTACGTATTATCTGTATTATGGAAGTATCAAATAAATCATTTCTAAATCTTTCTAAATCTAATCCGCATTCACCAGCTATTCTTATAAAAACTTCATTATCATTTAAGGGAATTCTATTTGGACCATTCCTCTCTAATAATAATTTAAATAAAAATGCCTGAAAAAATTCTTCACCTTGACGCCTTGCGGCTTCCCCTGCAATAGCAGCCATTAAAGATCGTGTAGTTTTCAAGTCCTCAGTTTCCCAAACTTGGAATTCTTCATCAGTAGATGCATTTTGTTGTAAAGAAAAATGCCTCCATTCAATATCAATTTTTTGATCACTATTTTTCTTAACCATATCTAGCCAAACAGCTGCGTTATATACGAATGGACAAGCAAAATCAAAATAAATTTTCAACCCAATATCTGACATATTTCTCCTCCTGAAATGATGGATTTTACTGTACATTTGAGTTTTAAAAAAGAAAAGTCTTTATTTTCTATACAAAAATGTAACAATCTATTAACATTTGGAAGCTCTAAAAGAGCAATTAAGTGAAATAATTTAATATCCAATATTTGAATCATATAAAAAAGGAGAGTTAGTAATGGCTAACGAATCTGCAGAAATATTAAAACTTATGAAAGATAACGGATGCGACATTCTGGACCTGAAATTTACAGACCTTCCAGGTACTTGGCAGCATTTTTCAATTCCCATTAGTGAAGTTGATGACTCTTTAATATCCAATGGTGCAGGATTTGACGGATCAAGTATTAGAGGATTTCAATCAATAGATGAATCAGACATGCTTATAGTGCCTGATCCTTCTACAGCTGTAGTAGATCCTTTTTTTAAAGGAACTGTATCTTGTATTGCAGACATTAAAGATCCGGTTTCAGGAGACAATTACAGTAGAGACCCTAGAAATATAGCTAGAAAAGCTGAAAAATATTTAAAATCTACCGGAGTAGGAACTGACTCTTTTTGGGGACCTGAGGTTGAGTTTTTTATTTTTGATTCCGTTCGATTCAGCTATGGGTCGAATCATGGTTTCCATGAAGTAAATTCTGACGAAGGAATTTGGAATTCAGGAAACGAGTTCATGTTAGATGGAGTCACTTTGAACAAAGGAAGTCGCCCTCCCCACAAAGGAGGATACTTCCCTGCACCACCAATTGACACTGCACATGATTTACGCAGTGAAATGGTCAGAAGCCTTGTGAACGATTTTGGAATTAGAATCGAAGCCCAACATCATGAAGTAGCAACAGGTAACCAAGCTGAGATTGATATGAGATTTGGTCCATTGCTACAAACTGCAGACAAAGTGATGACTTACAAATATGCTGTTAGAAATGTGGCGGCAAAAAATGGTAAAACAGTGACCTTCATGCCAAAACCTCTTTTTGAAGACAACGGAACTGGCATGCATACTCACCAGTCGATATGGAGAGACGGAGTACCTCTTTTTGCGGGAGATGAATATGCTGGATTATCTGAATTAGCACTCCATTATATAGGTGGTCTAATTAAACATGGAAAAGCATTAATGGCATTAGCTGCTCCAACAACTAACTCTTATAAAAGATTGACCCCAGGATTTGAAGCTCCTACCATTTTGGCTCTTTCAGCTAGAAATAGATCTGCAGCATGTAGGATTCCAATGTATTTCAACAATCCTGAAGCCAAAAGAGTTGAATTCAGGTCTGCTGATCCTACTTGCAATCCATATCTAACCTTTTCAGCCATGTTAATGGCAGGTTTAGATGGTATAGAAAATGGTTATTCACCTGGCGAGCCTCTAAGTCAAGACTTATTTGAATTGTCTGCAGAAGAAACATCAAAATTCCCTCAAGTCCCAAGTAGTCTTGAAGAGGCCCTGCAAGCACTAGAAGATGACCATGACTTCCTGCTTAAAGGCGGTGTATTCACAGAAGACGTGATCAAGACATGGATTGATTTCAAAAGAACAAATGATGTTGACGCTATTAGACTTAGACCTCACCCATACGAGTTCTTTTTATCATTTGACGCATAATTTAATTACAATTGAGTCGGTTAATTAATTCAACCGGCTCAATTATTCCTATTCCTTACCTGAATACTGATTGACACTTTTTTGACATATCTATAGTCTATCAATCCCCATTGTTAGTTTTAATAACTCAAATAATACTTAAATAATTCGGATTATTTTATGTCTACAAACAACGAAGCAATTGAATACATAAAAGCTACTGCTAAAGATCATGAAGTCAAATTTATTAGACTTTGGTTTACTGACATTTTAGGAAACCTTAAAGGCTTTGCTATAACTTATGAAGAACTCGAAAACACTATGAGCCGGGGAATGGGTTTCGATGGGTCCTCAATAGAAGGGTATGCTCGAGTAGATGAAAGAGATTTGTATGTATTACCTGATCCAAATACATTTACAATCCTTCCATGGAGACCTAAGCCAAATGGTGTAGCTAGAATGTTCTGTGACATTATTACTCCAAATGAAAAACCCTTTGAAGGTGATTCTAGGAATGTATTAAGGTCTAATCTTAAAAAAGCTTCTGATATGGGATTTACATTTTATGTTGCTCCTGAACTGGAGCATTTTTATTTCAAATCGTCCGAATCAACAGAAATAATTGATACCGGCGGATACTTTGATCAACTCACATCTGAATCTGGAACCGAATTAAGAAGGGAAACTATACTTACTTTAGAGGCATTAGGAATACCTGTAGAATCCAGCCATCACGAAGCAGCTCCAAGCCAACACGAGATCGACTTAAGATATACAGATGCATTTACTATGGCTGACACAATTATGACTTACAAATCAGTTGTGAAAGAAATTGCATCAACTCATGGATATTATGCATCTTTCATGCCAAAGCCAATTTTTGGAGAAAATGGAAGTGGAATGCACACTCATATGTCTTTATTTAGTGGAGATGAGAATGCTTTTCTAGACACAAAAAAACCAAATGAACTATCTGATATAGGCAAACAATTTTGTGCTGGTTTATTAAAACATGCTCGAGAGATCACATTAATTACTAACCAATGGGTCAACTCATACAAAAGACTTGTTCCTAGTTACGAAGCCCCTACTTATATTTCTTGGGCAGAGGTAAATAGATCTGATTTAATTAGAATTCCAACATATAAAGAAGATCGACCTAATTCTAGAAGAATCGAATACCGAGCACCGGATCCTGCCTGCAACCCTTATCTAGCATTTAGTGTAATTTTAGCCGCAGGATTAGAAGGAATTAAAAAAGGGTACATATTACCCGAGTCACCACAAATGAGCGTAAATACAATGACGAAACAGCAGCGTGATGATTCAGGTATAGAAACCTTACCCACCAACTTATGGGAAGCTATACAAATCACTGAGAATAGTGATTTAGTCAGAGAGACATTAGGTGAAACAGCGTTTAAAATTTTCATAGAAAACAAAAAAATTGAATGGGAATCTTATAGTGCTCAAATTTCAGATTTTGAAATCCAAAAATATTTACCCTCTCTATAGGATAAAATTTAACTATGCAAACAGATAAACACATACCAAACATAAAAAATCAAGGATTATACTCACCTGAATTTGAGCATGATGCATGTGGCGTAGGAATGGTAGCAAATATCAAAGGCGTAAAATCACATGAAATCATTTCTAGAGGGATAGACGCCCTATGCCATTTAGGTCACAGAGGAGCCTCTGGAGCAGACCCTGAAACAGGCGATGGAGCGGGAATCATATGCCAAATCCCACATGATTTTTTTGTTGAAAAAGCTTCTATGGAAAATATTTCTCTACCCGATCTAGGAGATTATGGAGTAGGAATGGTGTTCATTCCCCAAAAAAATTCAAATGCAATTGATCAATACAAGCAAAGTATTGTGAATTCTATTGAACAAGAAAATTTTGAATTGATTTGGTGGCGTGAAGTTCCTGTTGATCCAACTAAAATAGGGACTTCCGCTAACGAAGTTCGACCTAATATTTTTCAGTTTTTTGTATCAAAAAAACAACAAAACCGTTATCAAAATCTAGATCTATCTCTTTATATACTCAGAAAAAATATCGAGCAAGAAATTTCATCATCTAAATTAAAATCGCATGATTTTTACATTTGCTCACTTTCATCTTCAACTATAGTTTATAAAGGCTTATTAGTTCCTGAGCAAGTTCCAGACTTTTTTCTAGATTTAAATGATCCAATATTTCAAAGTTCTTTTGCGTTAGTTCACTCTAGATTCAGTACTAATACTTTAGGGAGCTGGAAACTTGCCCACCCTTACAGATTTGTAGTCCATAATGGAGAAATTAATACTGTTAAAGGTAATATCAATTGGATGCTATCCAGAGAACAGTCTTTTCAATCAAATGAATTGGGCAGTGATTTGGAAAAAATCAAACCAATTACAGTTCATGGACAAAGTGATACCGCAGCATTAGATAACGCTCTTGAATTACTTCTAGCAACAGGAAGGTCAATAGAACATTCAATGATGATGCTAATTCCTGAAGCCTGGGGTGACCATATTGAAATGTCCGATGCAAAACGCGCATTTTATGATTATCACTCAAGCATGATGGAACCTTGGGATGGACCAGCTTTAGTAGTAGGTACTGACGGCAAAAAAGTGTGTGCAGTTTTAGATAGAAATGGATTAAGGCCTTGTAGATATTTAGTCACAAAAGATGACTTGTTAATTATGGGGTCTGAAACTGGAGTAATTGAGGTACCACCTGAAGATGTATTATTTAAGGAAAGAATCTACCCCGGAAGAATGTTTTTGTTAGACACTGAATCTGGTCAAATAATTAATGATGCTCAAATCAAAAATTCCGTATCACAACAACAACCCTACGAAAAATGGCTAGAAGAAAACAGGGTTGATATTAATAACTTAACATCACCTGTGGAATTTCCTACCGAACCAAAATCCACTTTCACTAACCGACAAAATGCATTCGGATACACTTTAGAGGAATTAAGGATGTTAATTGATCCAATGGCTACTACAGCTTACGAACCCACTGGATCAATGGGAAATGATGCTTCTCTTGCATTTTTATCTGATCACAACCCATTACTTTTCAACTACTTCAAACAATTATTTGCTCAAGTTAGCAACCCTCCATTAGATGCAATTCGTGAAGAATTGGTAACATCACTAAGGGCTACTATTGGAGAAGAAAGAAACCTTTTCGATGAAACCCCTTTACATGCAAGACAAATCACATTGCCTCATCCAATTATTAATAATGAAAATTTAGGTAAACTCAGAGAATGCGACCAAAACGGAATCAAAGCAGAAACCATCTCATGTTTATTCAATCCATCAATTGAGAATGGAATTGAGAAAGCACTTGATCAAATTTTAAAAAGTGCTGAAAATGCCATCAATAATGGCTCATCAATATTAATTCTTTCAGACAGGGGGGTAGATAAAAACAATGCTCCAGTACCTGCATTACTTTACACTTCAGCAGTACATCACCATCTAATTTCTATTGGATTAAGATCAAAAGTAGGATTAGTCATTGAAACTGGAGAAGCTAGAGAAGTAGGTCACTTTGCTTTACTCATAGGATTTGGAGCAGGCGCTATTAATCCTTATTTTGCCATAGAAATAATTCAAAAACTTGCAAACAAAAACGAACTTTCCATAAAAATCTCTGATGAAAATGCTGTTAATAATTACATAACCGCTGCCCATAAGGGAATTTTGAAAACTATGTCGAAAATGGGAATTTCTACTATACAAAGTTACCGTGGAGCACAAATTTTTGAAGCAATAGGCTTAAACGAAGAATTTATATCTAAGTACTTTACAAGAACCATTTCTAGAATTGGGGGGGTTGGCATCAAAGAAATCCAAACCGAATCCATTAATAGACATACTAGAGGTTTCAGTGATAATGAAATCCATTCAAATTTAGATATTTTACCTGGCGGTGAATACCAGTGGCGACGTGATGGCATTTACCATATGTGGAATCCTAATACTATTACATCATTGCAACATGCAGTTAAAACTAATAATTGGGAAACCTACCAACAATTCGCAAGTTTTGTTGATGAAGAAAATGTGCGTTTATCAACCATCAGAGGATTGTTAGACTTTAAAAATCAAGGAAATACTATTTCTTTAGACGAGGTAGAACCCGCAAAAGAAATAGTAAAAAGATTTGCTACCGGAGCAATTTCTCTTGGATCTATTAGCAGAGAAGCTCATGAAACTTTAGCTATAGCAATGAATAGAATTAAAGCACGCAGTAATACGGGAGAAGGTGGAGAAGATTCAGTAAGATTCACTTTAGACAAAAATGGTGATTCTCGAAACAGTTCTATCAAACAGGTTGCTTCTGGAAGATTTGGAGTCACCATAAATTACTTAACCAATTCAACTGACATTCAAATCAAAATGGCACAAGGGGCTAAACCAGGTGAAGGGGGACAATTACCTGGACATAAAATTGATGAGTACATTGGATCTGTTCGACACTCCACCCCAGGAGTAGAATTAATCTCTCCCCCACCCCATCATGACATCTATTCTATTGAAGATCTAGCTCAATTAATTCATGATCTTAAAAATGCTAACCCTGATTCTAGAATTCACGTAAAACTAGTAGCTGAAGCAGGCGTGGGAACTATAGCTGCGGGAGTTTCAAAAGGTCACGCAGATGTTGTGTTAATTAGCGGATCTAGCGGAGGAACTGGAGCTGCTGCTGAAACCTCAATAAAACATGCAGGACTTCCATGGGAGCTAGGAGTTGCTGAAGCGCAGCAAGTACTAGTAATGAATGACTTAAGAGGCAGAATTGTACTTCAGGCTGATGGTCAGCTTAAAACTGGTAGAGATGTCGCTATTGCTTGTTTACTTGGGGCAGAAGAATTTGGATTAGCTACAGGCCCATTAATCGCTATGGGGTGCATCATGCTAAGAAAATGCCATATGAATACTTGTTCTGTAGGTATAGCTACACAAGACCCTGAATTAAGAAAGAAGTTTTCAGGAAAACCTGAGCATGTAATTAATTATTTTTTCTTTATTGCCGAACAATTAAGACAGATTATGGCTGATTTGGGAATCAGGTCTATTAATGAAATGATCGGTAGAGTAGATCTTTTAGAACCAAGAAAAAACATCACACATTGGAAAACAAAAGATGTGGATTTCTCACAGATATTGTTTAATCCGAATGTGTCTGACAAAATTTCTAGATTCTGCATTGAAGAACAAGACCATGGACTTGAAAAATCTCTTGATCAACAACTTATCAAAGAATCTCAAGATTCTTTGATAAATAGTCACAAAACAACTATCAATAAAAATATCAATAACTCTTTTAGAACAATCGGAACAACACTTAGCCATGAAATAGCAAAAAGCTATGGGGAAAAAGGGCTTCCTGATGAAACTATTAAATTAAATTTAAATGGATCAGCTGGGCAAAGCTTTGGAGCCTTTCTCAATAAAGGGATTTTTGTAGATTTAAAAGGAGATGCAAACGATTATTTTTGCAAAGGCCTTTCAGGAGGGAAAGTTATAGTACAACCTCCATCAAATTCATCGTTTTCTCCTGAAGAAAACATCATTATAGGTAATGTTGCTCTTTACGGGGCTACTGGTGGTGAAGTTTACATTAATGGTATAGCGGGAGAAAGATTTGCTGTTAGGAATAGCGGAGCCAATGCCGTAGTAGAAGGCGTAGGAGACCATGGATGTGAATACATGACTAGAGGCAAAGTAGCAATACTAGGAAGCACTGGACGAAATTTTGCAGCCGGTATGAGTGGAGGTGAGGCATATATATTTGACCCACAGAAAAAATTTGAGTCTAAATGTAATATGGGACTAGTAAGTTTAGAAGAAGTTTCAGACGAAGACGAATCTGAATTATACAAACTAATATCAAATCACTTTAAATACACTCATAGTGTTACTGCAGAGAAAATACTAAATGATTGGAAAAACACTTTATCTTCATTTATTAAAGTTATGCCTAACGACTACAAAAGAGTGTTAGAAGAATTAAAAAACAAAGAGGTTTCAATTAATGGGTAAACCAACAGGTTTCAAGGAATATTCCAGGTTAACTCCTAATAGATTCCCTATAGAGCTCAGATTAAAAAATTTTGATGAATTCTATGAGGTTTTTGACCCCAAAGCTGCCGCTACTCAAGGTGCTAGATGCATGAACTGTGCAGTCCCCTTTTGCATGAGTGGATGCCCATTGGGAAATATTATTCCTGATTTTAATCACTTAGTTTATCAAGGAAATTGGAAGGAAGCTTTAGAAGAATTGCACTCTACCAATAACTTCCCTGAATTTACAGGGAGAATTTGTCCCGCCCCATGTGAAGCATCATGTGTATTAAACATTAACGATGATCCTGTCACTATCGAATTTATTGAAAAAACAATAGTGGACAGAGGTTGGGAAGAAGGATTCATCAAGCCCAATATTCCTTCCATGAGAACAGGCAAGAGTGTAGCAGTAGTAGGTTCTGGGCCATCAGGATTAGCAGCAGCTCAACAATTAAATTCTGCAGGACATACTGTTACAGTTTTTGAAAGAGCTGACTATATCGGAGGGCTATTAAGATTAGGTATACCAGATTTCAAACTTGAGAAATCTATAGTCCAGCGACGAATAAATCAAATGGCTGAAGAAGGAATAGAATTCGTTACTGGTGCATATGTCGGCAACAATGTTCCAATCCAAGACTTAAAAGACAAATTTGATTCTATTTTGCTTACTGGAGGATCAACTATTCCTAGAAATTTACCGATTCCAGGAAGAGAATTAGACGGTGTTCATTTTGCTATGGATTTTCTAACCCAACAAAACAAAATCAATGCCGGAGAATCTTTTTTAAAAGAATCAACTATCAATGCTGAAGGGAAAAAAGTAGTGATTCTGGGTGGAGGTGATACTGGATCTGATTGTTTAGGAACCTCATTAAGGCAAGGAGCTGAAATTGTTTATCAATTAGAATTACTCCCTGAGCCTCCAGGAACTCGTAGACAAAATGACTTATGGCCCAATTGGCCAATGATTCTAAGAACTTCATCTTCACATGAGGAAGGTGGGGACAGAGATTACAATATTTTGACAAAATCATTTAATGGTTCAGACGGAAAACTAACTTCTCTTACCGCAGTTAGAGTCGAATGGGGAGACCCTGATGAAAATGGCAGACCTCAAATGCACGAAATACCGGATAGTGAATTCATCTTAGAAGTTGATTTAGTATTTCTAGCTATGGGTTTCTTGCATCCTGAAAAAGAGGGAATGCTAGAGCAATTAAAAGTTGAACTAGACCAAAGAGGTAACGTACAAACTGATTCTAACAAAATGACCAACATATCAGGAGTATTTGCTGCAGGAGATATGTCTAGAGGTCAATCTTTAGTTGTCTGGGCTATATCTGAAGGCAGAGAGGCCGCTAGGGGAATTGACCAATACTTAATGGGGAATACCCAACTACCAAGATCCGCAAGCACATATATAGCTAGATAAAACAGGAGATTCATATGGCAGACTTAAAAATTGCAATGATAGCACGCAGTGAACCAGACACTGAATTAGTCAAAAAACAACTACAAGGCATTGATTATGATTTTGACGTATTCGTATGTAAGAGTGAGGGTGAAGCTATGGAGGCAGTTAAGGGTGTTGATTTGATAATTAATCAAGGGGTCAAAATGCCTAAAACTGTGATTGACGAAATAGATAGTGCTAAGGCAATTGTAAGTTTTGCTCATGGATTTGATCATATTGATCATGAAGCTGCTACAGATAACTCAGTGATGGTTGTAAACACTGCAGGATTCTGTACTGAAGAAGTTTCAAATCACGCTATCATGATGGTTTTAGCTTGCGCTAAAAAATTGGTAATTTTAGACAAGCTAACTCGTGCGGGCAAATGGGGAGATGAAACACGTCAAGTTATGAACAACATGGTACCTGTTACTGATCAAATTTTAGGATTAGTAGGTTTAGGAAATATTGGACGTGCTGTAGCACGAAAAGCTCAAGCACTGGGCATTTCTGTAATTGCATATGATCCTTTTGTAGCACCATGGCTAGCACGTGAATATCGCGTAGAATTAGTATCAAGCCTAAATGAATTAGCTGGTAGGTCTGACTTTGTATCCATGCATACGCCATTAAATAACCAAACAAGAAAGCTTGTGGGTGATAGTTTCTTTAATTCTATGAAAGAAACAGCGTATTTCATTAACACTTGTCGAGGTGGAACAGTAGATGAAAACGCTTTGATCAACGCATTAAATTCTCAAAAAATTTCAGGTGCGGGTATTGATGTTTTTGAAATAGAACCTACAGCAGTAGATAATCCATTATTTTACATGGATAACGTTATAGTAACTCCACACTCAGCCGGAACGTCTAATAGAGCCCGAGTTGCCGCACAAATTCAAGTGGGACAAGAAGCTGCCCGACTTTTAAATGGAACATGGCCAATGTCGTTGGTCAACCCCGAAGTCAGAGCACAAATTGAAGTCAGACCACTAGCAACTAGTTGAATATTACTTCTTTGAATTAAATATTTATAACTGGTGACATTTGATAGATTTTCATACACATATACTTCCATTGGAAATCATAAATAATTTAGAAAAATATACTGAAAAAGATACTACACTTAAGTCTCTTTTCCAAAAACCTAATAGTAAGTTTTCAACTGCAGAATTTCTCTGTGAAAAAATGAATGAACATCAAATTAATCAATCTGTAGTATTGGGAATGGGATGGAGTGATTCTGGATTAAACTCATTTGTTAACGATTATATTCTTGATTCTGCTAAAAATTCCTTGGGGAAACTCATCCCTTTTACTGGAATAAACCCAACTGATGTTAAATCAGGTATTAATGAAGCCATTAGATGTATTGAATCAGGAAGTAAAGGATTTGGTGAAATACATTGTGATTTTCAGAATTTTAATATTACTGACAAAAATATAATGGCACCTTATATGGAAATTCTAGAAGACTACAAACTTCCTATTGTAATTCATGCTTCCGAACCAGTTGGACATATGTACCCAGGAAAAGGGCTAACTACTCCTAATAAATTAGTCAAAACTATAGAAGATTTCCCAAATAATAATTTCGTTTTATCTCATTGGGGTGGAGGACTGTTTTTCTATGAACTAATGCCTGAAATTTCAAGATCCTTGAAAAAAGTATATTACGACTGCTCTGCTTCACCTTTTTTATATGACAATAAAATATATGAAGTAGCTCTCAAAATTCTAGACTCAACAAAAATCCTGTTTGGTTCAGATTTCCCTTTAATAGATCCTTCAAGAATAACTGATGACATAGAAAAACTGTCTATAGATCAAAAAGCTTTAGATGATATTTATTGGAAAAATGCATTTAATATACTAAACCTATCAAATGAATAGGTTGTTAAATTAATCACAAACCTATGCTATACTCAACTGAGAATAAACCCGGTGGTGGGAAAAGAGGTATAAAATGTCAGAAAGCACTTATCCCGAGTGTCAAGAATGCACTTCAGGAAGCTTACTCCCCTTATCAGACTTTGGTAGCCAAGGAGCTCCGATTCAATATAAGGCTTGGGTGTGCAATGTTCCTGCTTGTGGATACAATCTTAAAATCAGAAATGGTGACGTGTACATTAACGAACCAATAGCTAATGGAGAATCTCACTCTCCTAGACCAAGATAATTCTTACACAAACCATTTATCCATAAAGTGGATTTTATAATGGGAACTTTGAGTAAAAACAAACTAACTTTTCTGTCATTTTTAACAGGAATAGTATTTTTACTAATTGGGGGAGTAATACTATCTACAAACATTATTCCCGGCAATGTATCAAATCTACTTACTGCTCAAAAACCAGTTGAAAAAACTGGATTTGAACTGCAAAATTTTCTGAATCAAAACAATATTATTGATAATTACTCATACAACTCTCTGATAAATGTGTATCACCCTAAATCTTGGGCAAGTTCTAGATGGTTAAGATTAAACTACGAACTTGAAAACATTCAGAGTCATGAAAAATTTTCGTCTGAAATCCTTTCAAACTTGTCGATCGGTACTTTATCCGGAACTCCAACAAAAATAACAATTCCTTATATTGAAGTAGATTCAAAAGTAGAAAATCTCAAAGTGGTTTCGATTAACGGAGTTGAATCCTTCGATTCTCCCAAAAATATCATAGGAAGGATACCTAACGAATTTATAGGATCAAATAATGCAACAGGGTGGTATTTCGGACATCTAGAAAGCCCAGTCAAAGGAGAAGGAAATGTTTTCAGAGAATTGCCCAAAATATCCGATGCGATTATCACTGGTGACCCAGTTTATATTCACCTAATTAGCAATAATTATCATCTAGTATATGAAGCTTTTTCTTCAGAAGAAATTCACGAAGATGATTTAAAAATATTCAATCCAGGCATGAAATTTATCAAATTAGTTACTTGTTCAAACAGGCCATTTTACGACTACCGGCAAATCATTACTGCGATACTTGTTGGAGAAATCAAAAAGTAGTTACGCCAAAACTTCTCTCATGACGGAAAAAAACTGATTAGATGGGGTAGAAAAGCTTTTACCAGGTAATGTGAGTAAACCTGCCTGATCAACAGGCAAATAGTTAGCAAGAGACAAAACCTCTAATTCTTCTAAATCATCATCATCAATTGCTAATTTAGGGCCTACAGAAATTCCCATTCCTAAAGCTACAAATTTTTTAATCATATCCATACTTTCTAATTCCATAACTACATCATATGCAATGTTTTTCTTTTGAAATTGTTCTTCAACCACTTGCCTAGTGTAGGTCCCTTTCGCCATCATAATCAAAGGGAATTTTGCAATAGATTCTAAGTCAATAAATTCTCGATTAAGCAGTGTATGATTTTTTGGAGCAATAAGTACACGTTCGTATAAAAATAGAGGTTCAAAATCTAAATCTGATCCCCTATCAGGATGCTGAATAATTCCTGCATCAGCCTCTCCTGTTTTTACCATGGATGTAACTTCTGAGCGATTACCCGAAATTATTTTAATAAACACATCAGGAAACCGAATATTAAATTCTTTCACAACTTTCAAAAGCGTATGCGGAATAATGTCAGGAGTAGCTGCAATGGTAACGGGACCTTTTTCTTCAGCTAGAGTAGTTTTAGCAGCTAATGAATCTAAGCCATCAAGTAAAGGTTTAATCAAGTCATAAATCATTTGACCAGACAAAGTTACCCCAATGGGTCTAGTCACTCTGTCAAACAACACCATAGACAATTCTTGTTCAAGCTTTTTGATGTGAGTAGTAACAGTAGGTTGTCCGCAACCCAACTCATTAGCGGCTTTCGAAATACTTCTATTTCTTGCAGCGGATTCAAAACTTCTTAAATCTCTAATTTCCAAAGTAAAACCTCTTTATTCACTAACAAGATAATTGTAAATACTTTCATTAGCCCTGTAAATACTTCTTATGTAATGTTAAATTATCCCTAAAGAAGTCATTATGAATGAAAAAAAACATCTAAGCTTAAAAAATGCGTTTGCAAAAACCAAAAATTCTTTTTTGGGACAAATTCCAGAGATATTTAAATCTCAACAACTTTCATTAAAGGATTTAGAGGAACTAGAAGATATATTGATCAGTTCGGATATTGGAATGGATTCAACTAATAAAATAATTGAATCCATTAAAGAATCTTTTCGTCTCCAAAAATCTTCATCTTCAAATTTAAGTGATCTCCTAAAAAATGAAATTCAAAATATATTACAATCAGCTAAAAACGATGAAATTTCTAAAGATGCAAATTTTCCTCAAATACTAATCATGGCTGGAGTGAATGGCGTAGGTAAAACCACTGCAATTGCAAAAATTTCTCATTATTTTCAACAACGAGGTAAAAGTGTATTGTGTGGTGCTGCAGACACCTACAGAGCAGCTGCAATTGATCAAATCAAGCTATGGGGACAAAAAGAAAATTTTGAGGTGATTTCTCATCAATCTGGTAGTGATCCTAGTGCTGTAGCATTTGACACAATTTCAGCAGCAAAAAAAAGAAATATCGATTTAGTAATCATAGATACAGCAGGTAGATTACATGAAAACTCCAATTTAATGGATGAGCTCAAAAAAATTTACAAAGTCTTGAATCAATCGAAGTCACATTACAAGTTACATACCCTACTCACATTAGATGCCACTACAGGACAAAACGGCCTATTACAAGCAAAATCATTCAATGAATCAATTAAATGCGACGGGATTTTTTTAACAAAATTAGATGGAACATCAAAAGGCGGCATAATTATTCCAATCATTGAAGAAACCAATATACCAATTTCGTTTATTGGAACAGGCGAACAACCAACTGACATAGCCTTATTCGATCCAAATTTATTTACTGAATATGTTTTTAACTGAAAAGAAACTTGATAATGAACATTATTTTATGGATCACCACTTTAGAACTATTGGGAATAGTCACACATTTATCAATCTTCAGAATATGTAAAAATTTCTCTTATGTAGGATTCAGTATCTCAAAACCTTTATTTTTATTGCTGTTTGGAGTAATAACATGGTTATTACACTTTTTCGCACCAATAGAAATTTCAAAATCATTCATGGGTATATTAGTAACCATTTTCGTAATTACGAGTTTTTATATTAATAGAAATTTTTTCTCATCATATATAAATTCATTTAAATCCAATTATCTAATAATCCTATTATTGTTTTTCAGCCCATTAATAATATTTGGTGTATTTCTAATAATTAAGTCTCTTGATCCTTCAATTAGCCATACTGAACAACCAATGGATTTTGCTTTCTTAAATGCTGTTTACAACTCAAACGCTAATCTACCATCAGATCCCTGGTTCAAAGGAGAAAGTATAAATTATTACTATTTTGGATATTGGATTTTTGGAAGATTCGGCAACATGCTTTCAATACCACCTGAAATTGCATACAACTTGTCACTAATCTCGATTCCATATTTAGCATTCAGTACAGTTTCAGGAATTGTGATTTATTTAGTTGTGACACAAACCCCGAGATTAAAACAGGTGCTCATACCTAGTATATTTGCATCTAGTAGTTTAGTGTTCTTGGGGAATCTATATACTCCTTTAAAAATACTTGAAGAAAAAGACTTAATTTCTCAGAAAGTATGGGATTTTGTGTGTATAGATGGACTTCACGGTTCAAACAATGCGTTAACGTCAACTTTTTTTCCTAATGAATTTTGGTGGTGGTTCAAAAGTACAAGAATTATTAACCATTTTGGGCCATCATGTAATATGCCTGGTAGTGACTACACAATTAACGAGTTCCCTTTTTTTAGTTTTATACTTGGCGACCTTCACCCTCATGTAATGAGTATTCCATTTGTGATCACATTCGTCATCATTGCAATATTCATTGTCAATAAACATAAAATTTATTCATTTGAAACATTAATTCTATTAGTATTATTTGGAATCACAGGATTTGGGGTTACTTTCATTAATATCTGGAACATCACAATAGTAATGTTAATAACTGTAGGGATATCTTTATTAAAAATATTCAATTATCAAAATTATCCGAAAAACGAGTTACTTGTATTAATCATCTCTCTACTATCTATGTCATTAACTTTGTTATTTACACTCATACAATCATTTGAATCTTCTATTCATGGAGTATATGCAACAAATATACAGAGTGACTTCACACAAGAAATAGTTATTTGGTTACCTTTTTTAATTATTCATTTTATTTATTTAATAAGAATAATAAGTATGTACCCAGTAGGAAACAAATGGAGAAAATCATTATTTATCTCTCTGTTATTTGTAACATCTCCATTAATTATTTCCCTATTTTTACAGTCCATAAATCCCTCTATTAATCACAAAACAATTACAGGGATAATATTTACAATATTTTCGGCTACTAGCATTTTTTATGCTTTTGCTATAAATCAAAATTATTGTAACCATAAATCCGTGATAACACTTTCTTTAATTGGAATATCATTTTTCCTATTAGCAATACCTGAATTTCTATTCTTAGGAGATATTTTCAATAATCGAATGAATACAATATTTAAGTTTTATTATCTTGCTTGGATTTTTTTATCTATAACGAGCGGCATATGCTTTTACGAGTCAACAAAGTTTCTTAGAACCAAAACCGATTTTAAAAAAACATTAACAACTTCATTGATTTTGCTTCCTTTTTTATTGGGGTTTTTATATCTCCCCGCCTCTATTAAAAGTATTACCCCGAATTCGTATACTTTTTCAATTGATGGGTTTTATGATTTGAAACTAAACAGACCTCACGAAGCAAAAGCCATTTTTTTCGCCAAAGAAAATATTCCATCAAAAGAGGGTATTTTGGAGGCTGTAGGAGAATGGAATAAATTCGGTCTAATATCAAGCAACACTGGAATAAGTAATGTCATTAACTGGCCTGATCACGAAAAACAATGGCGAAAAGATTCTAATGAAATCATATCTCGTATAAATCATGTAGACACCATTTATAAAACAACTGATTCAAATAAGGCTAAACAACTAATGAATCAATATGAAATTAAATTTATATTGATAGGAGAAAATGAATCAATCAAATATAATGCAGAATCTTTAGACAAATTCTATTCAATAGCATCTACTGTATTTTCTGAAAAATATAATGGACAAGAAATTAAAATCATGAAACTTAATAATGAATAAATTTTTCAATACTTTCTCATTGATCAAAAAAGAATTCCTAATATTTTCATCGATTTTTTTAATATCTTTATTTTTGCGATTATTTGATGTTTCTTCTAGAGCAATGCATCACGATGAGAGCTTACATGTTTTTTACTCTTGGAAATTATTTGAAGGACTTGGATATTCCCATAACCCCATGATGCACGGTCCATTACAAATGGAATTGACATCAATATTTTTTTCAATAATGGGGGATTCTGATTTGAGTGGTAGATTGCTTTACGTAGCTTGTGGGAGTCTTTTGGTGATAATGCCATATTTTTTAATCAAACACATCAACCTGATTTCATGCATAATCATCAGTTTATTCCTAGCAGTTTCACCTACAATTGTTTATTTCAGTAGATTCGCTAGAAACGACGTTTTGATGAATTTATTTTCAGTAATATTAATCATTCTAATTTGGAATTATTTATCGAATAGAAATTCAAAAAACCTATATTTTATTTCTTTAATTTTAGCTCTAATTTATGGAACTAAAGAATCTTCCTATTTAATAATTTTCATGTTGGTGTCTTACAATTTACTAAATATTGTATATCTAGGTTATTTTCATTTTAAAATGAAAATATATTCAAATTATCTGATTTTTTCTGAACTGACTTTAATACAAATCATCTCAGGGATATATGTAGAAACAATTAACATATTTAAAAACTCTATAACTAATAAGAGCAATAATAATTATGTCTCTATAAGTATTCTGTTAATAACAATTACTCTTCCTTTATGGGCAGCTTTTTCTGGGATTATCTTCAATTTTTTGCCACTTGAAATTAATTTAGTTTCATCAGAAATCAACTCAGGAATAGGTCTACCTGATGAAAAAAGTAGAGGATTTGCAATAATCATAACTGGATTATTATTTTTGACATCAATATTAATTGGAGTTAGATGGGGACAATTAGTATGGAT
>MDSV01181168.1_pt1 | contig 38655 bp, 37 predicted proteins | sample 810851 | NCBI WGS metagenome assembly MDSV01 (sample SAMN05326640, study PRJNA326480) | marine metagenome | isolation source: seawater | place: Atlantic Ocean: North East | collected 2012 | reverse complement strand
GAGCAATGGCTAGTATTATATTATTTAAGTCCATAATTTTTTAATGAGTTAAACGAAATTGAAATTAAAGATAAAATATTTTTTACAAAACTCATTTTATTATACTTTTTATTTATATACCAAACCCAATAAAAATTTCTTATTTTTTGACTTTGCAAAGAATTAGGTGAAAGTCTATATAAAGTTAAATTTTCTTCAATATTTATTGCGTAATTACAATTTTTTAATAATTGGCATTTAAAATAATAATCTTCACATATTTTTGTTTTTAAAAACTTAACTAACTTAATATTTGTTCTTCTAATTACCATTGAGCTGGTACAAATAGAAGTTTTTTTTATAAAGGAAATATAGTTAAAACTTTTGGGTAGAGTTATTGTTTTCTTCATTTTTTTTACACCATTAATTTCTTTAAAAGGAGTGTAATCTGTATAACTAAAACCCAAATTTTCATTATCCATTTGGTTTAATTGTTTATTTAACTTTTCATTTTTCCAAATATCATCCGAATCTATAAAAGCAACATATTTTGAATTAGAAACTCTTATTGCAAGATTTCTACAAAATCCAGCACCTTTATTCTTTTTAAGTTTAATTAAATTTACACGATCATCTTTTAAAAATTTATTTATTATTTTAACTGTATTATCTTGCGATGCATCGTCTACAATTATTAGTTTCCAGTATTTATAACTTTGGTTAATAATTGAATTTAAAGTTTCTTCTATATACTTTTCGCAGTTGAAGGTAGGCAAAATTATATCTACTTTTTTCATTTATTTTTTAGTTAAACTTATTTATTTGAAAAATTTTCATTTTTAATCTAATAATTCAATATGTTTTCTTATACAGAAAAACCCTCTTTAGCTCAAATCACTAACCTGCTCTTCTTCTTATTTCCCATTTCTTTTATACTTGGAAGCTTAATTGTTACCTTAAACTTATATTTATTTTTAATTTTAGGTTTTTTTTATATTAAAAAAAATAATTATAAACTTAATTTTGACTATATAAATAACATCCTAATATTTTTTTTTCTACTCATTATAATTTCTTCATTAATAAATCTTCAATCAATCAAATTTGACTATTTTATAAGATCTATATTACTTTTTAGATTTGTATTATTATATATGCTAATAGAAACTTTGTTGGTAAACAAAGATATAAACTTTAAAAAGTTTTTTGTAGTATCTTTAGTATGCACTTCTTTCGTATCAATTGATTTAATATTCCAATATATTTTTGGATACAATTTTTTTGGACAGACTGAAGTTGGTGGAAAACTAACAGGTGTCTTTGGTGATGAGGCAATTGCCGGAGGTTATATTCAAAAATTTTCTTTAATATCAATTTTTGGAGCTCTAATTTTTTTTAGTGAAAAAAAATATAAAAAATTTACTTTGTTTTTTATTATTCTTTTGCATTTAATAGGAGTATTTTTTGCTAATAACAAAATGTCCTTTGTAACCTTATTTTTTTCTTTGATAGTATTGTCTTTAATTGATAAAGAAACTAGGTACATAATAACTTCTTCAATTATTATATTTCTCTCAATTGCTTTCTTGTTGTTAACCAGTGAAAAAAATATTTTTAGTGGTGATGAAAAATTAAAAGATAGATATCAATATACATTTATTAAGTTTTTTTTAATTTCTGAGGGGGAAGAAAAAGACAAAGAAAGATTAAAAGATACTGAAAAAGATACTAAAAAAGAAACTCTTAAAGAAGGTCAGGAAACTTCTAAATTTGGCAATATTGGTAAACTAAATATTGCTGCACTAAACCATACAAGAATTTATATAACTGCTATTGAATCTTGGAAAAAAAGTCCTTTTATTGGAAGGGGATATAAATCTTTTAGAACTAAATGCTTTGAAATTCTTGAGGAAACTAAGGGTAAAAGAAAATTTGGTTTAAGGTGCGCTACACATCCTCATAATTATCAATTAGAAATTTTGCATGACTTTGGTTTAGCTGGCTTATTTTTAATTTTTATTTTTTCTATTATAAAAATTTATTTAATATTTAAAAAATTTATGTCCAAAACTGTAAAAAATAGAATTTATACTATATATTTTGTTCCAATAGTTTTGGGCTTATTAATTGAGTTTTGGCCAATAAAGTCTACTGGAAGTTTATTTACCACATGGAATGGAACTGCAACTTGGTTATTAATTGCTTTATCAGTGATAATCAAAAAAGATATTACCTTTGAGAACGTCAATTATACCAAAAATAACATAAATGTTTTTGTATCAATTTTTGCTTTAACTTTAGTATCAACTTTAGTAATAAAAAATATTTTTTTAGCTTAATTAAATTTTTATAGAATAATTATTTAAAATTTTATTTTCTTAGTTGCTTGATTCCCCAAAAAAACCATCTGAGATATTCTTTTATCCAAGGTAATGGCTTAAAGGTGGATGTTCCACCAAATAGTCTATCTACTGATTTAAGAGGAACCTCGTCTATTTTAAAATTTTTTAAATAAACTTTTATTGTTAATTCAAATGCAAAAGCCCACCCAACTGGCTTTGATTCTAATGAAATACTATTCCAAACATTTTTTTTCATCATTTTAATTCCAGTGGTACAATCTGCTATTGGAAAATTAGTGAAAACAACAAATATTTTATTTGCTAATCTAGATAGAATAGAAGCTAGTTTTGACCCACCTAATCTCAATCCACCCTTTGAATATCTAGTTCCGCTTATAAAATCAAAATTTTTTTCTACAATTAATTCAATCATATCTTCAATTGCAATGATTGGAAAAATTTCATCAACGGCTGTGATAAAAATAATATCATGTGTAGCCTCTTGCACCCCTTTTTCTAAAGCAAAACGCACGCCTTTATTTATATTATTATGAACTGCTTTGACGTTTTGTAATTCTTTTTCTAAGCTTTTTGCAACGGGTACACTGTTGTCATTTTCATTATCATAGATAATTAAAATTTCATTTTCAAATTTTATTGAAGCTTTTAAAAGTCTTACCATAATGGAAAGGCTTTCTTTTTCATTAAAAACTGGAAGAATAATTGATAGTTTTTTATTCATTTTTTTGAATTAAATTTATTTATTTGATTACAAATTTTTATTAAATTATTTTTCGTTAAATTTAATGAAGAAGGTAGCCACATTAACTTTCCATAAAGTTGTTTAGAATTATTCAAACCACCAAACGATCGCTTGTAGGGTTTACAAGTATTTAAGGGAAACCAAAAATATCTACAATTAATTCCTTGTTTTTTTAGAAATTGAAATAGTTGATTTCTTTTGGCGCAATAAACATCAGTCCACAAAGGAAGCTCTCCCTTTTTTAAATTAAAACCAATAAGCTTAAAATTTTTATTTTGAATTAAATTTTTTTTATAAAATTTATAATGGTTTTTTAAAGTTGATACTCTTTTTTTTATTTTATCCAACTGTGATAAACCTAGTGCAGCTTGTAAATTTGTAAATTTAAAATTATAACCAAAGGAAACATAATTATCTTCTCCGCCGGTTGTAGGACCTACTCTTCCTTGATCTTTTAATCTAATTAATTTTTTATATAAGGACTTATTATTGGTAACAATAACTCCACCTTGACCAGTTGTAATAATTTTATTAGGTGCAAATGAAAAGCAGCCCATATCTCCAAACGTACCTAGATATTTATTTTCATACCTTGACATAAAAGCTTCAGCGGCATCTTCTACTAAATAAATTTTTTTTCTTTTAGCTATCTTAACAATATTTTTTATATTATTTCCTCTGCCAGACATGTGTACAGTAACTATTGCTTTAGTTTTTTTATTTATCTTTTTTATAAGTGCATTTTCATCAATTAATAAATTATTTTTATTAACATCTGTTAATACAGGTGTAGCACCAGTTAATTCAACTGCGTTGGCAGTTGCAGGAAAAGTAATATTTGGAACTATAACTTCATCATTTTTTTTAATACCAAGAGCTTTTAGTGCTAGAAAAATTGAAATTGTTCCACTTGTAGCTGTAACAACATATTTGGTTTTTAAAAGACTTGAAATTTTTTTTTCAAATAATTTTGCAAATTTTCCTTCGTTCGGAAAGTTAGCCTTTAAAACTTTTTTGATTAAAACATTAGCTTTTTTAGTTTCTATTACAGGCTCAGCTAAAAGGATTCTATTTTCTTTCATTATTATTAATGATTATTTACACGAAATAAATACTTATATATAATTTTGACTCGTGTTTAAAGTGTAAAGAGTATAATTAATAACTAAAAATAAATGATTAAAAAATTTTTTTGTTTAGTGGGTGTAGAGTTTGATTTTGAAGATTTAATTATTGACTATAGTAGATATTACCTAGGTTTTTTCACATCTAGAAAAAATAAAAACTATAATAATAAACTAAAAAAATTGGGTAAAGAAAATTTAAAAGATTGGTTAAAAATTAAAAAAAAATTTAATCCTGATGTTTTTATTACAGTAGATGATGGCAGGGAAAGAGAAAGCTTATATAAAAGTATTTATAAGAAAAATTGTAGTAATTTATTTTTTGATACTTCTTATGTATCTTACTCAAGTAAGAAAAATTTACAAAAAAAGAAGGGAATTGTTATTCAGAAATTTGCTAAAATTATGCCAAATGTTAAAATTGGTGATGGTGTAAAAATAAATGTTAATTGTCAAATTCACCATGGAAGTAGCATTGGTAAATTTACTACCTTGGCCCCCTCTTCTGTAATTTTGGGAAATGTCTCAATTGGCAAGTATAGTTATATCGGAGCAAATTCAACTATAAAACAAAATATTAAAATAGGAGATAATTGCATCATTGGAGCTGGTTCTGTTGTAATAAAAAACGTAAGAAATAATGAGGTGGTCGCCGGTTCACCAGCAAAACTATTAAGAAAGAACAAAAAGTAATTAAAATTATTTTTTTATACCCCAAATATCAACTACTACTTTTTTTTTTGGAAACTTGATTTTTTTATAATTTTCATGAGGTGCCGCAATAATAATTATATCAGATTTTTTTATTAGTAATTCTTTTTTAATTGTAAATTTATTTTTATAATATTCATCAGACTGCAAAACTTTTAATTTATTTTTTTTAAGATATTTAACAAGTTTAATTGCAAGTGAATCCCTTATATCATCTGTTTCAGCCTTAAAGGCTAACCCTAGAATTCCTATACTTTTTTTTTTTAAATTATACTTTTTTTTTAAATCACTTATTAAAAATTTTGGAATATTTTCATTAATATGCATTGCTGTATGTCCTAAAGAAAATTTATTTTTATAAAATGAAGAAAGTTGCATAGTATCTTTTAATAAACAAGGACCTGCTGTAAAACCTGCGGTAGGCAAATTTAAGTTTCTTTCGTATCCATCTCTCATAATATTTCTCACTCTTGAAAAATTTAACTTATTTTCTTTGCAAATCATGTAAAGTTGATTGGCTATTGAAAAATTTACATATCGGTTTGCGTTTGAGAATAATTTCACTAATTCAGCTTCTAAAACAGTAGTGATAATTATTTTTGTAGCTATTTTTTTAAATAAATTTTTTGTTAAATTAATTGATTTGTTATTATTTCCGGCAATAATTTGTGGAAGTCTAGGTAGTTCCTCGATAGATTTTCCTTGTACAATTCTTTCTGGGCAATATACTACATTACTATTCTTGAGAATTTTACATACCTTATTAAAAATACCTGGGAAAATTGAACTTCTGATTATAATTATTTGAGATTTATTAATTAATTTTTTTAATAAATAAAAAAAATTTAAAAACTCTTTAATTTTAGGTTTTAAATTACTATCTATTGGAGTTCCAATACAAATGACTATAAATTTACTTGTTCTGATTGGTTCATAATCTAAATTAGTAAAAATATTTTTTGCTTTTAAAACTTTTTTTAATATTTTGTTGGCTCCTTTTTCTAAAAATGGGGGTGTACCATTTTTAATATCTTTTAAAAAATCCTTATTTTTGTCTACTAAATGAACTTTAAACCCTTTGGATGCAAATACTATTCCAAGCGGAAAACCAACATGTCCCGCTCCACCGATAATACTAATTTTTTTATTATTAATTTTTATTGGCATATTTAAAATTATAATACTATTTTAAACTCTCTACTAATTCCTCTATAATATTAGCTGTACTGTATTTTTGCTTCCACTGCGGATAGTGTTTTTTAAATTTTTCAATATTTGATACATACCAAATGTGATCACCCATACGATTTTTACTTAAATATTTTTTTTTAACTTTTGATTTTGTTAAATCTTCAATTATTTGTAAAGCCTCCAAAATTGAGCAATTCGACATTCTTCCTCCCCCAATATTATAAATTTCTCCAACCCTTGGTTTTTTAAAATAATTCCAAAAACATTGTGTGAGATCTGAACTATGTATGTTGTCTCTAACTTGCTTGCCTTTATATCCAATAATTGTATAAAAATTTTTTTTAATACATGATTTAACTAAGTAAGATAAAAATCCATGTAGCTTTGCTCCTGAATGCGCCGGTCCAGTTATGCAACCAGCTCTAAAGCAAGCTGTTTTTAATCCAATATTTTTTCCATATTCTTGAACAGCTAAATCTGCATAACTTTTTGAAACACCAAATAAACTATGCACCGAGTTATCTATTGACATGGACTCATCAACACCTTTAAAAAATTTATGATCTTTTTTGATTTCCCATCTAGTTTTTTTTTCAACTAATGGTAAATAATTTGGTTTATCTCCGTATACTTTATTTGTAGACATAAAAATAAAAGGTGAATTCGGGCAGTGTATTTTAGTAAGCTCCAATAAATTCAAAGTTGAGAGTGCATTAACTTTAAAATCAACTAGTGGTATTGCTTTCGCTAGATCGTGCGAGGGTTGTGCGGCTGTGTGTATAATGAGTCTAATAGACTTTTTGTACTTTTTAAATACTTTTTCTATAGATGTATAATTAAGTAAATTGTAATTAAAGTGAAAATAATTTTTATATTTTTTTATTAAATTTTTTTTTACCCAGTTAGTATCACCGTCAGGACCAAAAAAATATTTTCTATAGTTATTATCGATACCTATAACATCAAATCCTTTTTCACAAAAAAATTTAGCAGACTCTGAACCAACCAAGCCACAAGATCCAGTAATCAATACGACACTCATTTAAAATAACCTTTTAATTTTTTTATATTAAATTTCATCCAAAAATAAGTATCAGATATTATATCATCTATATTTTTGTTTGGCTTCCATTTATATAATTTAGAGACTTTTGAATTATCTGAAACGAAATAGGGAATATCATATATTGAAGTTTTTTTAATAGAAGAAAATTTTATTAAATTTGACGTAATTTTTTGACATTTTTTTGTTAAATCTTTTAAAGTAATTGCATTATTTTTTCCTCCTCCAACATTTAATAATAAATTATATTTTCTTGGTAATAATTTTATTTGTTTAACTATCAATTCACAAACATCATCAATATGAATAACATCTCTTACTTGAAGTCCAGTTCCACCAAAACCAATATACTTCAGTTTTCTTTTCGTTAAATGACTCCATATCCACAAACTTACAAATCCTTGATCTTGCTTTCCAAACTGCCAAGGTCCCGAAATAACTCCTAGTCTATTAATAATATATTTTATTTTATATAAGTAAGCATACTCTTTTATAAGTTCTTCCGAACTAAATTTTGTGAATCCATATATTGACTTTGGGCCATCAGTACTAAGCTTTTTATTAGGGAGAAATTTTTTTTTAGTTTTTTTTAATTTTTCAAATTTACTAATTGCATAAACCCTACTAGAAGAAAGAAAAATTATATTTGATTTATCGTATGCACACTTTTTAAGTAAATTAAAAGTTCCAATTAGATTTGTATCAAATACTCGATCAACTTCAGTTTTAGAAACCTCAACTGCGGCTTCAGCGCAACAATCTATTATTAGATCATATTTTGGTAGTTTTTTTATTTTAGAAAAATCACTTACATCATACTTGTAATTATTTATATTTTTTTTCTTTAATCTTTTATAATTTATGATGGAGCCTTTTCTGCTTAAGTTATCTAATGTGTCAATTTTAGACTTTGCCAATATTTTTTTCAAAAAAATAGCAATATTTGACCCAACAAACCCACAGCCTCCTGTAATTAAGATTTTCATTTTTATTAAAAAATTTACAGCTAATCTGTTATCACATATATTTATTTTATGAAACTATCTATAATTTTACCTGTAAGAAATGAGTCTCAAGGAATAGTAAAAACGCTAGATTTAATAATTAGCAATATAAGTGAAATAAATCATGAAATAATAGTTATAAATGACTATAGCGATGACGATTCTTTTAATATTATAAATCAAAAAGCCAATACCAACAAAAACATTAGGCTATTTAATAATAAGAAAAAAGGACTTGGTGGAGCTATAAATTTAGGAATTGAAGAATCCACTGGTGAAGCTATTTGTATCATGATGGCTGATCTATCTGACAATATATCGGACCTAAAAAATTATTACTCTTTAATCCAGTCAAGTGAAACAGATGCAGTTTTTGGATCAAGGTTTATAAATGGATCAAAAGTTTCTGATTATCCAATGAAAAAATTAATATTAAATCGTATATTTAATTATATAACAAAATTTCTTTTTTTAAGTAATTATAATGACTTTACTAATGCTTTTAAAATTTATAAAAAAAATGCACTAATAAAATCTATGCCATTAGTTTCTGAAAGTTTTAATATTTTCTTAGAAATCCCCTTAAAAATAATATCAAGAAAAATGAATTATAAAATAATTCCAATCAGTTGGAAAAATAGAAAACAAGGAAAAGCTAAGTTTGATATGAAAGAGCTAAGATCCAAGTATTTATTTACATTAATTTATTGCTTTTTAGAAAAAATACTTTTAAAAAAGAAATAATTCACCTCAAAAATGGAAAAAAAATCTAAGACAATTAACAAATGCCAAATCTCAGGTATTAAAGATTTAAAATCTATAATATCACTTGGGTATTTACCCCCTGTTAATAAAATGCAAAAAATTGGAGAAAAAAAAGATGAAACGACCTTTTTTCCTGTTGAGCTAATGTATTCTAAATCTTCTAAACTAGTTCAACTTAACAACCTAGTAAATAAAAGTATACTTTTTCCAAAAGAATATCCATACACAAGTAGTACAACAAAAATATTGAGAGAAAATTTTAAAGAACTTTATGAGGAAAGTATTAATTTAGTTGATTTGAAATCTAGTGATTTAATTATTGATATAGGATCTAATGACGGAAACTTATTAAATAATTTTAAAAAAAAACATAAGGTCTTAGGAGTGACTCCTGAAAATATTGGGAACATAGCTATTAAAAAAGGAATACGTACACTGATTAAATACTTTGATAAAAAAACTTCTAATTATATCTTTAAAAAATTTGGTAAAGCAAAAGTAATAACAGCAACAAATGTATTTGCTCATATTGAAAATGTTAAAGATTTGATGTCAAATGTTTTAAAAGTTTTAAAATCTGATGGAGTGTTTATAACTGAGTCGCATTATTTAGTCCCACTTATTAAGGAATTACAATACGATACTATTTATCACGAACATTTGCGCTATTATTCATAAACAAGTCTGAAATATTTATTTGAAAAATATAATCTATCAATTTTTCATGCAAAAAAAATACCAACTCATGGTGGATCTATTAGAGTATATGCTGCAAAAAAAGGTAGCTTTAAAACCTTAAGTTCAGTAAAAAAAATTCTCGATGAAGAAAAGAACTTTCTAAATTGGAAAAATTTTAATAAATTTAGATATAATGTTGTTAAGTCTAAATTGGATTTATACAAGCTTCTAAATAAAATTATAAAAAAGAAACATAAAATTTATGGGATTGGTGCGCCATCAAGGGCTAGCACTTTAATAAATTATTTGGGCTTAACAAATGAAATATTAAGCTCCGTCTGTGAAATTGAGGGTTCTTATAAAATTGGTAACTATATGCCCGGCACAAATATACCTATAATATCAGAAAAAAAACTTTATACTGATAAACCGCATTATGCATTGCTTCTTTCTTGGCATATCTCTAAGGAACTCATTTCTAATTTAAAAAAAAGGGGTTTTAAGGGAAAATTTATTATACCTCTCCCAACACCAAGGATCGTAAGTAAGTAAATTAATTTTCAATAAACATTTTCCAATCACTATAACTTAAGAAAAGAAAATATTTATAATATATTGCTCCAATAAAGTAGCTAGTAAAATAAAAAAGGCTTAAAAAAATAGACATATTATTTTTTTTATTAAAAAAATAATCTATATTATGGTTATAAAGTAAGAAAAATAATATTAGAATCAAAGGTTCGTAATACTCTTGGAAAATAAATTTTGGAAAGCAAAAAATTAATATAGATAAGGTAAGCAATAAATTAACCTTAAAATTTTTTTTTATGAGCTCATATAATAGACTAAAGCCAAAAGATGAGCATATTATAAAAAATATTAGTTTCTTGTTAAAAAAAATATAGTCTAACTTTAAAAAAATACCACCACCCATATTAACATTTTTTAAATATTCAAAAAAATTGAAAAAATACAAAAGCAACATAATAGAAAATGATACTAAAAAACTTAAATAATACTTTTTGCTTACTGTTTTAATTCCAAAAGACAAACATTCAATTAAAAAAACTGGCATTAAATAAAACGTAAAAAAACTAAAGAAGAATGGAATATTTTTAAGAATATACTTTGGGTGATGGTTTACCAAAACATTTCCAGCTGGTACATTAATAGAATCGTAAAGTCCACCCCATGAGTAAATTAAAAAAATACCTGGTAAAGAAAATATAAAATAAATTATAGAAATAAGTATGAAAATTTTAATATTTTTATCTATTAAAAGAAATTTTAAAAACACAAAAATAGGGAAAAAAATTAAATACTGTCTAGTATAAAGAGCCAGACTCGAAAATAAACAAACCATAAAAATATTAAAAATAACATCAAAATTAATTGATTTTTTGGTTAATAGAACTTCTAAATTTAAATAGAATTTAATTGCAAGCAGCAGAAACATCCAGCCAAAATTTTCTGTTAGGCCCCAGAATGCAGAAGAACGAAAAAAAGGAAGTAATAATATAATAGATGAAAAAAGATAAGAATCAATTTTATCCAATTTAAATTTTTTTCTTATTAAGTTTTCGAATAAGAAGAAATTTATAAGAGATATAAAGGTAATTGATAATTGAAAAGAATACTGCGAATATGTAAATGGGTTAAAAAGTACATTTAAAATATGAAACATTGGCCAAGAACCTTCTCCAAATTTTCCATAATTTTTAATTGCAAAGAAAAATTCTTGTTCTATACCTTTTATTGCTGGCCATGTGGCATCTATAAAATCAGATTCTGCTCCACCTGACGAATTTTCTCTTAAAGCAAAACCTAGAAAATAGGATGATACTACAACAAATATTAGTGATATTTTTAAATAGTAAACTTTATTAATATTCATTTGTATTTATAAGATTCAATTAGTCTTTGTAGACTAAAAAATTGAAGGTGTAAGTAAAAATTTTAATTTCTAAAAACCGTCTTGTGAAAGAGGTAATGCTGCATTTTCAATATTGGTTATATTTTTTGAACCAATCTTCCTTATGTCTTCACAAATCACACGCAATGATTCATATCTTTTTATTTCAAAATCTTCAAATTTTGATTGATAACATCTCATGAAAGATCCATTTTGAACACGTTTTACATTAATTGGTTCGCCATTTTCACCTTTTTTTAATGGCTTAGCTAATTTTTTAATCTCAATTTCATTTTTTATTTTTATAACTTTATTAAATTGAGAATTTTTTTCTGATGTTTCGTTTAAATACTGTTTTGTTAATCTATTTACTATTCTATCTCTAAAATAGTTTGGTACTGGGTAATTGAATGTTCTTACTTTTCCAAATAACTTAAACTTTAAAACATTCTTATGAAGAAACCTTTGTAAAAACTTCTTGAATTTTCCACTCACAAACCAAATTCTTTTTTCTTTGTCTGCGAATCTCTTATCTACGAACCCTCTATTTTTTTGTCCAAATTCGCCTCCTTTTACATAATCATCTGTTGAATTCCTTTTAGCTACCTCTTTGTTTCTTTTTCTACAATCATCTGCTACCGCTTTATACATCCATCTCATCCAAGCTTGGACCTCTTCAATAGGTTGTTCTGAAAAATTAAAGAAAACTTTTTTTGCAATTGCTTCTTTTAAATGACTAGGATGTACATCATCTATTTTAGTAAGGTAATCGTCTTCGTCTTCGATCCATCCTTTTAACTGAGCATATTCGTATAGTGGGCTCCCTGGCTGAGCTTGCGCGTATTTCACAGTAAATTTTGCTTCATCAAGTTTCATGCTTTTAATAAATTGTATAGTTTCGGCTATCGTTTCACTTGTTTCACCTGGAAGATTAATTATAAAAGCTGGAACGGTTGCCAGACCCGCCTCGGCAGTCATTGCTTGTGTTCTGAAATTTTCAGTTACAGTAGTTCTTTTTTCTATTGTATCTAACATTCTTTGAGATCCTGTTTCGTAACCATACTCAATCATAAAGCATCCGGCATCCTTAAGCGCCCAAAGCAACTCTCGATCAATATGTTCTACTCTAGCTCCTAAGATATAAAAGAGAACATCAAAATTACGAGCTTTTAATTTTTCTAAGAATTCAAGTACCCATCTTTTTGATGAAATAAATGACTCATCACCAAATGTAAAATAGCCAACATTATATTTTTTTATTAAAAAATCCATTGAGTCTAATATATATTCTGGAGAATGTTTTCTTAAACCGCGCACTCCACGTGTGCAAAAAGAACATTTTGCCTGACAACCTCTTCCTGTCATAATAGTAAACGATGTTTTGTCTTTTCTATGAGGTTCAAAAAAACGTTTATCTTTTATAGGAAATCCTCTAAATTTTTCCTGCCCTGTCCATAAATATTTATCCATATCTATGAGTTCATAATTAGGAATTGATAAGTCATCTAAATTTCTTACTTGCTCAACTTGGTCTGTGTAAACAATTTCTCCATTTTTCTCTTTGTAGGCTATACCCTTAATTTGTCCTAACCAATTCATATTTTGGTTTTCGCAAACCCATTCACCATCTACTTCTTTATAAGCTTTTCCAAAGACATCTTTTCTATCTGTGTTTTTTGCTAAATATTCATATAATTGTATTATTGTATTTTCGCCCTCACCTATGATTACAAGATCAATAGGTGTTTTTTGTAAAGTTACTTTCGCTGCATAAGATAGCTGTCCACCCATTAACATTATAATATCTGGGCAAGCTTTTTTAATATCCCATGAAAGAGATTTTACAAATGTGTAACTACTAGAAACTATAGCTGAAAAACCAACTACATCAGGTCCATATTCTTTTATTTTTTCGAGAGCCTTTTCATTGCTCATTCTTTCAATATCCAGGTTAAGAATTTTAACTTCATAACCTTTATTTTGTAAATAAGTGCCAATATAAAGAGCTCCGTATGGAGGATAGGATGTGGGTGTTGGGCCACATGGGGGCACAATTAGTAATGTCTTACATTTCATAAAATATTATTTGTCCTTATTAGAAAATATTATCAATTAAGAAAAATATATTCAATGGCAAAAAGCTACTAATTTTCAATTATTTCCCCTAAATCCCTCAAAAAATTTTCTTTGGTCGGCAGTTTGTTTTCCTTCATGGATTGTTGAATAGTTTTGTAATTATTTAGTATATAAAAAATCATATCTTTGAGTGAACCGGGGTTCCTATCCGCGACAAAAATGCCTTTTCTGTCCTGAATTATATGCTTAATTTCATTAAAAATTATTACCGGACGCAACCTAGCTAACGACTCGTCGACTACTTTTGGGTGAGCTTCTGTAAAAGAAGGAAGTATCACAATATTACTTTCATCGTAGCAATTAATTAATTTATTTTTTGAATTTAAGTAAGGTGTTAATTTAACAAAGTTTAAATCTTCTTTTAAAATATTTTCTCCGCTACCAACAATAGTTAAGTTAATTTTTATACTAATACTTTTGATTATTGAAATTAATGAAAATATGCCTTTTTCAATTTTTAATCTTCCCACATATAACAGTTTTGGAACATCGGTTTTAATTTCCTTAATATCTAAAAGCCAATCTCTATCTAACTCACTGGGATTAATCATTTGCTGCTGCTTTCCCTTTGCTAAAGAACTATGACAACTGATGATTTTTGAAGAAAAAGTAAAAATATCAAACATAATTTTATATATCCAAATCCATTTTTTTCCTAAAATTACATTATATTCCTTAAAGCCATCACTCCTTAAATATACATAGGAATTTTTTCTCAACAAAGATACAAATATAAAAAAACAAAAAGAAAATGGGTGTATTGATATATATAATATTTTTTTATCTTTTTTTTTTAATATTGCAAAAACACTTTTTACAAAACTAAAAATATTATTCACTTGAAAAATTTTTTTTACATCAAAGCTTACAGGTCTTTTGTTAATAGACGGTCTACAGTATGTAGTAACATCAAATTTTTTGGATAAACCTTCTATAATTGTTTTAATATCAATATTATCACAACAACATATTCCTCCACCTAAAAAAATTTTTTCATTTGTTATAATAATTATTTTCTCTTTTTCGGGCATGAATTAATGAAAATTTTTTATCTTTCTTAAGAAATTTTTTGGAAGAATTATATGTAGTATTAACTTTATTTTATTTAAGCTTAATGGAAAAAATAAGGTATCTTTAATAGCTTTTTTTAAATTTCCTTCATCAATATTTTTAATTGTTCTTAAAAAAATTATCCTTTGGTTTATGTATTTTAAATATGGATTTAATCCACTATTTGATATTATTTCAGGTTTAGATATCCAGCTTTCAAACTCTTTTAACTCTAATTTATCATTAATAAGCGAAAAATTTGTATTATGAATACGATAATAGGATAGAGGTTCTTGAATACACGCAAACATCCAATTTAAACTTATCCTAATTACTAAGTCAAAATCTCCAATAACATTAAAATTACTATTAAAGCCTAATGCATCATCAAAAGCTTTTTTTCTTAAAAGAATAGTTGAAATACCTATATTATAACTTTTTAATAAATTTTTTGTTATATATCCAGATTTTAATATTTTCTTACTATAAATTTTTTCTTTTTTTTTGTTTTCAAAAAATAAAAAAAGATTTGAATAAACTATTCCTACTTTTTCATCTTCAAAAAAACTAATTTGTTTTTCAAGCTTATTATTTTTCCACCAATCATCTGTATCTAAAAATGCAATTATCTGACCTTGACTTTTATTTATGGCTTTGTTTCTGGCTTTGTATAATGATGTATGTTCGTCCGAAATATAGTATTTAAATCTTTGATCTTTAAAACTTAAAAATATTTTTTTACTACTATCTGATGATTGGTTGTCCCAAAAGATTACTTCCCAATTTTTATAAGTTTGATTTATTATACTTTGTAAGGCTTTTTCTAAATATTTTTCCCCATTAAAACAATTAACAATAATACTGACTAGCGGGTTATTTACTTTTCCCAAGGTGCGCCCTTTAAGTAAATTTTTTCTAAATTATCTTTATCCCTTTTGGTATCCATGCACTGCCAAAACCCATGGTGCTTGTATGCAAAAAGTTGCTTTTTCTGTGCAGCTTTTTCCAAAGGTTCGCGTTCTAAATATGTATCATCATCATCAATGTAATTAAAAAACTCTGGCTCAATAACAAAAAAACCACCATTAATCCAACCTTCATCCATCTTTGACTTTTCTTTAAAATTACTTACACGACTTCCTTGTAATTTTATTGCACCAAATCTTGCTGGCGGACGAACAGCCGAGACTGTTACAAGCTTTCCATGTTTTTTATGAAACTTTAGTAATGAATTTATATTTATATCTGCTAAACCATCTCCATAAGTTAACATGCATGTTTCGTTACCAATAAATTTTTTTAGACGTTTAAGTCTTCCTCCAGTCATTGTTTTTTTTCCAGTATTAATTAAATTAATATTCCATTTATCTTTTGATTTAGAAAAATATCTTTTAATGACCTCGCCTTTGTATCCTAGAGCAATATAAAAATTTTTATGATTATAATGTGCGTACAAGTTCATTATGTGCCACAGTATAGGTTTTTTTCCTATTTCCACCATTGGTTTAGGTATGGAATCCGTATATTCAGATAATCTTGTACCAAAACCTCCAGCTAACAAAATAACTTTCATTTCTATTACCAATTAAATTTTATTTTATTTTTTTCACACCTTAAAATTTCTTTTGAATTGTGTTCTATATTAGCTAAATTAAGAATAATACTTTCCTGTTTGCTAACTCCCTTAAAACCAAACCAAATCTTCGGGGGTACTGTTAATCTTGCATATTTTTTTTCTCCCAATATTACACTTCTAAAATTATTTTTTTGACCAGAAAAAAAAACAAACCTTACTTTTCCCTTTGGTACTACTAAATTTAAAGTCATTTTTAGATGTAGTTTCCAAGCTTTTATTTTGCCAGGTTTTATTTTTGAAATGTACGCTTCTTGAAATTTCCAATTTTTTAACTCTTTTCTTTTTAAAACATGCATAACATTACCAGTTGTCATCTTAACTATTTTAAGTTTTGAAACTTTAATTTTGTTTAAGAGGTTTTTGCCCATTTTAATCCTCTTTTATTTGCTAAAGATTGATATATTTTAATTTGATCATTTGTAGCCAAACTAACATTCGTTGATTTTGTATAAAAATCAACATACCAATTTGCAACCATTTCTACTGTTTCTTTGAAATTAAGAACACTTTGCCAATTTAAAACTCTTTTTGCTTTATTGCAATTTAACCTCAATAAAGCAGACTCTGAAAATTTTCGCTTAGTTTTTGATATTTTTTTCCATTTAACATTGTTCCAGTGGCTTCCCATTTCTTTAACCAATTCAATTACGCTATATTCTTTTGATAGATCTGGCCCAAAGTTAAAGGACTCTCCGTGAATTTTTTTATTATTTTTTAAATTAATTGCTAAACATAGATAGCCACTTATAGCTTCCAATACATGTTGCCATGGTCTAGTAGAGTTTGGGTTTCGTAGCTCAGTTCTTTTATTTTTCGACCACGATCTAACACAATCAGGTATTATCCTATCTTTAGCCCAATCCCCACCTCCTATTACGTTGCCTGCTCTTGCTGTTGCAATTCGTATTTTGTTTTTTCTTTTAAAAAATGAATTCATATAAGTATTAAATAATATTTCGGCAGAAGCTTTTGATCCGCTATAAGGATCCTTGCCCCCTAAGGTATCTGTTTCTTTATAACCATAGTGTACCTCTTTATTGAAATAACATTTGTCACTTGTAATAATTACAACATTGCAATTATTTTTTAATTTTTTAAGTGTTTCTAAAATATTTAAAGTCCCAATTACATTGGTTTCCCAAGTTAATGAGGGGTTTTCATATGATCTTCCTACTAAAGATTGGGCAGCCAAATGAAATACAAATTTTGGTTTGAAGGAAAGTATTTTTTTTTCAATTTTCTTTTTGTCTCTAATGTCTAATCTTACATCTTTAATGCCAAAATTAATTTTAGAAGATTTAAAATGGGATGGATTTGTTGGTGGGTTTAACGAGATTCCCATTACATTCGCACCAAGTAATTTCAGCCAAGCAGTTAACCATGAGCCTTTAAACCCCGTATGCCCAGTAACTACTACCCTAGAATTTTTAAAAATTTTAAGATTATTCATGTAATTTAAAGATTTATTAGCGTCTATTTAAATTAATTTTAAAACTATTTTAAACTTAAATCTTTGTCTTGTATGTATTCTAAATTATACTTTAAAGCTAGTTCAGCTTTGCATAGTTCAATACCCATATCTCCAGCATGTTGAAGACTAGAAATATACTTTTCTTTTATTAAGGTATTAACAATTTCGATTGCTGTTTTTCCAACAATTTCTGCTACTAAATCATTTTCTGGATTATTACCAACTTTAGTAAAAATACAATAACCTACTCTCAATAAATTATTTTTTCTATCAACGGCAATTATAAAATAACCTTTGGGATCCATTACCCAGTCTTTAATTTTATGATACCTTGCTTCAATTCTTTTTTTTATTTTTTTATTAATTTTATAGAATCTTCCTTGTATAGATTCGTTTTTAGAAACTAGGGGCATTTAAATAGAATAATTGAATAATTTTTTTTTAGCTAAATCGTAAATTAATTTAAATACAATTAAATAAATAAAAGTTGATATTAAAGTGTTATGAAAAAAAGGTATTCCCATAACATAAGATTGCAACAATCCAGCAAAACTTTTTTCATACATTGAGCTCAACGCCCAGACACCAAAATTTGTAATTGCAAAAAAACAAATAGAACTTGCCAATCCGCTCAATAAAATTTCTCTATATTTAAAGTTTTTGAGAAGCATTCCAATTAAAACTGCAACTAATAAAGAGCTGTAAGTGAAGATCATTGTACTATGAAATCCTAGGAACAGATCCCCAATAAACATTGAGCAAACAACTATAAAAAAACTTAAAATGAAATTTTTGAAATAAAAACCTGAAAATATTCCTACTGCTAAAATAGGTGTAAAATTTGGTGGATGCGGAATGAGTCTTGAGGACGATAAAGCTAAAATCAACAAGATAGGCATGATGTAGTACTTATATTTTTTATATAAATTATTCATCTTTGCTATTTAACATAAAATTTTCAATATTTTCAAACTTAATTATCTATTTTCTATCCCAATTAAAACTTGTTTCTTTTGTTCTTCAGTATAAACAAGCCAATTAGCTATTTCTTCTTGAGTTCGGCCACAGCCAACACATAGACCGCTTTCTGGATCTTGAGTGCAAATATCATTACAAGGAGATTCTATCATTAAAAAGAGCTCCTATAACCAAATCTAATTGATCTACCATCCTGACTATATGTTGCTGGTTTTTCATAACGTTCATTTAATAAGTTTGTAATAGATATAGAAAATAATTTTTTTGTTAAATTTAAGTTTACAATATCAGTGCTTGGAACACTTACGTTACCACCATCAAAATCTATATATTTGCCAGTATGTTTATAATTTAAATTTAAATTAAAAGGTCCCATTAAACTTGATATAAATTTTTTACTATATTTAGCTCCATAATTTAAATCTGGTCTACGACTTTGAGCCCTTCCATCAGTTTTTTTACTTTTAGAAAAATTAGTAAAAAAACTAAAGTTTTGATCTTCTTCTGTGTATGTTAGTTCAGTTTCTAACCCTTCTTGATTTAAGGCAATAAGTTCGTTGTCGTGCATACTATAAGCTGCATTAGATTCAATACGATCTGAAATTTCTGCCCTATAAGCTGTTGAAGTTATACTTAAATTTTCTAAAAAATTATAATTTACTGATATTTCTTCTGTTATACTTTTTTCTGGATTAAGATTTATATTTCCGCTAATGCCAAAATTATCTGTTCCATATAACTCGTATAAGCTTGGGTTCCTTAGTCCTGTTGATTGCGAAAATCCAAGTTTAAAATCTCCTAAAAATTGAATAAAATTTAATTTATAAGTTTGGAATCTTCCAGTTGTGTTATGATCATCTGATCTTGCGTAAATTGACAAAATTGAACTATCTGAAAATTTATACCCAGCATTACCAAAAAGCCCTAAGTCTTTCATATGACCTCTGGTAGAAGCGGCATAGCTTCCTCTATTTTCAAAAGAACCCCAATCGTATTTATATTCAGTTCCATAACCATACGAAAGTTTACTTGTAGATTTAATTTTTCTTTCTCCCTTAACTACTAAAGATTTACTTTCATATTCATCTAAAAACCCAGCATTTTCGTATTCTCTATCATAATTATGGAAATGAAATATTAAGTTATCTTGAGATTTTTCTGAAATACGTTCTAAACCAGATTGAAGTGTGTACATACGATTATCTGATATGTAACCACTTTCATCAGTTGCAGTTCCATCATAATCAGCTACCGTTTTTCTAGAATATAGGGTTGACTTAAATTTAAGATTATCATTTATCCATTTTTCCCCATTTAAATTTAACTGTATATTTTCCGCACCATCATTTTCAATTCCATCGGCTAAAGCACTATTAGTTTCAGTTAAAGTGCCAGAACCTTTAAAATTTAAATGCCAACCATTGTCAGTAATCTTGGTATAGTTTGTTGCTAAAGAACCATTTTTTTCACTAAATACTGAGGGGCTCCCAGTAATTGAATAACCATTTTCATAGTCTATAGCTGTTATAAAATTTATTGCTCCAGCTATTGCGCTTGGTCCAAAGTGCGCTCCATTAGAACCTTTATAGACTTCTATTTGTTGTATATTATGTATAAAATCTTGACCAAAATCATGTAGTCCATCAGTCGTTGATTGATCATTAATTGCTACTCCATTAATTAACACAAGAGTATGATTAGATTCTGCGCCTCTAGTAAATATTGATGTATTTTGTCCTTTTGGTCCACTTTGATAAACATCAAGTCCAGGTATTAGACTCAGAACATCGTTAGTATCTATAGCTCCGGAGTTTATAATATCTTTTTTAGTAATTATAATTTTATTAACTCCTTGTTGAGAGTAGGCTGAGGTATTTGGGGTGCTGCTAACAGTTATACAAGGTATTCCGTTTCTGTTATCCCATTCACATTTTTTTAAAGACTCGGCATTAGCAATTTTAGTAATTGAAATGCTTAATATTAAAAATAAAAATATTTTTTTTAGCATATGTACATCCATTTTTTTATCTCTTAAATCATTAAGAGATGTTTTTAAAATAATGCCACTGCTAATTTCAAATTGCAGAACTAGGCTTTTCCTGGCCATCATTCGACAGGGGGCTATACTGGGTGGCGCTCGGACTTAAACTTTTGTTTTTACCGTTGCAGGAACAGTCAATGAGTTTCACATTGTTCCCCACCAAACTTCAGTATTGTTATTTAAATATTTACTTCAAAAATAGAAAATGTCAATAGAGAATTAGTTTATTGCATCTCATCGATATAGCCTGATTTTTGCTCATCTGGCATATCAAGTAAATTTGGATCATCTATAATCTTATTAAAATCATCTACACCACCATGAGGATCAGCATCAGGTTTTGGCATAAATTTCTCTAAATACTCCGCTTTAAGATTATTATAAATTTTCTGCCCTTCTTTATCATTTTTTTCTGCTTTTTCAATTTCTTTCCAACGACTTTTTGGAAATTTTACATATAAGGCAAAACATTTTTTAATTTCATCAATTTCATGAGGGGGATATTGAGGCATGTTTAGCTGAGAAGTCATAGTATTACATTTGGTAATAGTTTCGTGATCGATTAATCCCAGATCCTCACACAATTTTCTTAAAGGCGTTCCGTGAAAAGGAACAAAGGAATAAATATTCTGATTATCTGACTGAATATGCCTATTTATTTCAATGGTATCAAAAGCAAGTTTCTTTGTTTCTTTAGGAAATCCAGTAATATTGTTAACGCTAAAAGAAACTCCGTATTGACTTGGTATTCTCAATTTTTCAATTATATCATCATTTTTCCATCCTCTTCCCAATACTTCTTTTCTAAATTTCTCATTACCATGCTCTAAACCAAATGATATTCTATGCAAACCAACTTTACTGAGTGACTTCATGTTATAATCTGTAACTGTCTCAGGTCTAGTTTGCATCCAAAAAGGAAGATTAATTTCTGAATATATTTCACAAAACTCATCTAGTTCCTTTGTACTCATACCTAAAAAAGTATCCGCCCAGAAATACATATATTCTACCTTATGAACTTCTTTGAAATGTTTTAATTCTTTGTAAACTAAATCCATTCGTTTTTTTCTATAAAAATTATGTCCTAACCCTTTATAAAGCCTCATTTGATCTGGTGAGTTGCAAAACTTACAAGTAAATGGACAGCCTCTTATTGTTTCAACTGGAAACATTTTGTAAACTTTTCCAGCCATCGGTCTGTAAAGTCTATTTTCTTCAAAAAGAGAAGTGTCGATTACTGGGTTTTTATTTATATCTACCGGTCTTGTAATGGAATTTTTTTTAATTATTTTATTATCTTTCTTTACCCATAAATTAGTAACTTCAGAATAATCTTCTTTCTTCTCAATTTTTTTACACAAATCAATTAAAGCGTTTTCCCCTTCCCCAACACAAACCATATCGATTAAATCATGTTTAATACAAATATCTGGAGCAAAAGTTGGAAACACTCCGCCTGCAATTACAGGTATTTTATTAATAGTTTTAAAACTCTTTATTTCTTCTAAAACTTTTATTCCTAACTCCCACATATCTTCAGTAGAAGATAATGCTATTAATTCTGGTTTATAATTTTCTAACTGCTCTTTAACATCATCTTGCCATTTTGTTAATTTTGGTGTCATTCCTCTTTTCTTTAGTGCTTCTGAAAAAGGCACAACATTTAAACCTTGTTCTTTAGTTCCGTCAGAATTATTACCATGGTCTGTCGAGTAGTAAGTTGTGTCAAAAACTTGAACCTTATGACCTTCTTGCTTAAGGATAGCGGAGAATGTTGCTATAGCAGGAGGTAACATATTCATTCCAAAAGTGTTTGGATATATAAATAAAATTTTAATTCCCATAATATTAATCTTTATTATACATTATCTGCGTAAAATAATAGTGGCAAATTGATCTAAGCATACTATTAATTTACACAATACTTGTTAAACATATTCTTTTCGTTTCCAAATTTTATACATTTTCCAAATTTTTTTAAGTTATATTTAAAGATATTGGTACTTAATTGACTTACTTGAATATTGGGCCATATTTTTTCTGAATAAGATTGAAATATAGGCTCCATGCAAATCTGATAAACTTCTAAACCTTTTTCTAGGGCAATAATCACTGAAGAACTCAATCCAATAACGACTAACATTTTTTTTTTCTTTCCTTTTGATTTATGCCAAAATTTATCCTGATATTTATCCATAAGGTTTTCAATTTTAGTTTTTAAATTATTTTGAATTTTTAAATTAAAGGCCGCTGGGTGACATCTAACTTTAAATTTACTTAAGGTATTGGTATTTGAAATTTTTAAAAATTTTTCAAACTCAATCAAAATTTTTTTTTGTTGATAAACACCATGGGGAAGTAAAATATTTCCATCAGATATTTCTTCATTAGCCCCTTTTCTAAAACGCAAAGATGGAACAAACTTAAGCCTTGATAGAGGCCAATTTAAATATTTATTATAATATTTAATTCTAGATTTAGTATGAAATAACATTGTATCAGGCGAACCTTTTCTAAATTGTAAATGAAGTTGAAGTGGTTCGGCGTCATGAGCATAACCTATTATTTTAATTTTTTTATTAATTTTTTTAACTTTTGAAATTAGTGTTTGCTGAAAAGGTTGAGCTTCATAGGGCATAATAATTTTTCTCAATTTTTTTTCTGTAATATAACTCTTAATCTGATGGTTAATTATATCGCTAAAAACTGCATGAGATGATAACGAGTGAATTATTTTATTAAAATTAAAATTATTTTTTATTAGAATTTTAAAAATAGTTTTGATTAAATAAAAAAAACTTAAATTATTTTTATCTTTTTTAAAAATTACAATATTTTTATCAATTTTTTTTGGCAAATTATCTCCAAAATAAATTACAAACCACAATGAATTTTTAACTTTTCTAGAATTTGTTTGGAAGTAATTATCTTGCAATGATCCATTGATTAAAAAATTACTTTTGTTTCCCCATGTTATTATTAAATTTTTAAAACTATTTTTACTAAAGTTATTTTCCAAAACATAATTCTGGTGATTGTAAATCCCCCATATTTCTTTTAAGAATAGCTTTATATAATTAGTATAAGGAAATTCTCCATTCCAAAATCTCAATTTACATAAACCTAGAGATTCGTCCCAACCCGCAAAATAACAATAAATACTTTTTCCGGTATCTATTCCTTGTTTATTAATTTTTTTAATATAATCCCTGCTTTTTTTACCAAGCTCTAATTGCGCGCTTCCGAAATTCATGTAAATTAAATGGACTGACTATCTGCCCAATCTTTAAAAAGTCTAATCCCTTTTTTAAAAGAAATTTTAGGTTTAAAATTTATTTTTTTGCTAATATTTTTTATGCTAGCATAACAGCCATTAATATCTCCTGGGGTCGGAGCTATTTTTTTAATTTTAACTTTTCCAGTTTTCCCGTAAACTAAAATTATTTCATCTATTATCTCTTTAATAAATGTTTTTTTACCTGAGCCTAAATTATAAATTTCATTTTTGTATTTTCTATTTTTCAAACACTTAACCCAAGCATCAACAACATCATCAATATAGATTAAATCTCTAAAGCGATTAAGACTTCCTTTAATTGGCAGATAATTTCCTTCTTTAATATAACTTAAATAAATTGAAACAATTCCTTGGTCTCGTCTTGATAAATCTTGTCCTGGACCATACACATTGAACATCCTAATTATACTCCAATTTATTGAATATTTTTTACAAAGTATTTTTATGTACTGTTCACAAGTATGTTTAGAGATTCCATATAAAGATTTAGGGTAGCAAGAATCTTTTTCTTTTAATATTTGTGATTTAATAGGATCTCCATATACAGTAAATGATGAAGCAAATAAGAAATTTTTTATTTTGTTTTCTTTACAATATTTTAAAATATTTACTGTACCTAATATATTTAATCTAACATCTAAATCTGGGAATTCAATTGATTTGGGTCCAGACGATTGTGCGGCCAGATGTAAAACAGCATGAATATTTTTTAGTTTTATTTTATTTAAATTTCTATAATTAGTGATATCGCATTTAATAACTTTTGAGCCCTTAATTTTTGAACAAGTATTAGTAAAAAAATTATCAAAAATTATAACTTTGTAACCTTCGTTAATAAGTTTTTTAGTCAAATGTGAGCCCAAATAACCAAGGCCGCCAGTAATAATTATAGTTTTCATTTATATTAAAATAGATTTCTTTACTTCTTTCATTGCTGAAATAAAAGGTTTCATTTTTTCTTCAATACCTATTGTAACTCCTATGCATCTTTTCCACTCACCTTTATATGGTCCCTTAACATAAATTAGTTTTTTCTTTAAAAAACTTACTACATTTTTTGCTACTTCCTCATTTTCAAATGTTATTAGTAAATAATTTCCATGCTTACCTCTGACCTCAATCCCAATATTTTTTAGTTCGTTTAGCACCGAGTCTCTAGATTTTTTTAATTTTTTACAATAATTTTCAACAATATTAAAATTATCTAATAAGTACTCTGCAATGGCAATGCTGGTAGAACTAAGTTCATGAGCAATTCTCATTTTTGAAATAATCTCCATATTTTGCTCAGTAGAAATAGTAAATCCAGCCCTGATAGATGGGACACCAAAAGCTTTTGAAAAAGTTCTTAAAATTATTATATTATCAAAATCTTTTAAAAGTGTAATTCCGGTATCAGCGCCCAGCATGTAGTAAGCTTCATCGATTACAAGAAAACAATTTTTTTTTTTACATTTTGCAGCTAGCTCTTTTAATTCGTTCAGCGTTAAAGAGCTTTCTATTGGCTGATTTGGGTTAGGTACAAATAAAATTTTAGGATTTAATGATAAAAATTTATCTAATTCATTTTGTTTTAATTTGTAATCCGAAGAATACGTAAGGGGGAAAAAATCAATTTTGAAAATTTCTGAATAAATTTCATACATTAAATAAGTAGGACTAAATACACCAATTTTATCACCTTCTTCTAATAACACTGAAAATAAATTTTTAATAGATCCGTCGATACCTGATGTAATTAATAATTGTTTTTCACTAACTTTTAAATGTTTGGCAAGTTTTGTATAAAGTGGGGTTATTTCAGGATACATACTAAAAAAACCATCTGGCTTATTTGCAAGAACTGTTTTAATAAAATCTTTAGGCCAATTATCTACTTTTTCATTTCTATCTAATCTTAAGCCTTTTTCTAAATCTCTACCCTCAGATACTCTATATCTTTTGATATTTTTTAAATGTAAATTTTTTTTTATTATCATTTCTTTATACAGAGAAGCACTTGTTGCAAGGTTCTATACTTTTTCTATTCTTTAATAAATGTTTTTTTCTAATACTTTGATAGAGTTTTGATTTCCAAAGTTGTGAAATATTTTTTTCAAAAATATCACCTGGAGTTAAGTCCGATTTATAGTCTACTTCGCAGGGATTTGTTTTTCCGTCCCACCATACATACATTCTTCTCCAAAGTTCAGAACATGGTTTAATTAATTTGTTAATTTTGCTTGAATAAACATTTTCCCAAGGACAATAATCTACGAAAGCTACTTGATCAACTAAGTCTCCCCAAAATTTATCCATTTCATTGAATTTTTGTTCTTTACTAACTTTTACTCCGGATACTCTAGTAATTAATTTTGCATCCGGATAATGTTTATTTTTTATTCTGTTGAACTGTTTTATGTTTGAGACAACTTTATCAAGTTTTCCATTTACTCTTAGCTTGCTATATAACTTTTTATCAGCGGCATCTGCAGAAAAAACTAAAGTTTTAACTTCGCTTTGTAATATAGCGTGAGCTTTTTTTTCTGTTAAAATTGAAGCATTGGTATTTATTTTAAGATTTAAAAATTTTCCTCTTGTATACATAAGCATTTTTTCTATATCTCTACAAATAAGTGGCTCTCCTCTTGAGGCGAGAGAAATAAATTCAATATTTCCTTCTGCTTGGTCAATTATTGACTTAAAAGTATTCAATTTCATATGACCCATGTAGCCTTTAGATCTTTTTGAAAAATCTGGATTTGATTGAAAACAAAACACACAACGAAAGTTACAAAATGAAGTTGGTTCTATTTGTAAATAAGGAGGATAATTATCCATTTTTTGAATTAATGGATAAATGTCATATCGATATCTGTGCAAAAGAAATCTTAATATATCATCATCTTTTAAAAGGGTGATTTCTTTTGTGATGTTAGGAGTTAATTTAAATTTAGGCCTATCAGTTTTTTTCTTTTCGATAAGGTTTTTTCTTAAATAATTTACAATAAGCTTTTTATTTGCATTTAATTTTTTAATTTTATTTTTATCATACAAAACAACTTTTATTTTATTTATCACTTCATTATAATTTTCATCTTTTTTAAGAGATTTAAAATTTACAAAACTTTTATTTTTATCGTAAGGTTTTTTTTCAATTTTCATAGTTTACTTTATTTTTTTTAAGCCAATATTCTACTCCAGGAATTTGCCATTCATAATCTACGTCACATCCTCCCCATGATTTTATTGCTCTAATATTTTGTCCCATCCACTTTTGTGGCAATAAACCTTCTGATAGTTTTTCAAGACAACTAGTTCTTACAACTGAAACTGACATGTCTGCAAAATAAACTTCTCCCTGCGAATCTCTATCGCAGTTAAGAGTTTTTGGATCACCAAATGTTTCAAATGGTACAAATGGTTTTAAAAAATTTTTATCATTTAATTTTCTCGCTCTTAAAGGGCTCCACATATTATAAACGGAAGTGCTAACAGCCGAGTCTGCTTTTTCATCAGAATGTAAAATTTCAATTCCAGCATCAATCATTTTTGATGTTACCGTAGGTGCATTCGCAAATAATAAAACCATTAATTCTACTTTTTTACCTTTAGACTTTAAAATTTCTTTAATGTAAAGGTATCCATGTTTAAAAACATCATCTCCTAAAGCTTCGTGCGTAGCTAAATTTTTAGGCCTATCAATTATATTTATATCATGGTTTAAACCAATTTTTTTTATTTCTGGACAATCTGTTGAAATATAAATTTGATCAATTCTTTTTGAATTTTTAGCAGCTAATATTGGATACTCACAAAGTTTTCTTCCTAAAACTGTAGCCAAATTTTTTTTAGGAAAACCTCTACTTCCTGCTCTTCCAATAATTAATGCACAAATCATTTTATATCTAAATTAATTTTATCTAGGATTTTAAATAATTTTGTCATTATTTTCTTTTGTCCTAAAGTTATTCTAATTGTATTATCAATAAATTTAAAATTGCCTAATAAACTAGATCTTACTAAAATTTTATTTTTCATTAAACTAGAATGTACTAATTTGATATTTTTAGATGGAATTTTAATATAAAAAAAATTAGTCTCAGTATTAATAAAGTTAAATTTTCTTTTTTTGCACTCTTTAACCATAAATTCTTTTATTCTATTAATTTCTTTAAGATAATTAATTCCAATTTTTTTGTTTTTTATAAAAAATTCAGCTATCAAAATAGAAAGTGAAGAAGTATCAAATATTGGTCGTACAGTATTAAAAATTTCTATAAGCTTTGGATTTGCCGCAATATATCCTATTCTAATTCCAGCTAAACCTGGGAACTTTGAGAATGTTCTTAATATTATTAAATTTTTAAATCTTTTTACAAGATTAATTAATGATTTTTGTTTGCTAAAATTAATATACGCTTCATCAACTACCACAAACACATTTTTTTTAGAAGCTATTTTTAAAATATTAATAATATTTTCTCTTGATATTATTGTTCCATCAGGTTGGTTTGGGTTGGCTATATAAATCCAATCAACTTTTTTTTTAAAATATAAATTTGGATTAAAATTATTATTAGTACTCCTGACTTTATGCAAGGTAGTTTTATATATTTTGGAATATACACTTATCATTCCATATGTTGGAAATATGGAAGCTAATTTATTTTTTTCAAATGAGAATATTTCAAAGATATATTTGATTGCAGCGTCAGATCCAGGAACAATCTCAATAAATTTTGAGTTAATTTTTTCTAAAATCGAAATCCTTTTTATTAATTTATATTTATCACTAGGATAAGCCTGGAGTGAATAATTTGTAATAGTTTGTTTTATTTTTTTTAAAACTTGCTTAGAAAATGGATAGTTTCTCTCATTTCTATCTAATCTCGAATATCCAAATCTATTCAAGAAATCATAGTTTGAAGTTCTTTTAATTTTTGCAAGATGTGATGAAATCATTGCTATTTTTTTTTAATCCAAATTTGGTTAAAAATAGACTGAACTTCTTTATTTTCTGCTTCTTTAATAAGTTGAGATTGCTCTTTATTCTTCAGCATAAATCCCTTGTCAGTTAAAATTTTTTTTATTTTATCACTTTGCAATTTAAATTTATCATTTACTTCAACTAGAATACTATTGATATTATCCAAAGTGTCATTTGCCCCATCTAATATCAAGTGTTCTATGCCGTCTACATCAATTTTAATATATTGTGGTTTTGGTAAATCAAAAAATTTAATAATATTATCTAAATTTGTTCCTGGAAGATTGTATGTAAAAATTTTCTCCATTTCGGTGCCATCATGAATATAAGTTTCTCCAAAAGTTGAGAGCGCTCCACCTGCTAGTGTGTTTGACATATTGAACTCTGCAATCTTAGTACTATTGCTCATAGGTGTTGTAATAATAATGATGTTTTTAGATAAAGAATTTAAGCTTATATTCTTGGTTAAAAGATCTAGATTAAAAACTGAGGGTTCGAAAGCAAGTACTTTGCAATTTTTCTTTTCTGCAGCATAACACGAATATAATCCAATATTTGCACCAATATCATAAAATACAGAATTTTTTTCAAAATTATCTATCCAGTCTAACGTCTCGGGCTCCTTAGAAAAAAAAGTATTAATTCTAAAATGGTTAAGCCTATTTGGACTATAAAACCTTAAATTAGATTTTTTATTTGGAACAGAAATAATAATATTTGAAATATTGTTATTAAATTGATCTAGAAAATATCTTCCGGCATTAAATTGTCGAAGTATATTTACAATTAATTCAACTGTTTTTTCTAATAATTTTTTAAATAAACTTTTCAATTTTTTTCTTTCTTTATTTCTTCAATTAATTGGATTAGACCCTGCCCTAAGTCGTAGTGAATATTTGGTATATACTTTTTTGCTATTCTTGGCTGATAAGTGTAGGGCGTTCTTATATAATGTCCAGTACTTTTTTTTTCTACAAATTTTAAATTTTCTATTCCTAAAATTTCAGAAATCATCTTCATGATATCATATACTTTTAATGATTGGGTGCCTGTTAAAATTATATTTTGGTTTTTAAAATCTTCTTCTAAAATCTTTACACTTGCTTCCGCAGCATCCTCAACATGAATATACTCTCTTCTGGATTCCTTGTCACCTTCGTAAATAATTTGGTCTTTATCTAGAGCAGCTTCTATTATCTTATACAATCCGTTTGTATTGTCTGATCTAGGTCCATATATAGATCCATACCTTAAAATTGTGTAATTTAAATTATACAAATTGTTGTACTCTTCGATAAAACTTTCAGCAGACTGCTTGCTACATCTATAAAAGTTACCATCTAAGCTATAAACATAAATCGTACTTGCAAATACAAATCTTTCTACAGAATATTTTTTGCATAATTCAAGCGTATTTAAGGTACCCAAAATATTGACATTTGCAGTTTTTATTGGTTTGAATAAGGCATCTTCTAGATCAGCCACAGCCGCAAAATTATATACAATTTGGGATTTGGATATTGCTTTTTCAAGTTCTTCAATTTTTAAAATATCACCAACAATCATTTCTTGATTTTTTTTCTTCCACTTAGATTTTTCTTGATCAAAAATAATAACCTCATGTCCATCTTGAGTTAGGCGATCTGCTACATGGGAGCCTAAAAATCCACTGCCACCAATTACTGTTATTTTCATTTTATAATTAATTACCTTTATATTTATTTAAATTGAGTTTGTATATTACCTGAATATTCTTTGTAAGCTTCATTATAAAGTCTAATTATCATCTCATTTATTTCTTTATCGGGACGAAAATCTCTTTCCAAAAGAGGTAACTGGCTTGCAAGAAAAGCTGACTCTATAGTTTTTCTTAAATTTTCTAAGTCAATATTAAACATTTTAAATATTTTTTTATTAAATTTTGAGTAAAAGATGAATTCAAAATTTTTTATTATTTTTCCAAATTTTCTGTAATATCTAGACAAAGATGAGTTTGGTGGTCTTGTGTAATTTTCAGGTAATACTGTATGCGAGTATTTTGTTTTTAAAAAACTAAATACTTCATTAATAGATTGTTTAAAATTTTCATTTAAATCCTTGTAATATAATACTAGACCACCATTACTAGATGTATATTTTTTCCAACTATAGTGATGATATGCTATGTATTTTATAGTAGATGTATCGTGGTCAGAAAAATCTTTATAAGCAAATTTGTGTAGATTGGGCAGTTTATGAAAATCTTTATATTTTAAATTAGCCAGTCTTATCTTTGATGCGCTGAAAGTCATTGCGCCTCCACTTTTACTAAGTTTGTACCAAGATAATAAACTCTCTCTTGGATCTCTTATTATATTTATAAAAACACCATTTTTTAAAATGTAATCTATTATTTGCACGTCTAGTCTATCTTTTGGCATTTTTTGAACAAATTGGATACAATCTTCCCTTAAACACTTTGACTCGATAACTGGAACTTTTTTTAAAGAAATCATTTTTTGATACCAATTTAAAAAACTTTTTCCCACACTTTCATCTCCAGGAACTAACAAAGTATCAAGCGCAAAAAAAGGGTTTTGTACTCCAAAAAAATTATCTGCATTTTGCCTTATTGAATTAATTAAAAAATGAGACCCACTTCTTGCGTGACTAGTAATAATTAATGGTTTCCCTTCCATAAACATAATAAATTAATTTTATTTCTTATTTTCTGATTGAAAATTTTTAATCATTTTGTGAAGTAAATTTACACATGTTAAAGGCCATTTACCTACAGCTGTTTCTGCAGCTAATACCAACCCATTAGCTCCAAGTTCTAGACAGTTATAAATATCATTAAGCTCAGCCCTAGTTGGGTATGAATTAACTATCATAGATTCTAATAAATTTGTAGCTACATATACTTTCTTTTTTTTTATTTTTGCTAGTTTTTGTATTTTTCTTTGAGCTGTTGGTATTTTTATTAAATCTATATCTTTAGATAAATCACCTCTATCAATTAATATTTCTTTGGATACATTTAATATAGAATTTAAATTTTTTACTGCATTTTTAGTTTCAATTTTAAATACTTTTCTTGTACTTGGTAGAATTTTGTTGAAGAAAAGTACATCCTTTGATGAGTTGGTGAAGGATAATGCATAATTTTTAATATTTAATTTTTTCGCTATTTTAATTGCAGATAAATCTTTTTGAGTTAAGGGAGGAAGATTAATTTTTTGATTAATTATATGAACTCCTTTGTTTTTCTCTAAATAACCTGAGGAAATAACTTTTCCTAATAAAAAATTATCACTTTTCTTCACTATCTTAATTTTTAAATTTTCAAAACCAATATCTAATATTGAATTTTTTTTAATTATATTAATTATATTAGGATAAAGTGAGAAATTTTTAGATTTTTTTTTATTATCTAATTTAACTAGTTGGTTAACTTTTAAAAATTTTCTTTTGCAATTTGAAGTTCTTATTTGCGCTCCCTCTGTATCAATACATATAGAAATTTTAGTATACTTTCTTATTTTATAAATTATTTTTGGCAAATCTTTTAGGCTTGTATGCGACAGGTTTATTCTAACCAAAGTTACACCTAATTTTTTTATATTTTTTAAAAATTTACTATTTAATGATGTGGGACCAATTGTGCAAAATATTTCTTTCATTTTTATATTGTGTTATTTTTTATTTTCTTAAATTTAAAAAAACGTAAATAGGGCATAAATACTCCAAAAATAGAAAAAAAGTATTTAGTGATAGGAATTTTCTGCACCAAATTTCTTACTATTTTACTTCTTAAAATTTCAGTCATATTATCTTTTTTTTTTATTTCTATAAGCTCAAAACCATTATTTTCTGCTATTTTAACAATCTCTTTATCTTTAAATTTATAACCATGATGACGACTTGCTATAGAGTTTTTTTTTCCAAAAATATTAAAAATTTTTGAAATAATAAATGTTTCATATTTTAAATAAAATCTATCAAATAAAAAGGTTAAAATATTATTTTCACTTGAGCTTGAATCTAAAATTAACTCACCATTGATATCAAGACTTTTATTTATATTATCAAAAAAAATTTTGAAATTTTCTTCTGAGAAAGAATAGATTAAACTTAGTGCAAGAATACAATTATATTTTTCATTTGATGTTGACTGTAATATATCTAATTCTTCATAATTAAATACTCCAAATATTTTCTTTGCTTGCTCGTAGCTTTTTGGAATATTAAGATCTGAGCAAGTTATATTATATTTATTAAAAATAAATTGAAGTTCATTTATACATCTACCACTCGCTATAGATAAAATTTTCATTCTTTGATTAAGATTATTTTTTAAATATTTATGATTATGTTTATATCTTCCATTTAAATATTCTAAATTAAAGCTATCTCTACTTTTATAATGATCGTTAGGTTCATAACCTCCCATTGCAGCTTCATAGTCTGAAAAATTTTCATGCTTTTTAATTATTTTATCTTTCGTCTCTCCAAAAACTAAAAAATATTTATACCATTTTCTCATAATTGAATTTATTTTTTAAACTTACTGTAATGAACATACCAATCTATGAACTTACTCAATCCCTTTTTTATTGAAGTTTTGCTTTTGTAATTTACCATTTTTTTTATTTTTGAAATGTCTGAATGTGTTTTTAAAATATCTCCTTTTTGTAAACTAAGAAATTTTTTTTTGGCTGTTTTGCCAATAATTTTTTCTATTTCTTTAATATAACTAATTAAATTAATGGGTGTATTGCTTCCAATATTAACAATTCTGAACGGTGCAAAACTTTCTGATGAATTTTGATCTTTGATTATTATATTTCTCTTTTTAGGAATTTTATTTTGTATTTTTATTACTGCATTTATTACATCATCTATATAAGTAAAGTCTCTTATATGTTTACCATTATTATATATTTCGATTTTTTTTCCTGCAAAAATATTTTTTACAAACTTATATAAAGCCATATCCGGTCTACCCCATGGGCCATAGACAGTAAAAAAACGTAAACCAGTAGTTGGTAAATTGTATAACGCACTATAACTATGTGCCATCAATTCGTTTGATCTTTTTGTTGCTGCGTATAGTTGGATTGGATGATTTGCTCCATCACTTTCTTTAAATGGCAATTTTGTATTTGCCCCATAAACGCTGCTACTGCTAGCATAAACGAAGTGAACAACTTTATATTCTTTGCACAAGCTTAAAACATTAAAAAATCCTAGTAAATTACTTTGAATATATTGTTCTGGTTTTTTTAATGAAAACCTAATGCCTGCTTGGGCCGCAAAGTGTAAAACTTTTTTAATTTTATATTTTTTAAATAAACTTTCTAATTTTTTTTTATTACATATATCTGTCTTGTGGAATATAAAATTTTTATTATTAGAATTTTTATTTAAATTTTTAAGGCGATTAATTTTAAGGTTTTTATCATAATAACTGTTTAAATTATCTATACCAATAATCTTATAATTTTTTTTTAATAATTTATTAGCTGTATGGTAACCAATAAAGCCTGCTACTCCAGTAATTAAGATTGTCATAAAATTTATAAATAATTTAGTTAATTATTTGTGATAGCCAACTACTTTTTTGACTGGTGTCTAAAATATGCTTACTCCATATTTCGTTATTTTTTAAAATTTTATCTTTGTTTTCTATGGTTTTGGTAATTGTAGAATCAAAATTACTTAATTTTGTACAATAGAAAACACTGTTTATTGTATCTGATGGATTTTTTTCAAGTTCAACTCCTGGAATATGAGAATATTTAGCATCAGGATCATACAAGACTATAGGAACTTTATTATATAAAGCTTCGTCAATAGTAGTGGATGAATAACTTACCATTAAGTCAGCGGTAGCTAAAAAATCAGTGAAATCTCCATCATGAAATATTTTGCATGTTTCGGTTTCTTGTACTAGCTCTTTAAAATCCTCTAATGCAATTCTTGGATTTTCACGATATTTAATTACAAAAAAAACATTTTGTTTTTTTTTAATAACACTAATCATATCATTAATGTTCTTAATATATTCATCTACTGTTTCGTAAACAAAAAGCCTATTTGATCCTCTCATTTTTGGAGTTCCAGCATGTATTATAATTTTTTTATTAGAATGATTTTTATATATTTTTTTTTTTAAGTTTTTTATATTTTTTTCTAAATAATTTATTTTGTTATACAGCAAAGGTCCAGTTTCAATTATCTGACTACTTCTATAATTATTGTCCTTGAGAAACTTTAGCATATGAGGATTTTGTGCAGCAACGTAACGAAAATTTTTATTTATCATTACTTTTGATAGGTCTTCCCATTCATATTTTGCATCGTATACGTCATGAGAAATATGTGATCCGTGTGAAATAACCAAAGTAGGAATATTATATTTTTTTCCCAATTCACCAAAGGCACATCCCAATAAATGCGTGTGTTGTGAAATCATAAAAACAGGATTAGAAATTTTTACAACTTTTTCTAAAAAAAAGGCCTGCGCGTTAAATTCACTTAACGCTGTAAACATAACGCTTGAAACAAATAGTTTTATTTCATTATTTAAGCTAACATTAAGGAAGCTAATTTCTTTATTCTGATTATTTTCTTTCAATAGATTATTAAATTTTTCTAAACTTTCTTTAATTGAATTATTATCCTTTTTATTTGTTAAGAAATTATTAAAAAATAGATTAAATATGTCGCCCTTTAAAATTTTGTACTTATAACGTTTTATACTTTTTTTAGATAAATTCAAAAATACAGGTTTAAGTTCAGGCTTTTCTATTTTAACTTGATCAATGACATTCTTAAAATTATTATTATCATTTGTGATAAAATAAATATTTTTTTTATTATAAAAATATTTAAAATATAAAAATGAAGTAGAGAAAACTAATTTTTTGATATATTTCTTAATTATTAAAAAATTACTCTTAGTTTTTTTTTCTTTTTGATTTTCTTCTATTATATTTATTTTTAAATTATTGGCAGCTACATACTTTTTAGTCAAGTAACCCAGCAATCTATCTTTTTTAATCCAATGGTAGTCAAAATTTTTAATTGGGGTTGAGTTTGAAACTATAATTTTTTCAGGATTGTATTTTTTTATAACTTTATCAATTATAAATAATAAAATAAGCATATGTCTTATATAAAAGTTAAGGTAGCTATAAAAACCAGACTCGTATGATAAATTTAAATTATTTTTATCTTTAAAATTGTAAAAATTTTTTATTTCTTCCATAACTTTTTTTGATTTTCTTGAAACTGTTATATGACCTTCTGTTCCAAAAAAATCTAAAGAGTTTTTAAAACCTACTCCCTTTTTTTTCAAAAAAGATTGCGCACAAGTATTTAAAGCAATGATTTTTTCATCTTTTGAAAATTTACAATTTTGAAGCTCGTCTGAAAATTCTACGATTCTAAGTATCATTAAAATTTAATAATTATTTTAATATTTTATATTTTGATATTTTTAACTACTTGTTCAGCTAATATTTTATCTTTGCTATCTCTAATTTCTAAACAAGACAATTGGTTTTTTATTTCGAATAAACCTATTTTTTTCCCCAGCAAACTGTTTTTCCTTATAAATTCTGGATGGGTAACACAGCATAAACCTTGAAGACCAACAAGAGTTTTGTCTTTAAATTCTCTTGGAATATCTCCCTTATCTATTCTTTCAAAAATTTTTTCTTTATTTTCATACCACATAGAACCTACTTCTCTACGAGCTGCAATAACTGTATCGTAACCACCTTGTAATAATTGTAAAATCATTTCATCAATTATTTTGTAAGATCTAAATGGAAATGTTTGTTCTAAATGCACAACTAAATCTGGAAAAAAACCTTTTTGTTCAATTTTATTTAGTGAATATTTTTGAACTGTTTCCAAATTAACATGTGGGTCTGAAAATTTTTTAGGTCTAATAAATGGACATTTAGCTCCCAGGGATTTTGCAATCGATGAGGTAACTTTAGAGTCCGTTGAAACAAAAATATCATCAATGAAGTTTGATTTTTTGGCTGCTTTTACAGTGTATGATAACTGAGGTTTACCATATAATTTTTGGGTTAATCCTCGAACAGGAATTATAGAAATTATTTTGATTTTTTTAGGATTTAGCTTTCCAGTTTTATAATTTTTTTGTTTAGACTCTATTATTTTAACAACATTTTTCAATCTCTTTGAATTGCCATCCTGATGTATTCCGTGAAAATGATAAACACTAGCTTCAGGCTCATACATTATTTTATAATTATTATTTAATACTTCTTGCCCCCATATTCTATCCTCTATATTTTTAATTTTTTCATCAAAAGGAATTTGTTTCCATACTTTTCTTCTTATAATAGAATTTGCATTATGAAAAAAACTATCTTTAGTTTGATATTTTCTATCTAATCCAAAAACTAGCAGCATATCTCTTTTATCAGATGCCGAAGAAAAGGACATTGGTTCTTGACGTCCATAAACTCCTGCAAATTTTTTGTCTTCTTCTATAGCCAAAACAAATTTTTCTAACCATAAATTGTTAGTTGGTATTGCATGGGCCGAAAGTATCACTGCATATTCACCTTTGGAATTTTTAATTCCCATATTAATAGCTTTACCTGGTAAAAAATTTTTTATATTTATTACTTTTGATATTTTAAATTGTCTCGCTTTTTCAATTGTTTTGTCTGTACTATTATTATCCACAATTATAATTTCAAAATTTTTATAAGTTTGTGAAAAAATGCTTTCAAGACAAGATGATATCCATCGTTCTTCATTTTTTGTTCTTATAATTATTGATACTAATTTTTTACTTTTCATTTTCAATTTAAAAGTTCTAATGAAATATTAAATTTCTTTGCTAGGTGTTGAAGTTTTTCTAAAGTCTCTTTCTCTAACGGTATACCTTCTTTTGCCCTTTTTTTCATATTCATAATTTCGGGATCATTGGGTAGCATTACTTTATTTTTTTTATTTTTTGATTTTTGGTTTCTAACTTGTGAGGTTAATAATTGCATTTTTTTCAAAAAAGTATTTAAATTTAAAACTCCATTTGGTTTCATTACAATATAAAATTGTCCCAATTTTCTTGGTTTATTCATTGAATACTTATACATAGCGGGAATACTTTGTCCAAAATTCATTCCAGTAAAAACACCACAAAGTATTTCCACCATTGAAGCCAATGCAAATCCTTTGTAAGAGCCAGCCGCTAATAAGGATCTTGCTTCTACTGGATCTTTAGTAATATTTCCTAAGCTATTAGCTGCTAAATTGTTGTCTAACAAAATTTTTTTTTTTCTAAATTTTAACAACTTATTCCACGAAATCATGCTGGTTGCCATGTCAATACAAAATGGTTCCTTTTCTTTTCTTGGAGCAGCAAAACATATTGGGTTAGTTCCAAAATAAGCTTTTTTTCCGTTATGAGATAGCATCAAGGAATCTGCGTGTGTAAACGCAAATGCAATATATTTCTTTCTTGCCGCTTTAATAGCCATACTTGCTAAAGCTCCTGGATGACTTGAATTTT
>MDSV01224201.1_pt1 | contig 38673 bp, 34 predicted proteins | sample 810851 | NCBI WGS metagenome assembly MDSV01 (sample SAMN05326640, study PRJNA326480) | marine metagenome | isolation source: seawater | place: Atlantic Ocean: North East | collected 2012 | reverse complement strand
CAGAGTCATGGGGATAGAAGAGGCGGCTTCTTGGTGTGATCTTATGATGTTTACAATGCCAGATGAACTTCAAGCAGAAACTTACAAAAATTTAGTGCATAACAATCTGCGACCTGGTTCTGCGATTGCTTTTGCTCATGGCCTAAATATACACTTTGGACTGATTGAGCCTAAAGATAGTATAGATGTAATAATGATGGCTCCTAAAGGGCCTGGCCACACTGTACGGGGAGAATTTGTAAAAGGAGGCGGGGTACCATGCCTTGTAGCCGTTCACCAAAATTCATCAGGCCGGGCCTTAGAGATTGGACTATCTTATTGCTCCGCTATTGGGGGTGGGCGATCAGGGATTATTGAAACCAACTTTAAGCAAGAATGTGAGACAGACCTATTTGGAGAGCAAGCTGTATTATGCGGAGGATTAGTTGAACTTATTAGAATGGGGTTTGAGACTTTAGTCGAAGCAGGCTATGAACCGGAAATGGCCTATTTTGAGTGCCTGCATGAAGTGAAGCTTATCGTTGATCTCATATATGAGGGAGGAATAGCAAACATGAATTATTCAATCTCTAATACAGCTGAATATGGTGAATATGTTTCAGGGCCAAGGGTGCTCCCGTACAAAGAAACTAAAGAAAGGATGAAGGCAATTCTATCTGATATCCAGAATGGCAACTTTGTAGGAAAGTTCATGCAAGAAAATTCAGTAGGGCAACCTTTTTTCAAAGCCACCAGGCGTATAAATGATTCACACCAAATTGAAAAAGTAGGTGAAAAATTGCGCGCAATGATGCCTTGGATCGCCAATGAAAAGATGGTAGATAAAGACAAGAATTAGATCTATTCAAATGTATCAAAATTAGAAAGGTCAATTACCCAATGCTGAAGAGTCTCTAAAAATGGCAAATGTTTTACTCATATTTCACTTAATCATTGCTTTAATTCTGATTGGTGCCGTCCTCTTGCAAAGATCTGAAGGTGGTGGATTAGGGATGGGTGGGGATTCTAGTTTCATGAGCAATAGATCTGCTACAACTGCACTTAATAAACTCACTTGGATTTTAGCGATAATATTTTTAGTTACTTCCTTAATTTTAACAATTTTGGCTGCAAATAAGGCAAGTCGTGAATCAATACTTGATACGAACGACGTAGATGCAGTCGAAGTAGAAGACTCCCCTATACTTGATTTGAAAAAACTAAAGGCGTTACCAAAGGATGAAAATCCATCTAATCCTCCAAAAGAATATTGACATATTTGGAGTTAATACTTGAATCCATAGCACAACTAAATCAATAACCTTTATGATTAGCCAAACTTCAAGAAATAATCTACAATTAATCTCTGTGATCAAGAATCAAAAAACAAGTTTCATCTTTCTGCTAAAAACTAAAGCATGACTAGATTTGTTTTTATCACTGGGGGCGTGGTTTCCTCCCTGGGGAAGGGTTTGACTACCGCTGCATTGGGAGCATTGCTTCAAGCACGCGGCTACAAAATTAGGTTGAGAAAGCTAGACCCGTACTTAAATGTGGACCCAGGAACAATGTCTCCATTTGAACATGGTGAAGTTTTTGTTACTGACGATGGTGCTGAAACTGATTTGGACCTTGGACACTATGAACGATTCACTGGAGTAGCTGCTAAGAATACGGACTCAATTTCTTCTGGCAAGATCTATTCAAACGTCCTTGAGAAAGAGCGAAATGGTGATTACCTCGGGAAAACTATCCAAGTTATTCCCCACGTCACGAATGAAATAAAAGAGTTCATTAAAATTGGAGAAAATGAAGTTGACTTTATGTTATGTGAAATTGGAGGCACTGTTGGTGACATAGAAGGACTTCCTTTTTTTGAAGCTATACGCCAGTTTGCTCGAGAAAAAGAACATGGATCCTGCATTTTTATGCATCTTACCCTACTACCATTCATAGATACTTCCGGTGAGTTAAAAACTAAACCGACCCAACACTCTGTCAAAGAATTACGTTCTATAGGTTTGTCACCAGATATTCTAGTTTGCAGAGCCAAAGAGCGCATACCTGAGATAGAAAGAGAAAAACTAGCTCTATTTTGCAATGTAAAAACTGAATCCATAATTTCTGCGTATGATTTAAATTCCATTTATGAAGCCCCACTAGCCTTTCATAATGAAGGACTGGACACAGCAGTCTTGGATGCATTTGGACTTGAATGGAAAAAGACTCCTGATTTATCTATATGGAAAGATGTGGCTGATAATATAAATTTTCCTGAAGGTGAGGTCAGAATAGCCATTGTTGGGAAGTATACGAAACTAGGGGATGCTTATAAATCTATAGCTGAAGCTCTAACTCATGGAGGAATAGCAAACAATGCAAAAGTGATAGCTGACTGGATTGATGCCGAAATCTTTGAAAAAGAAGACCCCTCTTCATATCTTCAAAACTTTCACGCTATCCTAGTACCGGGAGGTTTTGGAGAACGAGGTGTCGAAGGAAAAATTTTGGCAGCAAAATTTGCCAGGGAAAAAAAGATACCCTACTTTGGTATTTGCCTTGGAATGCAAATGGCTGTTATAGAAGCAGCGAGAAACCTTGGCAAATTAGAAAATGCTAATTCTGAAGAGTTCACTGAAGTCAACAATAGTAATGAAATAATACCTGTCGTCTTCCACCTGGGAAAATGGATAGACAACGGGAAAATTGTAACTCGTAAAACCACTGATAAAAAGGGAGGGACTATGCGCTTAGGGGCCTATGAAGCAATACTAACTCCAGGATCTAAAGCTCATAAGATTTATAAGGAACCAAAAATTTGGGAGCGACATAGACATCGTTTCGAAGTTGATATAAAATACCAAGAAATACTTGAAAATAACGGCCTTTGTTTTTCCGGGATTTCACCCGATGGCTCCTTACCAGAAATTGTTGAAATTACCAACCATCCATGGTTTATTGGTGTTCAATTTCACCCAGAATTAAAATCTAAACCTTTCGCTCCTCATCCTCTATTCTCTGATTTCATAAGAGCAGCATTAGAGCAATCTAGACTCGTTTAAGAATTACCCAAAAAAATGAAAAAAAATCACTAAACGAACCTCTGAATATTCTTGAGCGATCATAAAAATCCTGGCATAAAATCTATAGATGAACAACGCGGGGATTAAACTTTTGAACATTAAGGCGTTTACAAATGTGGCATAAAATATTGAAAATTTTTGACTCTGAACAAGAGATGAACGACATAACTGGAGCCGAAGCAATAGCCGCTATTCTAGTTAGAGCAGCCAAAACAGATGGTGTTTATACTGAATCCGAAATAAGATTGATTGATACAATTCTCTCAAAGCAAATGCATTTCGGTATTGAAAATGCTCTCAAATTGCGCTCTCGCGGGGAAATTCTGGAAAGAGAAATTAACGACAACGTTCAATTAACAAGAATTATTAAGAATGAAATACCCTATGAAAACCGCCATAAATTAGTTCAACAGTTGTGGCAAATAATCATGGATGATGAGATTAGAACTCCCGAAGAAAATAAATTAATGCGAGTTTTGGTGCACTTGCTAGGAATAAATGATGTGCAAAGTGCAAAAGCAAGATCAAAGGCCCTAATGCTAAAAAAACAAAAAACAAATCTAACACAAAAAGAGCATTGATTTGATCTTTTCAACCAGAATAGTTGATATAGAACTAGCCAGAAGCCACGGCCTAACTGATGATGAGTATAATAGCATATTAAATCTTATAAATCGTAACCCAACGATCACTGAATTAGGGGTTTTTTCTGCTATGTGGAATGAACATTGTTCATATAAATCAACTAAGAAATGGCTCCGAACACTCCCCACAAAGGGATCGAAGGTAATCTGCGGTCCAGGTGAAAATGCTGGAATTATAGATATTGGCGATGGTGATGCACTAGTCTTTAAGATAGAAAGTCATAATCACCCCTCTTACATTGATCCGTTCCAAGGTTCCGCTACTGGAGTAGGAGGTATCCTGAGAGACATATTTACGATGGGAGCAAGACCAATTGCAACCATGAATGCTCTTAGTTTTGGATGTAAGGACAAAAAAAAAGTTACTCATCTTTTGTCTGAAGTCATAAAGGGCATAGGAAGTTATGGAAACAGTTTTGGAGTCCCGAATTTAGGTGGAGAATTGCGTTTTGATGAATCCTATGAAGGTAATTGCTTAGTAAATGTCTTTGCAGCTGGATTAGTTAAGTCGAACAAAATTTTTTATTCTGGGGCAACAAGTACTAATTTGCCGGTCGTCTACTTAGGGGCCAAAACTGGTAGAGACGGTATTGGAGGAGCTACCATGGCTTCCAGTGAATTCATTAGTGAGAAAGAAGCAGAACGCCCCGCTGTTCAGATCGGGGACCCTTTCATGGAGAAATGTTTGCTCGAAGCATGTCTCGAATTAATGGAGGCCGAAGCCGTCATCTCAATTCAAGACATGGGAGCTGCCGGGTTGACCTGTTCTGCTGTCGAAATGGCTGGTAAAGGCAAATTAGGTATGATCCTGGATCTTGACAAAGTCCCAACTCGCGAAAGTGAAATGCATGCCTATGAAATGATGCTATCAGAAAGTCAAGAAAGGATGTTAATGACTCTTAAACCAGGAAAGGAAAAAATTGCTAGAGCCATATTCAAAAAATGGGACTTAGATTTTGCAATTGTGGGTAAGACAATCAAAGAAGATAGGTTTCAGGTTTTTCATAATTCTAACTTGGAGGTTGATCTACCACTTCAAGCCCTATCAATGATGTCCCCAGAATATGATAGAAAGTGGCGAATAAATCAAAACCATATACAAACTCCTTCTATTCAAAAATATAATTTGCAACCATTAAAATGCTTAACGACCCTCCTATCTAGTCCCAATTATAGCTCCCGCAAAATTATCTGGGAACAGTTTGATCACATGGTCATGGCCAGTACAGTACTACCTCCTGGATCGAATGCAGGGGTAGTAAGAATCCCTGAAACAAATAAAGCAATAGCTTGCTCATTAGATTGCACACCAAGATATTGCAGTCAGGACCCCCATTTGGGAGGAAAACAAGCTGTCACAGAAGGCTTTAGAAATTTGATTATAACAGGAGCAACGCCACTAGCTATAACGAATAATTTAAATTTTGGAAATCCAGAAAAAACTGACGTGATGGGACAGATAGTTGGCTGCATTCAAGGTATATCAGAAGCATCTATTGCTTTGGATTTGCCTGTAGTGTCTGGGAATGTGAGTCTATATAATGAAACTGATGGGATACCAATATTAGCTACCCCTACTATAGGTACGGTAGGGTTAATAAAGTCAATTGATGATTTAATACTCATAAAAGCAAGGACAACGGACTATTTATATCTAATAGGAGATAATCCTGGGCATCTCGGCCAATCTGCTCTTCTCAGGGAAGTTCTCGGAATATCCGGTAAGAAAGCTGGACCAGCACCAGAAATAGAATTTTCTAAAGAGCTTGCTGCAGCCAAATTAATAAATAAATTAAATGCCGCAAACAAAATTTTTGGGGGTCATGACATTTCTGATGGAGGACTAATTCTTGCCATAGCGGAGATCTGTATTCTTAACAATCTAGGGATTAAAATCGATGCAACTGAATCTGACATCTGTTGGCTTTTTGGAGAAGACCAGGGACTATACTTACTAGTGTGCGAAGAAAAAAATCAAATCGACCTTGAGCAAGCTGCCAGGAGATTGCAAATACCTTGTCAAAAACTTGGAACATTTGGTGAAGACTTAATTGAAATTGGCAACGACCAAATAACTGTAAGTGAGCTGAGAAAGATTCATGAAACTGGGCTTGATCATTTTTTTTAGCATCCGTTTAACTTTAAGTTCAAATCTTTTTGAAAAAGAAACTTTTCGCAAATCAGAATTGAGGTATAATCCAGAATAAATCTAAAAATGGGAGATGATTCTTATCAATGGCTATAGAAGGACACGAAATTGAAAACCTTATAAGGAAAGCTTTTCCGTCTGCCTCAATTAAGGTGGACGATTTGGCCGGAGACGGGAATCATTATTCAGCCACAGTTATAGCTAAGGAATTTCAAGGCTTGACTCGAATAAAGCAACATCAACTGGTTTATGCCGCACTAAGGGGGAAAATGGATGGCCCAAACGGAGTTCTCCATGCTCTCGCCCTTACAACAAAGCCCATGGAGTAAAAATATGGATGAAAGTCTAGGTAAAATTAAGAAAGAAGTTTCGGAAAATGATGTCGTACTCTACATGAAAGGAACATCCTCTATGCCCCAATGTGGTTTTTCCAGTAGAATAGCCGGGGTACTAAATTACTTAGAAATAGAATATCGTGACATAAATGTGTTAGAAGATGATTCTCTACGGGAAGGAATTAAGCAGTTTTCGGATTGGCCAACCATTCCCCAACTGTACGTCAAGGGGGAGTTTGTTGGTGGTTGCGATATAGTAACTGAAATGACCATGACAGGTGAATTAGACAAACTTTTTGCAGAAAAAGGAATCGAATTTAACTTAGAAGCAGCAAAGAAAATCAGAGAAGCAAATGATTCATGAACAAATGTGAGTCTTCTATGATAAATTTGTGTGTTAAAAAAGCTCCTTCTGATCAATATTGTCTTTATCGTTTAATTCCGAATTAGTCTCTGTTTTTAATTCGACAGGTAAGCTAGAATCAATCAATAATAAATCTTCTAGCTTTGTTAAAATAGACTGTAAAACAGTAGCATAACCATTTTCGGTTTCTTTGTATTCGTTTGTTTTTTCTTGATGGTACACTTCTTTAATCGACTTTGCTTCATTCTCAATAAGATTAGACTTTTCTCTCAATTCGCTGACCTGATTTTCTAAAGATTTGATCTGAGTGATTTGTTTTTCTTGGTTTTCTTCCAAAATTCGTAAACGTCCACCCAGCATTAAACCTGCCATCAATAATAGCTTAACTTCTGGAACTTTACCTATGCTACCAAGGATTTTCTGCGATTCTGCGTTAAGCTCACTTGCAGCATCTTGGACTTCCACCTCTTCTCCAGGATCACATTCTACCGTATAAGTTCTTTCACCAACTTTTACATTCACCTCAGCCATTTACATCCTCCAAAATGACATTTAATTGTTCTACCAACACATCAACTTTTTTTAGATCAGCATTCTGCTGGTCAAGAAGATTTGCGAATTTCTCTTTTAATCTTTCATTCTCTTCTTCCAATCTCCTCACTTTATCCATCGCATCCAGTCTTGTTTCTTCAGCTTGATTTGGAGTTTTTCTGTTTTCAGTTAACTTAAACTTAATCTTTTCCAGAGCATGATCGATCTTTTTCTCTAAGCTGACAATTTCATCCATGTTCTAGATCCTTATTAAGGTTTACTCATCCTTTAAGTATATTGCGAGGTTTTACTCTATGACAATAAAAATCAGTTCGAAATAAAAAAAATTAGTAAAATTTCCTCAACCGGTAAATAAAAGCAGTTTATTCTAACTTAAATAGAAAAACTATTGTCATTACTATTGTCATTGAAAATCATTGACGATAAGGACAATATAATAATTTTAGTGTGTCTAATAATAAGAGAAAGTGAGAATTGTCGTGAATATACAGGAATTACGTGGGGGCTTCCAAGAACATTGGGCAAAGGCTACCGCAGTTAGAATGTTATCCATTGATGCTGTACAAAAGGCAAACTCTGGGCACCCTGGGATGCCAATGGGAATGGCAGACGTTGCAACGGTTCTTTTTGAGAAACACCTTAAATTTGATTCTAGCATGCCCGATTGGATTGATCGTGATAGATTCATTTTGTCTGCTGGACATGGCTCAATGCTACTCTACGCCTTACTATATCTAACTGGCTATAAAGACATCTCACTTGATGAAATAAAAAACTTCAGACAACTAGGTTCAAAAACTGCTGGACATCCAGAGTACGGGCATGCTCAAGGCATAGAAACTACAACAGGGCCTCTCGGCCAAGGCCTAGCTACCGCTGTTGGCATGGCAATGGCTGAAGTTATCTTACGGAAGCGCTGGGGCAAAAAACTGATAAATCATCAAACCTACGTTATAGCCGGAGACGGTTGCCTTATGGAAGGAATTAGTCAAGAATCTATAACTTTAGCTGGAAAGCACAAACTTTCTAAGCTTATTGTTTTGTGGGACAATAATGGAATAACAATTGACGGTGAGGTAAGTAAGTCGTGCGTGACTAATCAAGTTGAAAGATTTAAATCGGCTGGTTGGTCGACATTCGAATGTGACGGCCACAATCCAAACGAGATAAATAATATGATTTCTCAAGCCAAGAATGATTCGCTTCCGTCTTTTGTAAGTTGTAAAACCAACATTGGTTTTGGATCACCGAATAAGGAAGGAACTGCTAGCATTCATGGATCGCCTTTGGGAGAGCAAGAAATAAAACTCGTACGGGAGATATATGGATGGATACATGAACCTTTTGAAATACCTAACGATATTAAAAAATCATGGTCTGCTATTGGTTTAAAAAACACCGTGCAACGAAAATCTTGGGAAGAAAATTTCTCCAAGTTATCTAACAAAAAAAGAACCGAATTTGTTCATTCATTCTCTGGTAAGTCATCGGAAAATCTTCGAAGAAGGCTGTCCCAATTCAAAAAGTCAGCAATCAGTGAAAAACCTAACATTGCTACTCGAAAAGCTTCTGAACTAGCTTTAGATGTTATAAACCAATGCTGTAATAATACAGTTGGAGGGTCAGCTGACCTCACTGGTTCAAACAATACTTTGACGCCAAATCTTGGGATTTTCTCCCCTGAAAACCCTGGTGGTCGATATATTCACTATGGTATTAGAGAACACGGGATGGCAGCTGCCATGAATGGAATCGCTCTGCATGGAGGCCTAATTCCTTATGGTGGAACCTTCTTAGCTTTCACCGACTATGCAAGAGGTGGAATGAGATTATCAGCTCTTATGGGCCTCAGGGTTATTTATGTAATGACACATGACAGCATAGGCCTAGGAGAAGATGGGCCCACGCATCAACCCGTAGAACATCTAGCTATTTTAAGAGCAACCCCGAATATGCGAGTTTTTAGACCAGCCGATGTTATCGAAACAGCAGAAGCCTGGCAAATAGCTCTTGAGAGTAAAGACAGGCCTAGCACTATAGCATTATCTAGACAGAATTTGCCTACACTTAGAAAAAAATATACCACAAAAAACCTGACTCAATTGGGAGCATATGTGTTAAGTGAAGCTAAAATTTCAAGAAAAGTTGTTCTAGTTGCTACTGGATCAGAAGTGGCCATAGCAATGAAAGCACAAGAGAATTTGGAGGCTGAGGGGATAGGTACGCGAGTGGTGACAATGCCTTGCTGGGAACTATTTGAAGAGCAAGACAGAAAATATCAAAAAAAGATTCTCCCAGCCGGCAGTTTAATTATAGCTATTGAAGCCGCAGTAGAAATGGGTTGGGAAAAATGGCTGCATTCAGATTATAGGAAGAATAGAAACAACTGTTTCATCGGAATGAAAGGATTTGGAGCTTCTGCTCCCGCCAAAGATTTATATGATCATTATGGTATAAATGTTTCAAGCATAGTCAAGACAGTGAAAAGCAGGTTGTAGTTTTAATTTGAGTGATAGTAATGACGGTAAAAACCCTAAATGACTATGAATTACAAAATAAGAAAATATTAGTCCGTGTGGATCTAAATGTACCATTAAACCAAGCCAAGATTTTAGATAGCTCACGAATTGAACGATTGGTCCCCACAGTGAGAAAGATAATTAAAGAAGGTGGACGACCAATCTTGATTTCTCATTTTGGTCGCCCAAAGGGAAAGTATGATAAATTATTAAGTCTTGAACAACTAATACCAGAACTTAGCCGGTTTTTAGATTGTAGAGTCAAATTTTCAACTGAAACTACAGGTACTGAGGCCTTGAAAAAAGTTGAAGGTTTAGCGAATGGCGAAGTCTTGTTGTTGGAGAATACCCGATTTAACCCCCAGGAGGAAGCGAATGAATTAAACTTCTCCAAGAGCCTTTCTGAATTAGGAGACATTTTTTGTAATGACGCTTTCTCAGCATCTCATAGAGCCCATGCCTCAACAGTTGGGGTTGCCAACTTCATGCCAAATTGCATAGGGCTCCTAATGCAACAAGAATTAACTGCCCTGAAGTCAGTTTTGAGTAAACCAAAAAGGCCAGTGGTAGCAGTTGTGGGCGGTGCTAAAGTTTCTACTAAGATAGATCTTTTAAGCAATTTAATTCAAAAAGTTGACCACCTTGTTATTGGAGGAGGCATGGCAAATACCTTTCTGCATGCGCAAGGCAACCCTGTTGGGGCATCTTTATGTGAGAAAGACCTCAAAGGTACAGCTCTTAACGTTCTAAAGAGAGCCTACGAAAGAGGTTGTGAAGTACATATCCCCCATGATGTTATCATTGCTTCAGATTTTAAACCAAATGCCAAATTTACAGTTGTGGAGGCAGGAAAGGTTCCTGAGGGAAAACTTATCCTAGATATTGGACCATCTACATGCGATAAAATTAACCAAATCTTCAATAAATGTGAAACACTTATCTGGAATGGACCAATGGGAGCGTTTGAAATAACTCCTTTTGATAAGGGAACCAATATAACAACAACTTTTGCAGCCAAACTAACCAACCAAAACCAATTGATTTCGGTTGCTGGAGGTGGAGATACTGTCTCAGCACTTAAAAACGCTGGAATAGTTGAGGATTTCTCATACGTATCCCTTGCTGGAGGAGCCTTCCTGGAATGGATGGAAGGCAAAAAGTTACCAGGAATCGCCTGTTTGGAATAAAAATTTCCCTGCTTATTTCAAAAATGCTACACTTACACCTAAAGTTTAGTTAAAGGCGCGAAATCAATTTAACTCTGGAGACAATCATATGCTAAGGAACTTTAAAATTAAAAAGACCCTTAGATTAATAGGATTTGAGATCGGAATCACTGTCTTATTATGCACTTCATGTCTTTATTTTAGCCTCATAGCTTTGAATGGGACGCATGGTGTAAAGAAAAAGCTCCAGTTAGAGTTTGAGACTATGCAATTGATTGACAAGCTGACAGAGTTAGAAAATGTAGCTTCAAATCTAGAAAGGAAAACACTGAAACTTAAGGGAGAAGATCTGGATCTAGATCTTCTTGATCAGCAAGCAAGGGAGATCTTAGGCTTAATTCATGAAGATGAAATAATATTAACAAAATAACAGTAGACATTTTACCGTTGCCATTTAATTAGTTTAATATTAAACTAATTAAATGGCACCCGTTAAAATTAAACAACCTTCCCTCTCGCTGATAGAATCGTACAAAAAAATGCTGTTAATCAGGCGTTTTGAAGAAAAAGCTGGTCAACTTTATGGCATGGGGAAAATAGGTGGATTTTGTCACTTATATATAGGGCAGGAAGCTGTAGTCGTAGGAGTGACCGCCACACGAATTCCAGGAGATCAAACTATTACCTCATACCGTGATCATGGCCATATGCTAGCATGTGGAATGGATCCAAAGGGGGTCATGGCAGAGCTAACAGGAAAGAGAACAGGCTATTCCAAAGGAAAGGGTGGCTCAATGCATATGTTCAGCAAGCCCGAAAATTTTTTTGGCGGTCACGGCATAGTAGGAGCACAAGTTCCTATCGGAGCAGGGCTAGCGTTTGCAAATAAATACAGAAAAACCAACAATGTAAGTTTTACCTATTTTGGGGATGGAGCTGCAAATCAAGGTCAAATTTATGAAACATTTAACATGGCATCTTTGTGGAAACTCCCAGTAGTTTTCATAATTGAAAACAATCAATATGCCATGGGAACATCAATTAGTCGGGCTTCTTCAACCCCCAAGTTATACTCCAGAGGAGAAGCCTTTAATATCCCTGGAGAATTAGCAGATGGAATGGACGTCTTGGAAGTATTTAAAGCGGCAAAAAGGGCAACTTCTCATTGTAGAAAAGAGAAAGGGCCTTACATCCTTGAGCTGAATACTTATAGGTACAAAGGTCACTCAATGTCTGATCCTGCAAAGTATCGGACAAGAGAAGAAGTGCAAAATATGAAGGATGAAAAGGATCCTATTGAAAATCTTCAGAAAATCCTTTTGAGACAAGGGGAAAGCGAAGAAAATCTCATAGAAATTGACCAAGAAATCAAAGCCATAGTTTCTGAGGCAGCACAATTTTCTTTGGAAAGTTCTGAACCTGATATTTCTGAACTATATGATGATATCTATATCAAAAATGACGGATAGTATGCCCAATTCACTAATTAAGAGGTGCTATAAAAATGGTTGACGAAGAAATTTTAATGCCGGCTTTGTCCCCTACAATGGAAGAGGGTGGTCTTGCAAAATGGCTGATAAAGCCAGGAGATTTCGTAAAAGCCGGAGACATTATAGCTGAAATTGAAACGGACAAAGCAATAATGGAATTTGAAGCAACCTCAGATTGCAAAATTAAGAGCCTTTTAGTGGAAGAAGGAGCCACACAAATCAAGGTTAATACACCTATTATTGCTCTTGAGATAGAAAATTCTCAAAAACTTTCAGCCTCTATGAAGACGGCCAAGATAACTTCAGAACCAAAGAGAGTGGAGACTAAAGGTCCCACAAAAAAAACAGAAATCAAAAAACCTTCCAGTAAAAAAGAAGAAGTTATGACCGTTAGGGAGTCCATCAGAGATGCAATAACTGAGGAAATGAGAAGAGACGAATCAGTGTTTCTAATTGGTGAAGAAGTTGGTGAATATCAGGGGGCATACAAGGTCTCTCAAGGTCTTTTGGAAGAGTTTGGCATGGGGAGAGTAATTGACACTCCTATCACTGAGCATGGCTTCACCGGCTTGGCAGCTGGAGCGGCATTTGCCGGTCTAAGACCAATAGTTGAATTTATGACTTTCAATTTCTCAATGCAAGCAATGGATCAAATCATAAATACTTGTGCAAAAACCCTTTATATGTCAGGGGGTCAAATGAATTGCCCTATAGTTCTCAGAGGTCCTAATGGAGCTGCTTCACAAGTTGCTGCTCAACACTCCCAAGATTTTGCACCATGGTTTTCATCTGTCCCTGGTCTAAAAGTGGTGCAACCTTTTTCAGCTTCAGATGCTAAAGGTCTTCTTAAGACAGCTATAAGAGATCCTAACCCTGTAATATTCTTGGAAAATGAAATGTTATATAATGATCCCCTAGCTTCATCAAATGTTGACGAAGAATTGGTGCCTTTTGGTAAAGCACGAATTTTGAGGCAGGGCTCGGATGTTACATTGATCAGCTATGGTATTGGGGTCAAGCACGCACTTCAAGCAACAATTCTCGCGGAGGAAAAAGGTATAAGCATTGAACTCATTGATCTAAGATCACTCAGACCACTAGATTATGCATCCATATTTTCTTCTGTGAAGAAGACTAATAGATGTATTACCATAGAGGAATGTTTTCCTGTTTGTTCTATAGGCAACCATTTATCTGCCTCTATCATGGAAAATATTTTTGATTACCTCGATGCCCCAGTAATAAATTGCACAGGAAAAGATGTTCCAATGCCATACGCTAAAAACTTAGAAACAGCTGCCTTGATAACCGTTGATGAAATCCTAACCGCAATCAAAAAAGTGCTCAATCATTCGTAGAGGAAGGATCTGCCTATGGAAATTCTTATGCCTGCCCTTTCACCCACAATGTCTGAAGGTAAACTGATCAAATGGTTCGTAAAGGCAGGTGACAAAATTAAGGCCGGCGATCTTCTAGCTGAAATCGAAACTGATAAAGCGATAATGGAATTTGAAAGTCCTGACGAAGGTATTTTGACAAAAACGCTAGTCCCTGAAGGAGATGCTTCCATTAGTGTGAATCAACCTATAGCAATATTAGAGAGCGCCTTTTCTAGTACCTCAAAAAGTAATTCAGAGATAAAAGCAAAACTTTCAGTTGCTCCTCTCAACACTACAAAAAAAGAAGTAAAAAATCATCAAACTGACACAGCAATCCCTGAATTCAGCAATAAATATTCTATGAAGCCAGAGGATGTTTCAGACAACCGAATTAAGATTTCTCCTCTCGCAAGAAAAATGGCAGAAAAACTTGATGTAAATATATCAAACATAGTTGGTTCAGGACCTTCTGGGAGAATTGTGAAAGCAGACATACTAGCATTAGAGCACAAAGAAAAAACTACTCAATTGGAAAAATCATTAGAAATTACTGGCCAAGAAAAAATTGTAATGGCAAGTGATATCAAATCTTCAGAGAGAATATCGTTGACAGCAATGAGAAAGACAATAGCTGATCGCCTTACTTCTGCAAAAAGAGATATTCCCCACTTTTATTTGAGAAAAAAAGCAAGAGTAGATAAATTGCTTGATGCTCGAGAAACAATAAATAAGAAGTTGCACATAAAAGGCCTCAAAGTCTCCCTAAATGACATGATAATCAAGGCAGTAGGTCAAGCCCTTCAAGATAACCCTTATTGTAACGTAACTTGGGGTGGAGATCACATAGTGAAGGAAAATTTTTCTGATATTGCTATTGCCGTAGCAATACAGGGTGGCTTGCTTACCCCAGTTGTAAAAAACGTCACAAAAAAAACTCTGTCAGAGATTAGTCTTGAGACTAAAGATTTAATAATAAGATCAAAGGAAAAAAAATTAACACCTACTGAATTCTCTGGTGGAACTATTACAATCTCAAACCTAGGCATGATGGGCATAGATTCTTTTGATGCTGTAATTAACCCACCGCATGGGTCAATCCTTGCCGTCAGCCAAACTCAGATGGTACCAGTTTTTGGTGACGATGATAATGTTGAAAAAGCAACAATCATAAATCTAACTTTATCTGTTGATCATAGAGCTATCGATGGAGCTATTGGTGCTTCATTCTTAGGAAGCATTGTTTCCTACCTGGAAGAACCAATCACTTTACTTTCGGGTACCTATTAATCAGAACTTAAACTATTTCTAATTTTTCTCCAAACTCTGACATTCTTATTATGTTCTTTAAGAGTTTGAGAAAAATTGTGGCCACCTCTTCCATCTGCTACATAGAAAAAAAAGCCTGAATTAGCAGGATTGGCAGCAGCAAATAATGACGCTTCACCAGGATTACATATAGGCGCTTCAGGCAAGCCCTTAACCATGTAAGTATTGTAAGGAGAAAATGTATTTAGATCAGACTTTAATAACCTACGACCTAGCTTACTTTTACCTTCTGTTATACCATAAATAACTGTTGGGTCTGCCTGTAGCCTCATCTTTTTATGTAATCGATTATGTAGAACTGATGATATAAATTCACGCTCGCTATGTTTACCAGTTTCTTTCTCAATTATTGATGCCAAAATAAGTAAGTCTTCTAATGATCTTAAGGATAGCCCTTCGGAACGATTTTTCCATATTTTTTTTAATTTCTTACTTTGAGATTCCTGCATATGTCTTAATAAATGCAATCTATTTTGACCATTTGAAAAAAAATATGTATCTGGTGAAATACTGCCCTCAGGTGGTAAAATAGATATTTCCCCGACAAGAGAATCTAAAGCATTTAACATTTTAACAACCTGAAAACTTGTTGTACCCTCTGGGATTGTAATCCTATTACTTATCACAGAGCCTGAGGAAAGATTTGAAAGTATCTCATGAATTGATTGGTACTTTGAGATATAATATTCCCCCGATTTGATTACCCTATCAACATTAGAAAATCTTGCAAAAAATTCAAAAAGTATTTCATTCTCTACTATTCCTTCATTACTTAATTTTTTAGCGATCGTTCTTAAGCTATCTCCCTTATCGACAACTAAAATTACTTTCTCTACAGGTTCAGACTCAGTAACTAGTTCATGAGTTAGAAGAGGATGAAAAAATATTAAAAAAGCTAAAAAAAAATGCTGCAAGCGATCAAATTAGATAGGACAGACTTCATAAATCACTGCAGTTTCCTAAAGATCAACGAAGCATTCGTACCTCCAAAACCAAAGGAGTTAGATAAAGTCGTATCTATTTTTCTTTCAACTGGTTTAACAGGTGCTAAGTTTATCTTAGTTTCTATTTCAGGAGACGTTAGGTTTAAGGTCTGCGGGGCTATTTGATCTCGGATCGCTAAGATACAAAAAATAGCTTCAACAGCTCCTGCTGCACCTAATAAATGACCAATGGAAGATTTTGTAGAAGACATTGTAACATTGCTAGCATGATCGCCTAAAAGATTTTCAACAGCCGCTAATTCTATTTTATCAGCCATAGTCGATGTGCCATGCGCATTAATATAATCTAATTCACCATTAGTTAGACCTGCAGATTTTAGAGCAGCAGCCATTGACCTAAAACCCCCATCTCCATCTTCAGAAGGAGCTGTTATATGATGCGCATCACCAGAAAGTCCATAGCCTACTACCTCGCAATAAATATCTGCATGCCTGCCTTTGGCATGCTCATATTCCTCAAGTAATATGACGCCAGCTCCCTCACCCATGACAAACCCATCTCTTCCAGAATCGTAAGGCCTTGAAGCAATTGAAGGGTTTTCTTGGTACTTAGTAGACAGAGCCTTACAAGCATTGAAGCCAGCTATTCCTATTTCTGTAATGGGGCTCTCCGCTCCCCCGGCAAGCATCACATCTGCATCACCCAAACCAATTAATCTTGCAGCATCTCCAATGGAATGAGCCCCCGTAGAACAGGCTGTAGCGACAGCATGGTTAGGACCTTTAAAATCATGTCTTATAGATACTTGTCCTGAAATCAAATTGATTAGTGCACCCGGAATAAAGAATGGTGAAACTCGCCTTGGGCCTCTTTCCTTCAACATTACTGCTGTGTCAGCTATTGATCCTAGACCCCCTATTCCAGAACCAATCATGACCCCACTTCTTTCTTTAGCTGTTACACTAGAAGGTTTCCAGCCAGAGTCATTTAAAGCCTGTTCTGCTGCTGCAACGCCATAGAGTATGAAATCATCTACTTTTCTACGATCTTTAGGATCCATCCAATCATCAGCACAAAATGTACCCTCAGAACCATCCCCAAAATTGATTTCACACGCATACTTAGTAGCAAAATCTGTAGCATCAAATCTAGTGATATGACCAGCTCCCGATATGCCCTGCAGCAATCTTTCCCATGTGGATTCTACACCACAAGCTAAAGGGCTCACCATTCCTAGCCCTGTTACCACTACACGCCTCATGGTACTACCCCTATTTAAACATCCAATAAGCGATACTCAATCAACCACATTTAATCAAAATCTAGCTCTCTGCAAAGAAACTAATGACTTTAACCAATGTTATCGTTGATAAACTTAACAGCGTCCCCAAACGTTTGAATGGTTTCAGCAGCATCATCTGGGATTTCTATATCAAATTCTTCCTCGAATGCCATGACCAGCTCAACTGTATCTAGGCTATCCGCACCGAGGTCATCAATAAAGGAAGCGTCATTAACCACTTTCCCTTCATCAACATTTAAATGCTCGACAACAATTTTTTTAACACGATCTGTTATATCACTCATATTACCGACCTCACCTGTTATTAACTAATTTTAACATCTATAAATCATTTCTAACCTAATAAAATCCATCTTGGAACCTTATTGACTGCGAGACCTATACACGCGAGTTTACCTTGACGCAATATATTTTTGTTTAAAAAATCATAAAAATTACAGAATACCAAAAGCTCATAGCATCGCCATTCCACCATTTACATGAATGGTCTGCCCAGTAATATAACTTGAATGCTGCGAAGCTAAGAAAACAGCAGAGGAGCAAATCTCTTCGGGTAGACCTATTCTGCCCATTGGAATTCTTGCCGTTATACTATTAACCTGGGTTTCGTTTAATTTCCCCGTCATACCTGTCTGCACGAAACCTGGTGCAATACAATTCACGGTGATACCGCGAGTTGCTACTTCTGACGCCAAAGTTTTAGACATCCCAATTAGGCCCGCTTTAGATGCCACATAGTTTGATTGCCCAGAATTTCCCGTCACTGCTACTACTGATGAAACATTAATTATTCGTCCCCATCGTTTCTTCATCATATTACGTAATACTCCCCTAGTTAGTCGCATAACTGAGGTAAGATTCAGTGCTAATACTTCGTCCCATTGTTCATCCGTCATCCTGAGAAACAATCCATCATTTGTTTTTCCAGCATTATTCACAAGTATATCTACTCCCCCATTTTCGTTCAGGAAGCTTACTAAATCTGTAATAGAACTCTTTTCAGATAAATCACACCTAAAAAACCCACACCTATCTCCAAACTTTTCCTTCATCTGTCTTAAGCTATTTTCTCTTGTGCCTGTTATAATAATTTCAGCTCCCGATTCAAAGAAGCTTTTAGCAAGTTGTTCACCAATTCCACCTGAAGCTCCTGTTATCAATGCTTTTTTTCCTGACAAATCAAACACTGTATCTATCCCTAAATGAATGAACTTCCTTAACATCTCCAGCAGAAAACTGCTCCACTCCCTTTAGACTCCTTTTTATAAGATTACTTAATACTTTGCCAGGACCTACCTCTAAAAAACATTGTACTCCTAAACCATGCATGTGCATTACGCTTTCCCGCCAACGTACGGTTCCGGTAATTTGTTTTACTAAATTTTCTCTAACTTGTGAGGGTTGAGTTGTAGCACTAGCAGTTACATTGGAAACAATCGGAATAGCAGGTTGTTCGATAACAGCTTCCGCCAAAACTTCAGACATCTTCTCTTGTGCTGAAGTCATTAGAGAACAATGAAACGGGGCGGAAACGGGGAGCACAATTGCTCTTCTTGCTCCAAAAGACTTCGCATGGTCACAGGCTTTCTCAATAGCAGCCTTTTCTCCAGATATGACCACTTGATTTGGGTCATTGTCATTTGCTATTTCACAAACCCCAAATTTGGAACAATCCTCAGTAAATTTAGTGACGATTTGTATATCTAAACCCAAGATTGCAGCCATTGAACCAGAGCCTAAAGGGACAGATTCCTGCATATACTGCCCCCTCTTTCTTAGCAAACGGGCAGTATCAGTTATAGATATTGAACCTGCAGCACACAAAGCTGAATATTCACCCAAAGAATGTCCCGCAACGCACAAGCCCTTGCTAATATCAATTCCCTCAGATTTGAGTGCGGCAACTACTGCCAGAGAGGTTGCCATAATTGCTGGTTGCGCATTTATAGTCAAAGTTAATTCTTCTATTTTCCCCTCCCAGATTAACTTAGAAAGACGGAAACCCAGTGCTGTGTCAACTTCCTCGAAAACAGCTTTAGCCACTGGGAATTCATCGGCAATTTCTTTGCCCATCCCAATAAGTTGGGAGCCCTGTCCTGGAAACACAAAAGCTATCACGAGGTACTTTCCTTAGTGAAATGTGCCATCCTAAGAAAATAATCAGATGCCACGAATATTATTAAACTATGATTAATATTACCATAGCATAACTGTCTAGACATGCAAAAATATTCTTCTTTGATAGATTAGATATCTAACCCGACTTAATAGTATCAGCAGTATATATAAGTAATATCTATATCCAATATAATTGGTTATATAATGTACTAATTTTGAAAGTAAGATTTTTCATCATTCTCCTTGCATTCTAAATCTTCTGGGGTATAACAACAATCCATGAAAACGATGCTAATTTAACTATTAGCTTCTGGATAAAAATTTAGGGGAACAATAATGGCTCTGTATGAGCACGTATTTATATCAAGACAAGATCTGTCTACTTCGCAAGCTGAAGATTTGGTTCAACAATATTCAAAAATCCTCACGGACAACGGGGGGAAGATAGTTGGACACGAATACTGGGGTCTAAAAACGCTAGCTTATAAAATAAACAAAAATCGTAAGGGCCACTATTCCTTGATTAAGTCGGACAGCCCGCCCTCGGCTGCTCAGGAAATGGAAAGGCTAATGAAGATTAATGAAGACATTATGCGCATCATGACCATAAAAGTGGATAAACATGAAGAAGGGCCTTCTGTTATGTTAAGGTCAAAACATAAAAGTGACGATATTTCCAACGAATCAGCAGAAAAAAATGATTCTGAAGATCGTACAAACCGTGTAAACTAGGTATTAGTACTTTACCTAGCTATTGTGATTAGGAGATTAGTTATAATGATGATGAACAAAACCTTTTTCCGCCGACGAAAATCGTGCCCATTTTCGCATCCATCGGCTCCACGAATTGACTATAAGGATGTCAAACTTCTGCAAAGATATATTTCAGAGAGAGGTAAAATAGTGCCTTCAAGAATAACTGCAGTCTCCTCTGCAAAGCAAAGGGAACTAAGCCTAGCTATAAAGAGAGCAAGAGTATTGGCCCTTCTCCCATTTGCTGTCAATTAGTGAAAAATCAAAATGAAAGTTGTATTGTTAGAGCAGGTAATCAAACTAGGTCAAATGGGTGACATAGTGGAAGTTAAGGCAGGATATGCCAGGAACTTCTTGTTACCTAAGAAAAAAGGCTTAAGAGCGACAAAAGATAATATAAAGATCTTTGAAGGGAAAAAGGCGGAACTGGAAGCAAAAAATCTCCAAACCAAAGCCGATGCGGAAAAAGTGAAAGAGAAATTGGACGGGAAGAATTTTGTGCTTATCAGATCAGCATCTGATGCAGGTGCCTTATATGGCTCTGTTTCCTCCAAGGACATATGTGATGCAGCCGCAAGTGAGGGAATAAAAATTTCCAAAAACCAAGTGATATTAGACAAGCCTATTAAAGAACTTGGAGTTCATAAAGTTAATGTGTCTTTACATCCAGAAGTAAATATACAGTTAATAATTAACGTTGCAAGAACAGAGGAAGAAGCTAAGATCCAAGAATCTGGCAAAACTATCCAAGAAACAAAAAATGATGAAGATCAAGAAGCTAAGGTGGAAATTGAGAAATTATTTGATGATGTAGGAGCGGCCGCACGCATAGAAGAGGAAGAAGTTTCTGATAAAGATATAGTAGATACCCAATCAGAAAATGTTCCTGAAAGCTTAGCGGAAAGCGATCAAAATATAGGTAAGACCTAATTCCTAACGAAATCATGTTATAGGTCAGTAACTAATAGCACAGAGTAACCCTTAAAAAAAAGTTATCCACAGAATTAACAGGCTGGGGATTAAGAATTCTGTAGTATGATCGCTTTTGTAAAGTAGAGGTATTATGTCAGATCTGATTCATTCAAGCCCGCTCAAAACGACAGATGAAGGAAATCTTTTGGAGAGTTCTCCTTATATGCCCCAGAATATTGAGGCAGAGCAAGGTCTGCTGGGGGCTCTACTGGTCAATAATGAAGTCTATGATAAAATTTCGCAGTTAATACATTCATCACACTTTTTTGATCCTGTCCATCAGCGAATTTATGAGGTAGTGGTGGAAAAAATATCTAGGAACTCCTTGGCATCACCGGTAACCCTTAAAACATATTTCCAAAATGATCCTGGTCTAAAAGAATTGGGGGGTATTTCCTATTTAGCAAAATTAGCAGCATCTGCTATTTCTTTATTTGCTGCGGTAGATTACGCCAAATTGATTTGTGAATTGGCTCTTAGAAGAAATCTGATAAATTTAGGTCGTGAAATTTCTGAAAAGGCTTTGTCAGCGGATATTCCAGAAAGCCCTGAGGAACAAATTTCAACAGCTGAATCCCGATTGTACAACATTGCAGAAAAGGGTTCGGAAATGACAGGGTTCATTCCCCTATTGAGTGCATCCAAGGAAGCTATAGTTATTGCAAATAAAGCCTATCAACAGGACGGTGGTATTTCTGGAATTTCAACAGGATTAATTGATCTCGATAAGAAACTTGGCGGCTTACATGACTCAGACCTATTAATAATTGCTGGACGACCTTCTATGGGGAAGACATCTCTTGCCACCAACATGGCATTCAGTATAGCAAATTCTTATGAAAAGAGAGTAAATGAAGATGGAACGGAAGATTTACTAAAGGGAGGTGTTGTCGGCTTTTTCTCTCTAGAAATGTCTTCAGCACAATTAGCTACTAGGATTCTATCTGAAAATTCGAAAGTGCCATCAGACAAGATTCGAAAAGGTGACCTCACTGAAAACGAATTTAGAGGGTTCATCGAATCTGCTCAAGATATAGAAAAATGTCCTTTATACATAGATGATACTGCAGCTCTTCCAATCTCAGCTCTTGCAGGAAGGGCTCGTCGCCTTAAAAGGATGTATGGATTAGACATCTTATTTATCGACTACCTGCAACTCATAAGACCTTCATCCAGTCGTGATAGCAGGGTCAACGAAATATCAGAGATCACTCAAGGCTTAAAATCCATAGCAAAGGAGTTAAATATACCAGTTGTAGCTCTATCACAATTATCCAGACAAGTGGAAGCAAGGGATGACAAAAGACCCCAGCTTTCTGATCTTCGTGAAAGTGGTTCCATAGAACAGGATTCTGATGTCGTGATGTTCATATTTAGAGAAGAATATTACAAAGAAAGAGAAAAACCTGATGAAAACGATGTTGAAAGCTTTTTAAAATGGCAAGAGGATATGAGTAGATTACATGGTCGTGCTGAATTAATAATAAGTAAGCAGCGTCATGGGCCCATTGGAACGGTGGATTTGTCTTTCCAGAGTAAATTCACAAGCTTTGGTAATCTCGCAAAATAAGTTACTTTTCATGAAATACTAGTTAGCGCTAAAAATTATGATAGCAACACTTGAAATCAATTTAGACAATATAAAAAAAAATTGGCTCTATTTGAATAAAATATCCTCTGAAAAAACCCAAACTGGCGTGGTACTCAAGGCCAATGCATATGGGTTAGGTGTTAGTAAAGTGGGACCAACCCTTTGGGAAGCGGGGGCCAGGAATTTTTTTGTTGCAACTATTGAAGAGGCTATCGAATTAAATAGATATATTCCCAAAAATAGAAAAATCTACGTCTTAAATGGTTATAGCGAAAGACATAAAAGAGCTGTGGACAATTTTTCAATTATTCCAGTTCTTAACTCACCCAAGCAACTAAGCTCTTTTTTGAATTTTCATTCCCAAAAAAAGGCATGCCTACAAATAGATGTAGGAATGAACAGGTTGGGCTTTCAAGAAAGAGAGTTAAGAGAATGCCAGCAAAAAATAAAATCCTTAAATCTTGATTTAATCATTGGTCATCTTAGTTGTGCTGATGATACTAATAGTCCTTCGAATAAACTAGCTCTCCAATACTTTAGAGCAAAGACTGCCAACCTTCCAAGAATTAAGAAATCAATTTCCGCATCGCACGGGATATTTTTGGGTAAGTCATATAACTTAGATGTAACTAGGCCAGGAATCGCACTATATGGTGGAATCAGAAATCAAGGTCTCTTGGAAGTGATCACTGTTCAATTACCTGTGCTGCAAACCCATGAGATGAACCCTGGTGAAGGTGTTGGATATGGATTAACATACACTACAAAAACAAAGAAAAGGGTTGCGACTTTGTTTGGAGGCTACGCTGATGGAATAATGAGAAATTTGTCCCAAAAAGGCTTTGTGCATTATAATGGGGAGCCTTGTCCAATTTTAGGCAGAGTCTCGATGGATTTAATTACCGTTGATATTTCCCATTTAAAAACCACTCCTGAGAAGTTAACCCTGCTGGGAAAGTCACAAACAATTAATGATCTGGCAGACCAGGCTGAAACCATCACCCATGAAATCCTAACAAGCCTCGGTACAAGATTTTCGAAGTCATACAAAAACTAGCACTTTTTAAATCATGAATTGGAATAAAAAAAAGAATCTAACCCTCATATTACTGAATACCTTAGGTAATAATATCATCAACCTCACATCACTGATGGGTTCCTTGGTTATCTTTGTCTCACATGCTCTAACCAGATCAGTAATGCCTCCTTTCTTTATTAAGGAATATGGAAAACAGATTGTAGTAATTGGTTGGGCATCTTTGCCTGTTGTCGGGTTAACAGCGTTTTTTACAGGCGGGGCCTTAGCTTTACAGATTTATTCTGGAGGCTCGAGGTTAAATGCAGAAAGTGCCGTACCTTCAATTGTAGCCATAGGATTTTTGAGAGAATTAGGACCAGTATTGTGTGGTCTAATGGTCGCTGGGAGAGTTTCTTCAGCTATAGCAGCGGAACTAGCCACTATGAGAGTTACAGAACAAATTGATGCCTTAGTAACTTTAGCGACAGATCCCATAAAGTATCTAGTAGCACCTAGAATAATTATAACCACTCTTTTTCTTCCCATTTTAACAGGTGTTGGTAACATTATTGGAATATATGGTGGATATCTAGTTAGCACAGAAAAGTTAGGGTTTAACCCAAGCATGTATATAGAGAGCACCTTTAAATATATTGAAATGGGAGATATTACCTCTAGCCTAATAAAAGCTACGATTTTTGGTTTGCTCATATCTACTATGGGATGTTTTTTTGGATTTAGGGCATCTAAAGGTGCTTTGGGAGTAGGAAGAGCCACGACAAATGCCGTAGTTTCAGCCTCCATCCTAATTTTAGCTTCAAATTACTTGCTAACAGAACTCATGTTTAAGTCATGACAGATCAATCTGATAAAAAAATAGCTATAGAAACAATAGATCTTTTAAAGAGGTTCGACAATGAAATTGTTATCAATAAACTAAACTTAAGAATTCCATTCGGTACATCTATGGGGATAATGGGACCTTCAGGGACAGGAAAATCAGTGTTATTAAAATGCATACTTGGATTGACTGAATATGAAGGTGACATCTTCTACGAAGGCACCCTTTTGGAGAAAAAAAATAGGGGAATTTTTTATAAAAATTTTGGTATGTTATTTCAAGGCAGTGCTTTATTTGATAGCTTAACAGTTTGGCAAAATATCGCCTTCAAACTTATTAACAGCGCTAAAAAAATTTCAAATAGTGAAGCAAAAGAAATAGCAATACATTTATTAAGGGATGTTGGTTTAGATGAGAATGTCTGTAAACTCATGCCCTCCGAACTGTCGGGAGGAATGCAAAAAAGAGTAGCTTTGGCAAGAGCACTTGCAGATAAACCAAGCTTATTATTTTTTGACGAACCAACTACAGGCTTAGACCCTCTGACATCTTCATCAATTAATGAGTTGATTAGCACGATCGTAAAAAGAGACAACATAACATCTTTAATCATTTCTCACGATCCTTCCTCAATTATTGCTATTTGTGATGAGGTGATCTTCATAGAGGACGGAAAAATAGGATGGAGAGGCAAAGCCTCTAAAATGAAATTCTCCAACCACCAATTACTTAAAAAGTATCTAGGTTCTCTGCAAGTTTAGTAAGAGTAAAAAATGATTGCACGCAGTAAAATATCCACAGATGAGATTGAATATGGAATTATTTAATGAAATAGATATACTAGGCTTCATCATTGTCCTTCTCTCAATATTGCTTAGTTACTTTAGAGGTTTTTTACGAGAATGTTTTACTGTTTTAGCATGGGCCATGTCTGCAATTCTATCACTAAATTTGGGTCCTGGCCTAATTCCTATTATTCAGGAAATACCTTTATTAGATGAATTTTTCTTGGGGAATTGTCCTTTAACAATGTTAGTCTCTTTTGTATTATCTTTTGTTATTTCACTAACTTTTTTTTCATTGCTGATCACATTTCTTAACCCCAGGATGTCCCTTTCCGGAGAAGCATCAATTTTTGGCAATATAAATAATATGGGTGGTGTCATATTTGGCTTTTCTAGATCGGTCATTATTTTGATCTTTTTACTAATTTGTGTTCAGGATTTGTTACCTCGCTCTTTTTTTCCTACTGGTATAATTGAAAAGGTGGATAATTCCTTATCAAGCCAATTGCTTATGCCCTCCAAAATTTTTATTAAAGAAAAGGTTTCTAATAATGCATCCGATTGGCTTAGTAAAACCTATGAATTAATTTTAAAGAATGAATGCCAAAAATACACATAAACCTTCAAGCTCTCTAGGAAAACATGAATGCCTGTCTTTAACAATAAGATAATACTGGTGACAGGAGCATCTAGAGGTTTAGGATATGAAGTGGCTTTGCAGCTAGCTAGCAAAGGCGCTCATCTCATAATCACCGCACGAACATTGGGTGCACTGGAGGAGTTATCAGACAAAATTCTAAGGACAAATGGTACAGTAACTGTAGTGCCCTTAGACCTATGTAAAGAAAAGGATTTTCAAATTGTTTCTAGAACAATTTATGAAAAATTTGGTCAAATTGATATACTAGTTCACTCAGCTTCTTCTGCCATACCTATGGCTCCAATTGAAACAATACAAACGAAAGAACTGCTGAAATTCTTTGATGCTAATTGCTTTGTAACCCAAAGAGTCATTCAAATGATAGATCCTTTGCTGAAAAAATCTAAAAAAAGTATTGCCCTATTCATTCAGGATACAACAAACTCACAAACTAAAAAATTTCTGGGCATTTATAATGCAACGAGAGCCGCCTCTAGAGAAATGATTGAGGCATATGCGGCAGAGCGAAAGCGTCTTGGTCCAAAAGTCCTCACTTTTGAGCCTAATCCCATGCCTACTAGAACTCGTTCAGTTTTGTTTCCCGGGGAAAATAAAGATAAGTTAAGCACTTGTAAAAGTGAAGCTCAAAAAATGGTAAAATTTGTTTCTAGCTATTTATGAATACTTCTTTACTTTGCTTGATAGGTATAAGGATTATTTCCCACCCTAATATTAAGTCTAATTGAAACACTATAGAGTTTGAAATCCTTCCTTAGACCATTAACTAAATAACGTTGATAGCTTTTGGGTAACTCACATTTATATGAAGAAAATAATACGAAAGTAGGAGGTCTTGCTTTCACCTGGGTAATGTATTTTAACTTTATTCTCCTGCCCCTAATCATAGGCGGGGGATGATCCAGAATCTTAAAACTTAACCACTGGTTAAGTTGTGCAGTTGGTACTCTTCTTACCCAATTCTCATGGGATTTAATTATAGCACTTTTGAGACTTTTAATGCCTCTATTTTTTAATGCTGAAATGGTAATTATCGGTAAGTCTTCAAATTGAGGCAGGGAAGAAATGATTTTACTCTTCAGCTTTGCTAATCTATCTTTTTTATTTAACTCTTTGTCCCATTTGTTCACCGCTAAAACTAATCCTCTCCCTTCTTTAGAAATGTGATTGATTATCCGCAGATCTTGTGCATCTAGTGCTCTTTCACTATCAAGGAGCATGAGCACAATTTCAGCATATTTAATTACTTCAAAAGCTTTCCATACTGAAAATTCCTCCAGGCCCTTAGTGACTTTTCCTGCTCGCCTTATTCCAGCAGTGTCAACAATTTGGAAAAAATCATCTAACCAGTTCGTATTAACTTCTATTGGGTCAGTTGTAGTCCCAGATTTTGGACTTGTGACTACTCTCCGTTTTCCTAATATGCTATTGAATAATGTTGATTTCCCTACATTAGGCCGACCAATAATTGCCAATTTGATTTTGTGATCACTCTTTGAGTTTAAATCTATCTGCTCATCTTCGAGCCAAGTACTCTGATCCTCATCCATCAATTGCCCATTCTCAGCCAAATTTTGGTTTGCTCCAAAATGAAAATCAGAAGTCATTGTTTCTTTGTGTGCTCTAATTTTTTCCAATAGATCTGTAATTCCTGATCCATGAGAAGCAGAGATTGGTATTGGGTTATCTATTCCCAGAGAAAAGAAATCCCAATATCCTTCTTTAGCTATTTTAGTTTCCATTTTATTAGCCAACAAAAATACCTTCGCTTTAAACTTTCTCAAATAATCAGCAAATTCAATATCATTAGCAGTTAGCCCCGCTTTAGCATCTGTCATAAAAAGAATAATATCAGCACTATCCAGTAATAGTTTAGTCTTGGAACCTGCTTCTTTATTCAGGTAATCATGAGAACTGCTATCAACCCCTGCAGTATCAAACAAAACAAAGGGAATTGGGCCAATATTGAATTTGGCTTCTTTATAATCTCTCGTTGTGCCAGCTACATCGTCTACAATTGAAACTTTTTTACTTACCAAACGGTTAAAAAGTGTAGACTTCCCTACATTAGGTCGACCAGCAATAATGATTTTGAATGCATCCATATCCCAACACACAAATATTTCCTAGACCATTAATTGAAGGCAATCAATTTCCCAGATCTTGTAATTACAAATAACTTATTATGTGCTGCAAAGGGACGGTAAAGTGCTGGATTTCTAAAATTGTATTCTACAATTTGCTCACCCGATACCGGATCAAACTTCCTCAACCTACCATCTGTACCAGTTACCCATATATAATTTCCCGCCAAGGTTGGTCCGAAATATTTATACTGGTTTTTATCCTTCTTGCCAATTGATCGACTCCAAATAATCTTACCTGTTTTCTCACTAATTCTCACTAATTTACCTGATGAAGAAACAATAAACAACGATCCCCCTGCTATTAGAGGGGTACTCTGACTCCCAACAGGTGCATCCCAAACTATTCTGCCATTACTAGAATTAATCGCCAATAGTTGTCCAGAAACACTTGTCATGAAAATCTTTCCAGACTTAATTATAGGACTACCTCCAAAATCACCTATTACAGATTGTGCTTCACCTTTGTTAGCATCATCAAATGACTGACTCCAAACTTCTGCACCGTTAGAAAATCTTACTGCCTTTAAAACACCAGCACTAAAAGGGAAGAAAATCCTATTCTTGGATGATGCAGGGGCAACACCCTTTCCTATAACAGTAGGTCTCGTAGCCCCCTCTAAAGTCCACAAAATATCTCCCTCAAAGTTCATGGCTATTGCCATATCATTCGATGAAATAGAATACAGTCTTTTATTGTTTATGACTGGCGGCCCTCTAAATGGAGAATCGAATTTTCGACGCCACAAAATTGATCCCTTGGAGGGGTTTAGAGAAACAATGTCACCATATCCTGTTAGCGCAAACAATTTATTCTTATAAATTGCTAAACCGCCACTGTATTGGCTTATTTGCCTGCCTTCGCCCTTTGGAGCCAAGCCAGTAACCCAAACCCTATTACCACTCAAATCAAAAGCAATCATATTTGCTTTTCCATCTAAGATAAAAATATTCTTTTCAGTTATTATTGGAGCCGATAGGTTGCCACTTTTTAAAACGGATGTCTCCCAAGCTTTTGACAATAAACCATTAAAACTGGAATGAATGAAATGATGCGTTGGACCATTATCTACTTGAGTAATGGATGAGATAACTCTAGGTTTTCCTAAATTTATATTTTTTCCCTTATTACTTAGGTAACGAGCCAATGGGTCAACGTAAATTTCCTGCCGCTCGCCCACAATCTTATTATCATTTAGACAACCAGTTGCTGTTAGGCAAAAAAAGCCCATTAATATTATCTTAGGAAAATTTTTCCTGGTGAGAAGGTTTGCTAAAATCCTAAAGCTTATCATAAGAAATTAACCATAAATTACTTAGGATCAACATTATCCTGGATTATTCTCTTGAGGTTAATAATTCTAGTCTGCATTCCAGAAGAAGATAAATCCGGCTCTAACAATTTAACTTCAGCTAAAGCTTCACTGAAAAGTTCCTTACTCAAAAGAAGATCTATTTTGGCTTCTATAGCTAAAAGTCGATAAGGTCTGTCAGGCCCAGATAGACTATTCAGCATATCCATTTTTTTGTCAAAATCTAATTCAGAAATGTAGAAAGTATATAATAAAGCAAGATCTCTTAAAACGATTGGTAAATCTTTATTATTAGCTACTGTCTCTAAGTGAACCAATCTTTCACTACTATTCACAACGGATGATCTTAAGAATGCTGGATTAAGGACTGCTAAAGATTTTCCAGGTAACCCTTTATTTAAATAAGTTGAATAATTTTTAACATCTTCAGAGTCAGTAAAACTTTGTAAAACAGCTCTTAATTCGTCCCCATTTTGCTCAGCGGCCAATCTTTCCTTACTTTTTCTCCATTCATTGACACCGGCACCACCCACCAAAAGCAGGATTAAAAAAACTCCAATCCATCCATACTTTCGGAATAAAGTATAAAGTCTATCCCTGCGAACCTCGTCGCTAACCTCTTGAATAAATGATTCATTTAAACTCAATTATTTGCCCTCTTCCTATTTGTGGAGCAACTTTACTTTCAGCAAACGCCATAAAAAAATAAAACTTGCTTTCCCTCTGGATTTTATAGGATAACACCCCAAATACAGTTACTAAGATTGGTATACCCCCAATTGCTATTTTGTCTACTAAATAATTGGGTTACCAGGCAATAAAAATAGAGAGTAAGCTACTTTATAAATAAACTCCAAACAATGAACGTACACATAGTATTATAACTCAAATCATGATTAGGGGACAAATGCGGGTAATTTCACTGATTTTAGCAGCCATTGTTGGTATGAGCCTATATTTTTTAGTCGTTGATCGAGAGACTTTAATTATTTATGTAAAAAAATTAAGTAAATCCGAGGAATTGGAAATTAAACCAGAATCCACTGAAGTAGATCTTGCACTAGATGAACCAACAAAAACAGTATTGCCTCATGTCATTGTCAGCAAATCAAAAGCAATAAAAGCAAATAATGTCCTCGTTCTTCGGGGAAAAACTGCAGCTTCTCGGAAAGTAGAAGTAAGAGCTGAAATTAGTGGGGCTGTTATTTCATCCCCTCGTCCAAAAGGCTCCAGTATAGAAACCGGGGAAACTCTTTGTGAGATAGCGGCTGGAACTAGGTTTGTAACACTGAGTGAAGCAAAGACCCGACTATCAGAGGCAGAAGAAAAATTTGATGTAGCAAAAACTCTGACGGAACAAGGATACAGCACTAAAACGAGTAATCTTACTCAAGAAACGCTCCTTGAATCGGCAAAAGCTTCCTTAAAAAAAGCTGAGTATGAAATATCTAAATTAATAATTCATGCACCATTTGCCGGTGTATTAGAGAATAATACGGCAGAATTAGGTAGTTATTTAAACCAAGGGTCACTCTGTGGAACTATCATTGATTTATCCCAGGTAAAATTGATTGGATATGTCCCAGAAGTTAAGATCCGAGAAATTTCCGTAGGTGCTAAGGCTGCAGGAAAAACAGTGTCAGGGATCACTACAGACGGCTTAGTCAGCTTTATTTCAAAACGTGCAGATCCCATTACAAAAACTTTCCAAGTTGAAATTATCGCAGAGAATTATGATTCAAATATACGAGATGGTGAAACGGTAGAAATTGCGATTGAATTAGAAGCTAATACAGCACATTTGTTACCTCAGTCAGTGTTAACACTTAATGATGAAGGGTCCTTAGGTGTTAGAGCAGTAATAGAAGGCGAAGTTAAATTCTACGAAGTGAATATCCTACGGGATCAAATAAATGGTTTACTTCTCACAGGTCTGCCTGAAACAATTGATGTAATTACCGTAGGCCAGGAATTTGTTTTAAGCGGTCAGAAAGTCAATGTTACTTATGAGAAAAGTGAATGAAGCAGATAGTTGATTGGGCCGTTCACAGGGCTCGCATGGTTTTATTTTTTGTTGTTTTATCCTTAATTGCAGGAATATATTCATACACTAATCTTCCGAAAGAGGGTGAGCCTGATATAGAAATACCAGTAGTATTTATATCAGTGCCATTCCCAGGCATTTCTGCAGAAGATAGCGAAGCCCTGCTTGTTAAGCCTTTGGAAAGGGAGCTCTCAGAGCTTAAAGGTTTGAAACAATTATCTTCGACAGCTGCAGAAGGTTATGCAGGAATTGCTCTTGAATTTGATTACAATTGGAACCGAGAGTCAGCTTTGGCTGATATTAGAGACAAAGCTAATAAGGCAGAAAGTAAATTTCCTGATGGCGCTGAACAATACTCCATCAATGAAATTAATTTCTCTGAATTTCCAATTGTCATTGTTACAGTTTCTGGGAATGTTCCTGAGCGTACTCTAACTAGAATTTCAAAAGATCTCCAAGATCTTATAGAAAGTGTTCCAAACGTTCTTGAAACTGGGTTGTCGGGCGTAAGAGACGAAATGATAGAAGTTCTTATAGATCCCCTAAAACTAGAGTTGTATAATGTCACTGCCGGAGAATTATATGCCGTGGTTAATAATAACAACCAACTAATTGCAGCAGGCGATGTTGAAGTAGGATCTGGAGCCTATTCAATAAAAATTCCATCAAGTTTTAGATCAGCGAATGATGTATACGATCTACCAATAAAGACCAATGGAGACCGATTAATCAGATTGGGCGACATTGCTGAAATTAAACTGACTTTCAAAGATCGTTTTGGTATGGCCCGGTTTAATGGCCAGCCAACTATGGCAATTCAAGTTGTAAAAAGAAAAGGATCTAATTTAATTCAAGCAGTCGAAGATGTAAAAAAGCTAGTTAACGAGCATACAGAAGCCTGGCCAGTCTCATTAAAAAATAGTGTTAAAGTCAATTTTTCTTTGGACAACTCAAAACAAGTCAAAGGTATGGTAGGATCTCTTGAATCAGCTGTCTTGACAGCTATCGCACTTGTGATGATTGTTGTTTTAGCTTCTCTTGGAACACGATCAGCAATATTGGTAGGTTTTGCCATTCCGACCTCCTTCATGCTGACATTCGCATTCTTGGCGGTATTTAATATTGCTATTTCTAACATAGTGATGTTCGGTCTGATTCTAGCAGTAGGTATGCTTGTTGATGGGGCTATCATCGTTGTAGAATACGCCGACAAAGAAATTAAGAAAAATGTTGGACCAATGAGGGCTTATACCGCAGCAGCAAAAAGAATGTTCTGGCCCATCATATCATCTACAGCCACAACACTTTGTGCATTCTTACCTATGCTATTCTGGCCTGGGGTAGCAGGACAGTTTATGGGAAACTTACCCCTAACAATTATATTTGTATTATCTGCATCACTTGTGGTCGTTTTGATATACTTACCAGTCGTGGGGGGGGTTTCTGGGAGAATATCTCGTAATATTGAGCGGTTAGCAGCAAAGATGAGAAATAGATTATCAGTTCTAATTAGGATCTTACTTTTCCTGAGTGTAACGGTGATAACTATTATGACCGCTTTCACTATTCTAAAAGCTCTCTTTGTTGATGGGCACAAATCGCTAACAATTTTGTGCTCATTCATATTTCTTGCAGAATGTCTTTCTATTTCAGTATTACTTTCATCGCTAAGGAAGACCTCTTATGTTGAACAAAGTAGTGATGTTTACGTAAGAAATTCAGTCGGAAAATTTGTGAATTTTCTAGTTAGCAACCCCATAATGCCAGTGATCACAATTTTATCCTGCGTCTTTCTACTCTTCTCTATTTTTAAAATATACCAAGAAAATGGGAAAGGAGTTGAGTTCTTCGTGTCTACAGAATTTGACCAGGCAATAGCTCATGTCCGTGCCAGAGGAAATCTTTCTGTAAATGAAAAAGACCGCCTTGTCAGAATGGTAGAACAAGAAATCATTGGAACCAAAGGTGTGGAAGCTGTTTTTGCTTTTACAGGCCCAGGTGGTTTCACTAACGCCGATGGACTTGGGGACTCTAAACCAAGTGATACTATAGGAGGAATACAGATAGAGTTGGCATCCTGGGATAAAAGGAGGTCAGGAAAAATAATCGTAAATGAAATTAACCAAAAACTTAAAGATTTACCTGGTGTTAAAGCGCAAATTTCGGAACAGATAAGAGGACCTTCGTCGCCAAAGCCAATTTTTATTCGAGTTTCTGGAAGTGAAAGAAATAAGTTATTAAAGGCAACAGAAATTATAAGAAAAAAATTAGATGGAAACCCCAATTTAAAAGATATTGGAGATACTCGCCCTCTGCCAGGCATAGATTGGCAATTTGACGTTGATATGGAAGCAGCAGGGCGCTATGGAACTGATGTCTCTACCATAGGTGGAATAATTCAATTAGTTACCAAGGGAATCAATCTAGGAACTATGAGAACTGATAGTTCGGATGAAGAACTAGAAATAAGAGTGAGATTCCCCGAGAAAGACCGGCTACTATCTACTATAGATGATTTAAAGGTAAGAACAAGTCTTGGATTGGTTCCGATTTCAAACCTTCTTAGCAGAAAGCCAGTCCCTAAAATTGACAATATTTCAAGAGTGGATAGATCTAGGATCTTCGATATCTCTGCTGATGTGATTGAAGGTGCAAATGCTAATAAAGAAATAAAAGATTTGGAAAAATGGTTTAAAGTGGAAAATCCCCTTCCTAAGGAAGTAAATTGGGAATTCACGGGGGAAGCTAATGATCAAGCAGAAAGCCAAGCCTTCCTGGGTATAGCATTTACAGGAGCCTTGGGACTAATGTTTGTTATTCTGTTGGCTCAGTTTAATAGTTTTTATAACTCGGTTCTAGTTCTCTTAGCAGTCATTATGTCTACGGGTGGTGTGATGCTTGGAATGCTAGTAATGAATCAATCCTTCTCAGTCATTATGACTGGAACAGGCATTGTTGCATTAGCTGGAATTGTTGTAAATAACAACATTGTACTCATAGATACCTATCAACAATACAGCAAATCAATGAACACAATTGAAGCAATAGTCAGAACGGTAGAAGATAGAATAAGGCCAGTACTATTAACTACCATTACGACCATGGCTGGTTTGACCCCAATGATGTTTGGGTTATCACTAGATTTTCAGCAAGGTGGTTATACCATAAATGAACCGACAGTTACATGGTGGACACAGTTAGCAACAGCAATTGTTTTTGGATTAGGTTTTGCCACTATCCTAACTTTACTTCTAACCCCAACACTCCTTGCTCTAAGATATTGGGTAGGAAAAATTTTTTTTAGCACTTTCAAAAGAGCTGTTGAGATTAAACCTAAAGCAAATACTACCCCTGCGGAATAATTTATTTTAATAGGAATTTTTCTGAATAGAGAAGTAATTGAATAGTTTTAGACAGAATCTTCAGCCGCCTGATTTTGCCAAAGAGAATGATATACCCCATCTAAAGCCAATAGTTCTTGATGGTTGCCTTCTTCAACTATTTTTCCAGCTTTTAATACGACGATCTTATCAACGTCTGTAATCGCCGATAAGCGATGAGAAATAATGATCATAGCTGTATTACGTTTTCTTTTTCGCAAGTTATTGAGGACTTTTTTTTCAGTTGAATAGTCCAGGGAAGAGGTTGCTTCATCCAATAGTAGAATTGGAGATTCTTTTAAGATGGTTCGCGCAATGCCTATCCTTTGTTTTTCTCCACCGGATAGCTTTAAACCTCTTTCTCCTACCAAAGTTTGATAACCCTCAGGTAATGCACTAACAAAGTCTTCAATTCCCGCATCACGTGAAGCAGAAATTATCTGATCAAAACTAGAAGCTTGATTTCCATACTTTATATTGTATAAAATCGTATCATTAAATAGGACAGTATCTTGAGGTATAATGCCAACGTTCTGATGTATAGACCCCTGTTGCAGATCAATCAATTTCTGATCGTCAATCAGTATAAATCCTTTGTCAGGATCATAAAATCTGAATAATAGCCTTGCTATTGTGGATTTACCACTGCCAGTAGACCCAACGATAGCTATTTGATCACCTTTACAAAGGCTCAAAGAGAAATTATTTAGAATTTCCCTTCCTTTGTTATAAGAAAAATTAACGTCACGGAATTCCACCCTAGCATTTGAAATTACTAAAGGGAGGGCACCATCCTTGTCTTTCACCTCAATAGGCTGATCTAAAAGTGAAAACATCGCTCCCAAATCAACTAAGGCTTGGCGGATTTCTCTATAAACAGTACCTAAAAAATTTAAAGGCATGCCTAATTGTATGATGATGGCATTTAATCCCACAAAAGCCCCTAAGGTCAATTGACCATTAGTGACACCTAACATCCCAAATATCATTACTCCGAGTAGACCCAGTGTTATTATGACAGATTGTCCAAAATTCAAGAAAGCTAAACTTACACCAGTTTTTACCGCAGCATCCTGGTATTTTCGACGAGACTCATCATACCTTTCTATTTCATAGGTTTGGGCACTAAAATATTTGACCGTTTCATAGTTAAGTAACCCGTCAATAGCTTTTTGATTAGAATCTGCATCATATTGGTTCATCTCTTTTCTTATAGAAACTCTCCATTCAGTAATCCTAAAGGTAAATATCGCATATATAAGCAAGGAAACTATTACAACAATTGTATAACTAAAATCATACCGATAAATTAATAAGATAATTACCAAAAAAAATTCAAACAATAACGGAATTACATTGAAAAAAAGAAATCTTAGTAAAAATTCTGTACCAATCACTCCCCTTTCCACTATTCGGCTAATTGCTCCCGTTTTCCTTGTAAGGTGAAACCTTAACGATAATGAATGTATGTGATCGAAAGTTCTTAAAGCAATAAGCCTTAGTGCATTTTGTCCAACGACTGAAAATATCGCATCCCTGAGCTGGGTAAAGCCAATACTGAGAATCCTAAGAATATTATAGACTACAATTAAACCTAAGGATCCTAACCCAAACAAGAAATAAGGGTCGGTATTCTTTTCATCAAAATCAAAGGAATCTACTACCCAAATCAAACTTACTGGTATTAAAACGGTAAATACCTTTGCAAAAATTAAAGATAGGAAGGCCAAAACCACACGCACCCTATACCCCAGCTTATCGCGCGGCCAAAGAAATGGAATCAAGTTTTTAATTATGGATAAATTGGTACTGCTATTTTCTTCAGTTCTTTCAGTATTAGGCGGCATCAAATTTAACTCGTAAGCTTAAGAATATATACAAAATAATGATTAATCCAGAAGGGAAAAAACTTGACCTGGGTAAATTAAATCTGGGTCAATAATTAAATGATCATTCTTTTTATAAATTTCCATATACATAATTCCCCGCCCATAGATACGCCTAGCGATACGCCACAAACTGTTCCCTGGTTGGACAGTTATGGCCTCAGCAAAAAGCTTGTCTAGTAAATCTTTAGCTTCTTGCTTAAAGGGGGACTCTATTCTGGACAATACAGTTCCTTGGCCATCCACCTCATCTAATCGAAGCGTGTATACCCCTGGGTTAATAATACCTAAATCCAAACTCCAACTCCCATCATTGGCAGGTTGAACTTTCCTATGTAAAACATTATCTAAATAGACTAGAACAGCCATATCTGATCGGCATCTTCCAAATAATATCGCTGTGCCATCACTTGAATATTTGATCCTATCCAAAGAAACTTTTTCAACACCAATAGGATAAGGATCCTGTTTTAACAGCAAATCATCTTCTTTGACTTCAATTATCGAAACCGTATTAACGTTTTTCTCCTCGTGATTGTTATCGTCTGACTCTTTAAAAAGGTTTGGTAAAATGAAGAAGCTATTGGATGAAACCACCCAAGCAGGTTCAGTTATTTGTTGATTACCCACAGTTTTATCCTCTTTCTTCTCATCCCTTGTAAGTAGTTTTAATTCACGTGCATCCTCTGATGAAGATATTTGGCCCACAATAACAAAATCACCATCTTCATCCGACTCCACAGTCCCAATTACTTCAGTACCAACTTTTGCTTTCACAGTAGTACCTGCTTCTGCTTTGCCAGCAATCACTGTAACACCACTTTCATCAACCCTTAAGATATCCACCTTAGTTTCACTTTCCTCTTGCGACCCTCCATCGGTAGTATCCTGCAGAAGACCTTTTTCCGTTTTTGTTACTTCTGAATTTTTTAGCTCTTTAATTTCTTCTGCATTATTTGTTAGTTTATCATCTTGGCTTGATTTTTGAGTAATTTGATTAGTCTCTGCACTATTATTAGAGGTATCATTGTCACTTGAAGTTTGAGTAATTTGATTAGTCTCTGCACTATTATTAGAGGTATCATTGTCACTTGAAGTGAGGAGATCAGATTTCTTTTTCAAATCTTGGGTATTTAATAACTCTTCCCCACTCACCTTTTCTTCCAATGAAGACTGTTTTTCAATTAGAGATTCCTCTTCTTTTTTCACTACTGCAGACTCTGTTTCATAAGTGTCGTTATCTTGGTTATTATTTTTTAACACTTCGACATCACTCGTATCTGCAGTCGATTCTTCGGAGGTAGAAGTTTGTTCTATCTGCTTATTTTCAACGATAGCTCGATTGACTACTATGTAAATTGCTGTAGACAAAAATCCTACTAAAAGTACTAGAGCTCCTGGCCACCCAAGCTTCATAAAAATCTTATTCATAGTTTAGCAGAAAACCTCATTCCCAATATGTTTCTGGAGTTAACCACAACATTACTATAACAGTAAATAAAAAAGGAATCCAAACATGATAAAAAGTCGAATTGATGCAATTTGTGTATTTTGTGGTTCAAGATCAGGTCATAAAAAGGAATTTTCTGAAGCTGCTTTTCAGCTTGGTAAACGTCTCGCCGAAAAAAAATATAAGCTAGTCTATGGAGCAGGAAATATAGGATTAATGGGCAACATCGCAAAAGCTTGTGAACAAGCAGGTGGGGACATTTTAGGTGTCATGCCTAATAAATTGACAAGAAAAGAGATTGGAAGAAAGAGTATAAGAAGCTATGTAATCACAGAAGACATGCATGAGCGGAAAAAAGTGATGTACATGAACTCAGATGCTGTGATCGCAATGCCTGGAGGAATTGGCACACTAGAAGAAATTTTTGAGATTATGACCTGGAAGCAGTTAGGGTTTCACAACAAGCCTATCTATTTATTAAATATT
>MDSV01123289.1_pt1 | contig 38706 bp, 49 predicted proteins | sample 810851 | NCBI WGS metagenome assembly MDSV01 (sample SAMN05326640, study PRJNA326480) | marine metagenome | isolation source: seawater | place: Atlantic Ocean: North East | collected 2012 | reverse complement strand
TCCTAGTGGGCGCAGATGTTGATTCTACTAAAGAGGCGGACGAGCTTATCAAGGCCGCAAGCGTCGAAGACTTGGCGCAGCTAGTAGACAATCTAGACGAGGACTAACCATGCCCCCGCCAAACTTCAGGCGGCTCTTGGAAACTGCCTTTGAGATTCAAGAAACGGCGACCGACGACTTTGAAGATCTAGCCGAAGATTTAGCCGAGAACATCGGGCGAAGGCTAGCCGCATCTATGGGCGTAGACCCGGACACGGTTTTCCCGCCAGACGGGTCAGACGGTCGGAAGGTGGGGCGCACCAATTTTGAGAGATTGCTGCAGAGTGTTTCGGGAGACGATGCGGTCAAGGCTGTCGTTATGGCGTCGGACCTTGCAGACCTTGAAGATTTTGTGGCTGAAAGTGGCAGCTTAGCCGCTAGAGAGCGCATACAGCGCGCAGTGTCCAGTCTGGCAGGTATTGCGGAATCGTCGCTTGTAGCGCAAGGAATAGCCGCACAGGGCGCGCTCGATACCGTGGCGGCCGAGGCGCTTATTGGTACATACATCACAAACAATCTGGACGAGGCTTTGCGGTCAACTATTGATCGCGCGGCTGCGTTGCGCATCAGGCAGGGCATTTTGTCAAATATGGGGCGAATGTCAATTGCTGAAGTAGCGCAACAGATAGCCCTAGAGCAGTCTGCGTCCGTGCCGATGGCTACAACGGAGGCGCGTACCCGACTGGCAGAAGCTGACCGATTTGTGAACGAGACCACACGCCAAAGCCTTGACCCGAAAGGTGAGCGGTTTCTGCTTGCATACTTAGGACCCGATGACCGCATAACGAGACCATTTTGTGATCATCTGGTGAATAAGGCGTTTACGGTAGAAGACTTTAATAAAGCGCGAAACAGTCAAACGGCAACTCATCCAAGGATCAGCGGGGGCGGATATAATTGCAGGCATGACGTCCGCGCAGTCATCAATGATGACAAAGTTTTATCCGACTTACGCCTACAACGTGGTACACTTTCCGACATAAAGAAAGCCAATGCGTCAGCTAAGGCAAAGAGGCGCAAGAAAAAAAGAAGGGGGAGGCGTAAATGATCTTTCAAGTTCAAATAGGACAAGCCGAGTCTTTCAGGTGGTCTCCGCCATATTTGCCAGACCCTTCCGCGGCCCACAGTGTCACATTTTACGCTAACGGGTTAAGCATAACAAAAACGCTTTCTGCGAAGTCTTCGCGAGCTGTGACCTCTGTGCCTGATCGCTTCAAGGTTCAGGTTGGCGCAATCGGCACAGGTGACGTGGCTGGTGAGGTTGGCGAGCCTGGCGGACTTTATTGGCTGCACCTTTTCGGCTTTGGTCAGTTTCAGGTCCGCATTTCGCACCTAGACGACACATCAAACCAGCTTATACTTTCGGAGCCTTTGCCTGTAGGAATCCCGTCAGACGCAAGCGGGACGCTCTATCATAACGATTGGAGGGCCACACTTTCCTCTGATGAGCTTGGCACGGCAATTGATCGCTCGGGGTATTATTTAATCAACTACACAATTGATGATGCGCCATTACATGACATTGGGACGCGAACAAAAACAGAGCGAGGGCGTTTACGTGTAGTTCGTGCAAGCTTTGAAACTGGGCTTAGTTCAAACGACCTACTAACTCTGGTGCCGCAACTTGAAGCAACGCGCCCTGCAAATCGGGAAGGATGGCAGCCATACATTGAGAGGTATGACATTATAGGTGAAATTGAAGCGTTGTTGCCTTCAAACCGCTTTGCGGATATGGCGCTAGGTGAGCAGTTTAGACGCGCCCACGCCTTATTTGTGGCCGCATCTTTGGCTGAGATTGGATATGCGCCAAACGTTGACCCAGAGAAAATGCGCACCGCTGCCGATGCTGAGCTGCGGCGGCAATTGTCGAGGATCCATTGGCTCGATTTAGACAATGATGCGGCGGTGGATGACGCTGAAAAGCTGCTAAATAGTGAGCGGCTTGTGGCCATTACCAGGTCAAGCAATAGCGAGACAAAGAAAGACTATGATGACCAAAAGCGGTTTAGGCCTGTCTTAAACAATGCGGACGACAGGTGAGGTGAGCCAATGCAGATAGTTAGAGACCTGCAAGTGAAAGCAATGGCTCATGCAGTAATTAATTTCACATCATCAGAATGGACGGAAATCGATCTTTCTACGGTGGGGCCAAATCTTACAGAAAAGCAACCCGGGGAAGATGTGCAGAGCGTACTTATCCACAATAAGTCAGGAAGCTCTAGCGCGGCACATATAGTCTTCAAAAGAGACCCGGGCGCAGGCATACCCGCCAGCCACGGCTTTGAGATTGAAGTGGGCGGCGTGTTGCAAGAGGGCACAGTTAAGAATATCAGGTACCTATCTTTACGGGGTGCAACTGGTAGTGGTACAGTCAAACTCATACTCAGGTCGCACAGGACAGCACAAGAGGCGCCCTGGGGTAACTAACGGAGGGCAGCATGGTCAAGGGCTTTTACAGCCCGCCGCCAGTCGGACAGCCATCAACGGGCACAGTCCAGGGTAGCGATTCAAGCGGCGATACAGGTCTTACAGTAGCGGACGGGCAGGCCGGGCTGCGCACTGATGGAGTTTCGCAGCTTTTAGCCACTGGTGACGGCGTGACCATGAGAGTGCCTATCCGTGCAGTTGCTGCAAGTGATTCGCCCTATACTGTATCGTTGACAGATCATGTGATTCTTGTGGATAGCGCGCTGGGAGCAGTTGACATTTCTTTGCCTTCGGCGGTGACAGCCGCCAACCGCCGTTATATAATAAAAGACAAAGGGGCGGCCGGAAGTAATGCTGTGAGCATTGCTGCGACGAGTGGAAATGTTGACGGGTTTGCATCCGTTTCAATCGTAAATTCGTTTGCACATCTGGCAGTTGTGTCTGATGGCTCAAATTATTGGGTGATAGAATAACCGTTGAGCGTTTAGCCTGTGCCTCTTCGGTTGTAAAAAAAAACAGGCCGGAGAAACAAAAATGGCTCAAGGTATTTTTCTGCACGATTACAACACTGGCGGAAAGCTTTATGACGGCGATGTAGGGACGGCGGCTAACCAGCTGGCAAACAAGGCCTATGTCACGGCAAACGCTCTATTGAAGTCTGACAATTTAAGCAGTGTCGCAAATAAGGGCACCGCGCGAACCAATCTTGGTGTTGCAATTGGAAGTGACGTGCAGGCGTATTCAATTCGCCTCGGAGAGCTGGCTGCCCTTTCTCAAAGCGATGGGTCAATCGTTGTTTCTGATGGAACCAGCTTTGTTTTTGAATCAGGCGCAACGGCTCGCACATCTTTAGGCGTGGATGCCGCAGGCACAGACAACTCGACAAATGTGACGCTTGCGGGCAAGGATTACGCCAGCATTTCAGGACAGGCAATCACGTTTGGTCAGGTCGACTTAACTGACGACGTGACTGGAACGCTGCCGATTGCAAACGGCGGTATTGGTGCAACGTCTGCACCGATGGTTGGCGTGATTACTGCCGCCGACGCTGCCGCGGTTCGCGCTTTGATTGACTTGGAGCCAGGAACTGACGTCCAAGCATATGATGCAGAGCTGGCAGCTTTGGCCGGGCTCACAAGCGCAGCCAACAAGATTCCAATGTTTTCTGGTAGCGGGACCGCCAGCCTGGTCTCGTTTTTAGATGAGGATGATCTTTCTAGCGACTCATCAAGCGCGGTTCCGTCTCAGCAATCAGTTAAAGCTTACGTTGACGGCGTGCGATCAGGTCTTGACATAAAAGACTCTGTACGAGTTGCCACGACAGCGGCCGGCACTCTTGCAAGCTCTTTCGCAAATGGCCAAACCGTTGACGGTGTAACGCTTGCGACTGGTGACCGAATCTTGGTGAAAGACCAAAGCGATGCCAGCGAAAACGGTATCTTTACAGTCAACGCGAGCGGCGCACCCACACGCGCAACAGACTGTGACGCAACTGGTGAAGTGACGGCGGGCCTTTTTGTTTTTGTTGCCGAGGGTACATCAAACTCGGATGCGGGTTTTGTTCTGACGACTAATGACGGCACAGGTGATCTCGATCCTAATACGTCAAGCCGGTATACGGGATTCGATCCAACGTTTGGATCAGCTACCAGTGTGTCAGGTGTCACTCTAAGCTCAGCCACACTAAATTCGTCTACTGGCTACATTTCGTACTCAGCAGGCAACACAGGCGTGACTTTCCCGAATCAGGGTGTGATCATTCTTAGCGACGGATCCGACACTATTGCCTACCGATTGGGCAGCAACTCTGCAATGAGTTCTGGCAGTGGTAGCATTCAGCTAATGAGCGGAAACCCATACAACGACGCGCAAGGCGAAAGCAGTGTGTCTTCAATGTCTGCGTCTTCTGTTACGTCAATTTCATACAAGTCGCTTTCGGCGGAAGGTCTACAGAGAACCATAAACAGTTCCAGTATTACCCATACCAGTACGTCCTTACTTTTCCAGGGCGGCGGAAACTGGGGTGGCGGAAGTGTGCCATCTGGTAAATTTATTGAATTTAAGGCAAGCGGAAGCACTCCGTACTACTACAGAACCACAAGCGCTCTTTCAAATGGGGACTCTTTCATTTCAGTAGTGGCAGACACTGATTCATCAGACAGTGCAACTTGGACGGTGTACCCTGGCGCTTCAACGCCCATGAATTTCTTTGATTCTCAGGGTTCGGCGGCGCTTACGCCCGGCACTTCAGATCTGGCTTTCACTCAATTTTCTGGCGCTGGTCAGATTACCGCGGGCGACGGTCTTCAAAAAAGCGGCAATTCAATTTCTGCAGACCTTAAAGCAAACGGCGGTCTAGTTATCGAAAGCGGAGAGATTGCCATTGACCTGGGCGCGAGCAGCATTACAGGCGCTCTAGCAAATGGTGACCTTGCTAATTCCGCTGTTACGCTGAGCCAAGGTGCAGGCATGGCCGCAATGGGCTCCGTTTCTCTTGGCGGCTCCGTAACTGTTGCCGTTGATGGTGTGTTGGAAGATCTTGACACTTTGGGCGCTGCGGCTTCGGATGGCCAGTTCATCGTTGCAACTGGTTCAGGGGCCTTTGCCTATGAATCAGGCGCAACCGTCAGAACTTCTCTTGGGTTAGGCTCTGCGGCGGTAGAAGCTTCTTCTGCATTCCAGGCTGCGGACGCTGAGCTTTCAGCGTTGGCGGGCTTAACGTCAGCCGCTGACAAGGGAATTCAATTTACTGGCAGCGGAAGCGCGGGCACCTTTGATCTTACGGCAGCAGGTAAGGCGCTGCTTGATGATGCTAACGCAGCGGCACAGCGCACGACGCTTGGACTAGGGTCTGCATCTGGCGAAGGTGTGACGATTTTGGAAGAGGATCTTGCAAGCTCTGACCCGTCAAGTATTGCAAATGTAGGCGCCATGAAAGGTCTCTATATTTTCGACCTTAGTGGAGCAAATAGCCCCAAGGCGCTATCATTACCCACGACCGCAGGCCAGACCGTAGGCGCAAAAGTAACTTTTAAAATCAAGGATACCGTTGGCAGTGGGTCAAGTCTTGTGATTTCTGGGCAGTCTAACCAGAAGATTGATGCCACTGCTTCAATCACACTTGATCAACAATATCAGTCTGTAACATTGGTGCTTTCTACAGCCTTCACAGGCTCAAGCGCCATACAGTGCTGGGTTGCCATCTAGTGCATAACAGCCCGCCCTATGGGGCGGGCTGTCCTTCCTACTTCTGACACTCCACAAGGAGATCACGAAGAACGCAGATTGCATGCAAATCGTTGCAGCCATCAATGTCGTTCACATTTCGCATGCCAGCAACCACAGCCTCAGGCCAGTTGTCCCGCTTGGGGCCCCCGGCTTTCTCATACTCAGCTCTGCTCATGGTGCGCGCCCGTTCTAATATGTCAGACCTTTTTAGGTTTGAAGTGGCGCGGTCGGCCATGTCCGACAGCTCACCGAGTGTTTTGGATGGAGTCGGCGGCTCTTTCCAGCCCATAATCCTCAAAAGCTTTAGGCCTGGCGCCTCGCTTGATCCATCGTCATCATTTCCCCAGGGCGGCGTCTTCGCCTTTCGCTCTTCAAAATCTCTCTCAGTAATTGGCGCAATCCCTACCGCAGCCTGAAGCGCATACCGTCTTCCATATGTGTAGGCGCTCCCAAGCTCTTGCATTTCGTTGTTTCTGCCATTGCTGGCAACCCTAAGCGGGCAGTACGTTGTGACCCATTCACCATCTTTAGCAAGGCGCGTGACGCAGCGCACCTTGCCGTCTTCTAGCTCTTCAATACCTTGGATAAAGGAGATCCCGTTATTGCTTAGCGCCTCAATGGCCGCCTCCATAACCTCTTCCAGTGCGGCATAACTGTATCCGTGCCCCCTTGCGGTTTTAACCGCAGGCTTAAGATCCGACTGTGCTTTTGCTAGCGCCGCATCCAGCGCTGCCGTGTTGTCTGAAAATATCATTTTTCTCTCCGTTTTTTGTGCGTACATCTTAGGGTGACGCAATCCCCTTTCATGGTATAATAAGGACAGGGGCTTAGCCCCTGCCTTTCGCGATGGGTTGCGGGCGGCCGGCGCAGCTGTCCGCGCAGGCCGTCCGCTTTTTCTTTATACCTCACTTTTTCCGCACGGAAAACATTTATTTGAGAGATAATGACGGCATGGTAGATTTGACAAAACTAAGGCAGAAGGACAGGCGCCCTTGTTACGTGTTGCGGGTTGCTGGTCTTCCCGTGTTATATGGCACGCATATGCCACCAGCGTTAACAACCAACGGCATTACGCATGAGCGCAGAATGGGACTAGATGCCAGCGGCGTTAGTTTCTCAAGGCGTTTTGATGAAAATGCCCGCGTTGTAGAGGTTGGGAATCTGGAGATCAATTTGTCCTCGGATGAATTGTACACGGCTGACAGCTATGACCCGGGAAAGATTTTCGGGCGCATTGGTTTTCGCGGTGCAGATAGCTTTTCAAAGATAACGTCCAACGTCAGCAATACCGACACATCAATAACGGTAGCCGACAATTCTAGTTTTACGTCTCCCGGTGTCGTTCATGTCGGCTTAGAGTCTCTCTGGGTTACAAGTAAGACGGGCACCGACAAGTTAAACGTTTCGCGCGGTATTCTTGGCACGTTTCCGCGTGAGCACAGGGTGTCCGATGTTGTGGGGTCATACCCTTACGCCACAAGCCCTTTGACGTATTTCCGCGGGCGCCGTGTATTGCTTTATGAGGGGCGCGTTGAGTCTGATGGGTCGGTGTCGTCTGATCTTAACGACTACTCTGAGGTTTTCCGCGGTTTCTTTGCCGCAGAGCCGGCCGCAGCTATCACAGGGCGAAGCCATCAGATCACGCTAGAAGTTGCGCCAATGACGGCGATTCTTGACAAGCCTTTGCCCGGGTCGTCATTGTCGGCAAAGCTGCACCCCAATCTCCATGCTTTTGACGGAAGAATTGCAAACAAGGTCTTAGTCTCTAGTGCAACGCTTGACGGCGGAATGTTTCAAGATGTTGCGTTAGAGCAGATTTCGTATTTGAAAGCGGGTATGGCTGAATCAATTTTGACCCGCTTTGCAAACGACATTGCAGACTTTCACCCGCGAGCGCTTCATTTTGATGTGCCTGTAGTGGGCACACAGACGGTTACGCTCAGCCCGCAGAGCGTGACCCCGGCCGGTGTGGTCGGAACTGATGAAGTTACCGGGTTTTATCCTACCGCAAAAAGAACAGAATTTTTTGCAGGTGCAGATTTAAATACCCCGGTAACTATTAAGTCCAAAAGTAAGGTTGAGACGAAGGTGGCCAAGGTTTCAATACTGGGCACGCGTTTAGCTCCACAAGTTCAGAACTGGCGTCCATTTGTGGCTCAGATGTTTAATTTGCAGCTTTCTTCGGGGACCATTTCGGGCATGAATGGGTTTCTTTTTAGCGTCGAATTTGATGCGGCTTTGGGTTGCGCATATGTGACGCCTAATTTTCATTCACCCGTAAGAGGCGTTAAGCCAAAAGCTTTTATTGTTATGGGCAACGATCCCGCGCACGTTGAGAACGCGATCAAGGATTTAGGGATAACGGGCTATGATGGACTTTATGAAATTGTTTCTAGGGTTGCAGACTCTTCGACGATAACGGGCTATCAGCTTGAAACGCAGCACATCTACAATGGTTTCTATGATCACTATCGAGAGATCCCATTTGGGGAAGACTTCAGGGCCCCGTCTACATGTGACCCGTACTACCTGCCAGTAGAGGCCGTAGGCTTTAGCACGCCAGATGGTCACGCTCAACACCTTGAGGTGTCGTCGCAGGCGCTTATCATTACGGACGGAGGCGTGACGGTTAGGACGCCAATGGCTAATGCATTCTTTCACCTTGGCTATCAATTCGCCGGGTCTGGCGAAGAAGTCATTTCCGACTTTGCTGAAAAGTTCGTGGTCCTTGATTCGCCGCTATCCATACCTAGCGGTGCAACTTCCGACGTTAGCATCAAGAGAGAAGATGACGTTTTGGCAATCGTCAGACTAAGTGATGAGACGTCTGTAAGCAATGACGGCTTTTCTGGGTATCAATACAAGATCAATAAGGTGATCAAGGTTGCGGACGTTCAAACGATTGCCGATATTCCAGGGGAAAAGCGGCACACATTTACGCCAACCATTTCGCCAACTGACGAGGGTATAGGTAAGCTACTTTTAAAGGTTTTGATCAGCTTAAACGGTGGATCAAAAACGTCTGGTGCATATGACGTTCTGGGGCTTGGTGCAGGGCTTAGTGATGGCACTGGGCATTCTGATACATTTGGAGCTGATATTGACGTTGAATCTTTTTTGGGTGTGCCAAACCCATTTGCGGCGGAGCTTTTTGCGCCAGTATACAAGGAAGGTGACACGCTTTTGCAAATTGTGGAAGGGCTTTTGGCTGCAGTGGGTTACACGGTAGACATTCGCACAGACAGTCAAGGGCGGTGCAGGCTTTGCGCGGTTGAATTGTCTTTGCCTAATGCTTCAAACGTTTCGCAGTCTTTTACAACAGCGGACATTTCAGACAGTCCGACGCCTACCAGCGCGTCAGAGCTGCAGATCAAAAACGTTTTTAAATTTTCCTCTAATTATGATTGGGATGGCGACCCTTTAGTAGAGTTGAAAGTTAAAGATCAAACCAGCATCGATCTTTTCAATGAGGTTGAAGAGATTAACATTGAGTTGAAAGGTGTGAAGATAGACGCAGCATCGGCGGGTGACGCGGTGCACGTCTTGAGACCGATTTTCTCAAAACTTCGCACAGAGAACAGCTATCCTCGTAGGGTGTTTTCTTTCGAGGTGCCAACAGGACTTCTTCATGGTTTAGCTCTTGGCGACACCTGCACGGTGACTCATCCTTTATTGCGTGGGAGTAGCGGGCTAGGTGTTGTCACTGCACCATCAAGAGTTAGGTCGATTGAATATGATGGCTATGCACCAACGGGCGTGATTGAGCTGGTTGACTACGGCGTAAGTGGTAGCTCTTGGAATATGTCGGCCGCAATCACTGCAATCGTAGGAGGCTCTAGCAACCTTGCATTTACTGTGAAAGAAAACGATCACAGTCCAACGGAGCGGCCGACAAATGGCGAAACCATTGAAGACTTGAGCGGGTTTGTCGTTGGTGAGTGGGTGAAAATTTACAGCGCATACTCGTTTGATGCGGCCGTGGTCACCGCACAGATAACAGGCATCAACACTGCTACAAATACGGTTATTGTGGATCAAAGCGTGGCAGCGTTGCCGGCCGACTCGCTGTCACTTGGTTATATTGGTTTCATTGTGCCCGTTGCATACAATCACGCCAAGGCGTCATCCAATCAGAAAGATTTTGCCTACATCGACAGGACTACATCTACATGAGCACACCAATACCCACAAAAAGGGTCAGCGCGTTTGATCTTACAGAAAGGCAGTGGCTGAGGCGTTTGCGCGGCTCAAGCCTTAGCAATCTAGCAGACATGGCAAACCAGCTTTGCTTCCGTCAAGGGTTGAACGTCATACAGAAGTCTTGGACATACCAGTTCGACCGCAGCGATAAGGCGACGGGCGCCGGGCACTTACAGTATGACACCAATCTTTTTGCGGGTGCGAACATAGATTACTATGTAGACATTCAGCATACACACCCAGGGGCCAGTGAAATCGGCGTGATCTTGACATACTTGGCACCAAATGACCTTGAAAACGACGCTGATCCACAAGGTACTTTTGGCGCTGCGGGGCAAAGCATGGTGAGAGTAAGACTAATTGACACAAGCGACACAAAAGTGGATCCGCCGGTGTCATCAAGTGAGACGTGGGCCAGCATTCTTAGCGGGTCAGAAATGCCACAACCAAGGGCGATTCATTCAACAATTAACACTTTTGAAGCGGAAGACAGCAGCGGCAACGCTTCGTACAATTTCCCGTCAAACCAAGATATGCATGGCTATTCAGCGCGAGTGTTGCGATCAATTTTCTATGTAGACTATGGAACCGCATCGTCAACAAAAGCAAGGCGCATGAAATACGGGTCGATTGCTGGATCAATAAAACATTTAGTTGTTCATATCAGGGCAGACTATGCAGCAATACTAGACGCAACTGTTTTTGAAATACCCAGGTTGGCGACTTAGAACGATGAAGTTTTTACGCTTTAGCCGGGGCAGCTATCGCGGGCAGATTTTGCAAGGTGACACGCTTGATCGTCTGTTGCTGCTTGGCGATCTGTGTGATCAGGCATACGGAGGACACACCGGGCAATGGGTGCGCTTGATTTTTCGGATGTACAGGCACAAGATTATTCCTGAACATATCGCAGAGTGCCTTGACGACATAGAAGAGGGTGCGATCACTGCGTTAAACCTAAAGCACAGATAGAGCCTTGGCTATTGCTTCAGCGTATTCAGTCGGCGTACGCAGCCTCATATCAGCGGACAAAAGTTCTTGAACCTGCACGGCGCTTAATCCTTTAGGCTTACGGCCGCCTTTCTCAAAAGGACGCCCAACAACTTCACCATCAAGAACTCTGTAAACCGTGCGACGGTCTACACCATAAAACCGCGCGGCCTCGTGTGCAGTCGTGGGCCCAATTACAGACAACACCGCGTCTCTGATCTTTATCTTCTCTCTTGCCAGCGCTTCAAATTCTTGCCGTTCCATCAACTCATTTCCCTTCATTTTATGATCACTCTCTCTAGTCCAGCGGTTTCAATTCTGTCAACAGTGAAAGACTCACCGCTTCCAGGATCGCCCACCTTAACCGTCGAAACCGACAACCCAACCAGTTCACCCATAAACCAAAAGGAGTGCCGATTGACTGAACGTTCGCCGCGCGCAAAATCTTGACCCTTTTGCGTGACATGCCATCGCCGCGCATCGTCTCGCCAAAGAAGCCCCAGGTCAATCAACTTAGCATAATCCCCACCGCGGGCGTTGATTTCTTTGGACTCAAAGCTAACTCCGACTGAAAACCGTTCCACCAAATCCGTGAGCGCTCTGACCTGCCCGCGGTTGATTGATCGCTTGTAGAGTTTGACGCCAGCGCCACAACAGGGGCATAGCGTGCCGTCTATGGCTTTTTCAGCAAGATCTAGGGCGGCTGCCTGCGTTGTACCGCTACGAGCCACCAGAACGCCCGCCAGACGCTTTAGAAAGCGCGGAGAGTTAACTGACACAGGCTCAGAAAATAAATCAATCTGACTATCCATGATCGCACCCTGTCCATTTTTCCCAGGCTGAAAAAATCACACTTTCCATCAGCTCTAGTTGTCCGGCCGTCAATCCGTCAACATTGATCGGCATGCGCGCATCACCGCGCGCCATCACGAGCGTCACAAGGTCAATGAACCCACCGCCACCATCGTGGCACTGTTCTGGCAGCCCGCTAAGCACTGGCGCTTCGTGCGGCTCTGCGTTGAATGTGACAACGCACTGCCCGAAGGCAGGCAATGCAATGGTGCCCATGTATGCGTTTGTGTCAAAGCTCCAGCATTCTTCAAATTGTGCCATGATTCTCTCCATTGAAAGCCGTTCCGAAGGGCGGCGGTCGTTCTGCATTATTCCCATGCACCAAAAGCAATAAAGCCATCGTTGCCGCCCGCCCATATCGACGCATTGCGCCTCACAAGCTCAACGTGATGATCAGGACGAGTGTCTCGATGGTGCCTTGCCAAAGATTTGATAAGATCAAGACCGCGTGCGTCTGCGGTGTCAACGCTATGGCTCTCTTTCCCATTGATGATTAAAACTGCAATATTAAAAACCTTGTTCATTTTGTTTCTCCGTTTGTTGTTTCTCTCAACATCTGTATACATAATTGCACCGATCGAGTGCATACGCAAGCGGTTTATTGAGTTTTGTTGTCGAAAATCGTAAAAGTGTAAAGAGTTTAGCAGGTTAGAACGGCAACCCTGTTCTATTTTGAGCTGAGACTGCGCTGCCGTCGCCTTTAATGGTGTGGCCGTAAAGCACAGCCTTCCCGTTTTGGATTGGAATAAGTTGCTGCGAGGTCTGCCCGTCTTCGTCTAGATACACAACGCCAAACCCTTGTTGCCAGTCTAGGTAGTCGCCGCCTGCGTGGGGGACGGCGCCATCTGTGCGACACAGGCAGCCGGGCGATGAAGCGGTGATAATTTTGGGTCCGTCGGGCGTTTGAATTGTCTTTTGTGCCATTTCAAGGCGGTGGACGTGTCCCCAGATTACCGAACTTGTGGCGTTTCGCAGATATGCGCTAGCGGTCTCACCGCCCGGGCGTGCTTTGGTGCCGTGCTGAATCCGTATTTGGTCAAAAAGCCAGAAAGCCTTGCCGTATGGTGCAAAATATTCAATGTCGAGGGTGTCAAGTGCCAGAAGATTAGGCACGGTTAGAAGCTCGGACCCGTCAAGCGTGTCTGCGGAGCGGAGCCCGTGGGCCTCATCTAGCTTAGAAATGATCGCGTCTGTGATGCGTTTCTCATGGTTTCCCTCTAAAAAACGGATATTTGCGTGCGGTGCGGCAAGCCTAAGCGGGCGAAGGAATCCCGCGTAGAGTTCACGGAGCGTTGCGTTGGATGTGTAGCGCACGGAAGGGTCTGCGGTCCATCTAGTAGACCAAGGCGCCAGATCAAGCATATCTCCAAGCAAAATTATTTCATCAGGCTCAAGTAGCTCTGCGGCCTGTAAAACTACATCGCACGCAGCCCGATCATGTAGCGGGTGCCAGTCGTATCCGCCCGGCTTGCTAATGTCTTCAATCCTTCTGAAACCGTGTTGACTGTCTGGGACAATTAGTGCCGTTTTAATTACGGGATCACAGTCTAAAGGCTTTCGCTTGTATGCTGGCATAGGGTCTAGGGCGTTGACAAAAAATGATGGTGCTCTTTCCATGTACGCTTTGACTTGATGCATCTGGTGCACCTCTGACTCTTTGCCGAGCGCTTGCCATGTGTTCAGTGTGTGCTTTGTGCATACCCAGTCTTCGTCCAAGTTTGCAGCATCTAGAAGGTGGTCAAGGTTGACGATGCCCTTGCCAACAATCGTTGCGCGGTCCCCTTCGTGTTTTATGTCTACCTTTGGGCGGGGCTTTGGCTTAGGCTGTGGCGGATCAAGAAGTGAGTTGTTTGGTTCTTTGTTTAGGTGGTAATGGACTGTAGATGGGGCTAGCCCCATTTCCCTGGCCACGGCCCTGATTGATTGTAGTTCTTGGTAAAGTTTTCTGACTTGATCTGTGATGTTCACATGGCCCCCGCGAGCAGCACCACAGACAGTGCCCCCGCGAAGAAAGTGCCCACAGCAACAGCGGGCAGAATCCAGGGCGGTGGCGCCTCTGGGGTGGTCTCAATAATGTTGTTCGCTGTCCGCAGTTTTGTCTCTAACTTTCTAATCTCTATGGCTTTAGTGGATGCGCAGAGATTCAATTTTGCTGTCAGTGTCGGCACTTCCACCTGACTACATTTTAAAGCATTCTTTGTTTGTGGGATAGTCCAAAGGATGCCCGCGCACGGTGCAGTCATTCCAACGTCAAGCGGCATTGCCTGCGTGCAGAGCTGAAATAGGATTATTGAAATCACGCTAGTCGCTCCCATACTCATGGTTAACCATGCTGGAAAGTGTGTCAATGCTGGCGCGGTCTATCGCTTGCGTGCGACTGGCGGCCGCGTCTACCTCTTGGTCATGTTCTGCTTTTGCCGCACTGGTTTCAACTTCTGCCACCGAATCAGCCTTGCGATTGGCGGCTTCACGGTCTGGGCTTGATCGCTTCGGCCTGGTGGCGAAGTATGTCACCGCGGCCGTCAGAAGGGCCAGTATGAGACTTAATGCATTATCACTCATCTGAGGCGCTAGAACTCTTGATCTTTGCTTTGATGCAAGCAACAACCGTTGCACTTAGCGCAGCGCCACAGATGCCGGCCACCAAGCCTTCAGGCGTCTCTTTTAGAAAGTAGCCGAAGCATCCACCGCAAGCTAACGCGAAAACTCTGACCGCTGTACGGCTCCACGCTTTCGTCGCCATTTTGACCAGGGGCTTGCATGCCTCCGTGACACCCCAAGTCGCCACTGAGACCAGGGTGCCAAGCTTCAAAAGCTCTTGCATTTCGTTTAAGTCGATCATCGTTATCACTCCTTATTGTTAGGGCCAGCGGTCTCGGGTCGTGCATCTTGCAGACTCTCCATGATCATGTCCGTTTTCTTTGTGCTGTCCTTAATCGATGCCACTGCATCCAAAAGCTCACTATGAGGCTGTGCCGCTTTTGGGCTGGGGGCCGCCATGTAAATGATGGAAGTTAAAAGCGCGGCCAATGCAGTGGTCTGAGTGTCCATCCGTCTATTCCTTTGAATGATAAATTTTGACCCGTTCCGCAATAGTGGCCCAGGTGGTAGCATGCTCAGCAAGCATTTTGGTTATTTGTTTCTGTTCTTCTTTTACTTCAGAAAGTTCCGCGGATATTTGATCCATTTGCAGCTTTCCAACATACAAAGATGCCGCCAGCACGAAAAGCATTGAAGCGTTGTTTTTACCTTCGCCCGCTATTTTCTGCATAAAATCGATCATCACTCACCCCAGAAACTATATGATAGAACCTTCAAACTCGAATCAAAGGCGCTGCCTTCATTATATCCGAAGCTGTCACGCGGCGCCATTGCACGCGTGCCAATAGCTAAAGAAACAAAATGCCCGTCTGCGATGCTTTCCAGATATTCAAAAGGGGGCATAATTGTGAATGATCCCGAAACTTTCACGGTTGAGTTTGCTGCGATTGTCTCCGTGGCCGATTCGCCGCGAGGAACAAAAAAGTTTGTTGCTGCGTTTTGTGACGCAAAAAGTGATCGCGGATTTATTGCAATCACTCGGAAATCTTTTGTGTCTGTGGAGTGCGAGTTCTGAACGTGCGCAAAATAATTGATTGTCAGAGGTGATCTTCTGTCCTGCACTCTTAACAAATGAGGGCGCACAAACGGAGATATTCTTTCCTCGCCTGTGGATGTAGACGCCTTAGAAATACCGCTAGCGCCACCATAAAACCGACGGCGGTTTTGAAGAGTGTTTGCCGTGGCTGCAAACGCAAAGCCCAGCGCAGCACTAGCCGCCTCGTTATCTGCAGTGGGTACCGTGCCCACAGGAATGATAACGCCTTGGCTGCTCTTGGTGGTAGATAATGTAGACAGTGGCACCCAGCAAAGCGAAAGATCTTGAATGTATGACACCCCGCTACCTGTAGCACCTAAACCTACTTGTATCGTGATCTTGTCTTGTGTTGGCACTGTGATTGAAAACGTATGATTGAGCAACACCGCAGAAGCGCTTGAGGATATAGCTGTATCAATGTCTGCAATTTGCGTACCGCCAGACTCTCCATCAAAAACTCTGATCTTAAGCGTGCCAGTGCTACCAGACGCTGACACATGATAAGCCCGGACGGTGGCCATGATTTGACTGTGGGCGCGTGAAAGCGTTGGCGCCTGAATTTCCAGTATGTTTATCTGAGACTGAGCGCTGCCGTTAACAAAAAACGGCGACGTGCCCAGACCGAGAGAGCTGAAACCCTGTGAAAAGATGTGCGTTGAATTGTTTGCGTGGGCACAATTCAAAGTTTCTGCCAGGCCCTGATAGAAGCTAGCGCCAGGCGTAGAGCCTGCATACGCTTGCACAGGGTTCGGCGCATTGTCGGGTGTAAGGTTTATAGCCATGTCAAGATGATAGCACGTTGCTCGATGTATGAAAATGTGAGAAAATGTGAACATGCCGTATACATCTATAAAAATTTCCGAGTCATCAATCACAGCTTGGTCCAGAAAGAAGATGTTTGAGCTGGGCACCCAGTGCGCTCTTATTATCATCCAGCGCGCTCAGCATGGCGGTGACGCGGGGCACGGCTTAGATGACCGACCGCATAAGACCTACAAGCAAAGCGGCGGCAAGGGTAAAAGCTTGGGTGCCTACTCTGCGTCTCATGGAAAGATTAGGAGCGAAGGCGGCAAGTATAATCGAATCAAAATTGGCGGCGGTCTTCCGATTAACCGTGTGACGTTATCAGTCACCGGCCAAATGTTTCGCCAGTTTAGGGCTTTAAATACCAGCGCAAAAAAGTTTTCAATTACTTTAAAGCCCACAGGGGGAAGCGCCAAGTATGCCGGACATGTAAACAATCGACGGCCTTGGATCGGCTTTAGCCCTAAAGACCAGGACAAGATCCGCAACGTCTTCAGAGCAATTTGGGTTCAGCGATGAGAACGGCTATTGATAGAACGGTTGATCATGTCAGCTCTACAATCCAGGCTATGCCGTCTGAAATCATTGCAAGCTTTCCAGAAATGCGCGCAGCAGGATTTGTTGACATTGAGAAAATGGGTGGCTCGCGGTTGCCTCTGGGTGCGCTTGTGGGCAGGTCTCGCGTTTTTGAAATTGAGCTAGATGATTCAACGGTAAGCCCGTTGCAGGTCGGGCAGTTTGTGCCGTCATCTTTCAACGGTCGTGCAGTCGTTCGTGTGCGATATGACGCGCAGGGTGCATCGCCTAGACGGGAGGTTCAAACGCGTGCCATGAGCGAGCAGCTTGTGATTTTAAAAGCGTTGGTATTAAGCAACTGGCCATCCGTAACGGGGCTGGTGAATTTTCGTGCCGATACAGGTACAATAACGAGCGGCACCGCGTACGATGATGCGGGCGCCGAATATGATTTTGTTTTATCCGAGATCACAGTTGATTTCTCGGTGGATGTTTAAAGGAGAAAAAAAGACATGGCTGGGAAATCAATCCAAATCTACAGCTTGCAAGTGGCTACGGCTGCCCAAGAGGGCGGAGACCAAGACGCGAACCACCTACCTGACATTAGTGGGCGAAGCTTTCTTGGCATGGCCACGACAACGGCAACCGTTGACGCCTTCCAGGGTGATGAGGCTTTCCATGAAGAAGATCAAGGGCGAAGGACGCCAGGCGAAAACCGTCCGGCTCCGATTGGTGTAATTAATGGCAGCGGGTCATCTAAATACGGCGCGGCCTCAGGTGAGTTTATTCGTGCAATGTATCCTGATGAAATTTCTGTAAGTCACCGACTGCGAACACCCAATGGTGCATCACCAGACAGCGTGCCTTTTGGTTTGGTCTTAAACTCTTCAATGGGCCTTTTTTCACCGCACGCGGCAAGCATGACGGTTACGGTGACGGGTGCAAACAAGTCTCAGGTCATTGTTGACACCGCAACAGATGGCGCCAATATTAAAGTAGGGCAGCCTATTCGACTCTTTACAAGTGACAGCACTTTTTACCATGAGTATGCCGTGGTCACTGCTGTTAGTGCTGACGGTACGCCAACGGCCGGAAACACCACGCTGACCGTTCACCCTGAACTTTCAGAAGTCGCTCAGGCTTCGGACAAAATACAACTCAACTATGCTTTTTACCCTGTTGTGGGCGATGGTGACACGACGTTAAAAAACGACTTCCACGCACTATTTGACATGGGCGGCACGGGTAGCGCAGCAACTGTAAGAAGACTTGCAAGCGGTTGCCGTTGCTCAGGGTTTGAAATTTCGAACGACAATTCTGGCGCCAGCCTTTCAATGTCTTTTCGTCCGATGGTGATGCTGCAAGATGATGCGGCTGCGTCAACTTCTACCACGTCAGAGCCTGCAGGTAAGCTACTCCAACACCGCTATGGGTGCCGAGTTGATCTTGGTGGGAATCATGGCGGCGTTGCAGCGGGCACCGCTGCGTCTACGAGCCGCACCTATCTGGCAAATTTTGATCACAGTATTTCGGTTAGTTTTGACACTTCGCCCGGGACGCCAGAAACGCGCGGAGTTATGCGTGGGGGGTCTCACGAAATTCACAATGCTACTTGCAGTATATCTATTACGTCTGAGTACAACGAGACGCTGCAGCGTATGATTTCACGCGATGAGCTTCGTACTCTGATCGTCGGTTTCGGACCTGGCGGAAGTGGTGACACAAACCCCAACGGGGCTGCATTCATCCTCAAGAATGCATCAAGGGCTGACGGTTCAGCAAACGCATCTGGCGGTGACGGCAACCGCATCCAACAAGAGACCGCACTGCGTGCCACTGCAGATTTCAATACTTACGCAGGCACGCCAACGGGCAATGATCTAAATCTTGCTTCAGCGCCTTTCATTCTTTGCTTTCCGCGTTCCTAATTCTCTTGTTTCGTGCATGCGCCTGCGTTAGTGTGGGCGCATGCTACGAAAACTGACACACACTGACGAGCCTGTCCGCCTTCCGTTATTGGCGGACTCAGCCACGGCTGACGCACAATTCGAGGCGGCAAGGATTGAAGTCAATAAGGACCTTGATGCCCCAAAATCTGAGAACTTTGCGGAAGAAATTTTACGCCTGATCAAGGCTACCGTAGGAGATTCGCAGGCGCTTGAAGTTATGAAAGGCCTGGAACTTGCAGCGGTGTCCATGATTGATAAAAATATCCGTCCAAAGCAGGTTGGGAAGGCGCTAGCAAATCTTCGTGAGACGATGCAGAGCCACGATTCAAGAGAGGCTGTTGCATATGTAAGAGCCCAGCTCGCAATTCAAAGATATAGAGAGACGAGTGACGTTACTGATCTATTGGTTCAAGATCCCAGAGGCGTCTCGTTTGTAACGGTTCGCGCATTAACAGCGGACGAGAGACGAGCGGCGGAGCGGAAGGCTGGACACAAGCCGAGGCACGGCGCCCTTTTAGCGTCGAGGGCATATGATGTTCTGCGCAGAGATTCAAGAGAGGGCGGAGACGGCAATGCGGCATACGCTGCACATGTTGCAAAGATGAGCGTTGATGATCAATCTGCTCTTGAGGATTTTGAATTGTGGTCTATTAGGGTTGACCGCGAAGTGGTTAGATCTGGCGTGATCTCAATTGATGGCTTTGAGATTGAGCGAAACGATAATGGCTATGATGTTGAGTCGTTTCTTTCTGAGTGCGTAGAAGGCGAAGAGGTGATCAGCGAAGCGGCGCGGCACATCAGGAACGTGGCCACCTTGGGAAAATCGGAGAAATGCTTGCGGTCCTTGGAGTCTGGCACCGCCGAATCCGAGGACGAGGGGCGGGTGTTGGTGACGGCTGGCAGTGCGCTCAATGCGTCCACGGCGGAAGATCCCCACCAATCCTAGGAGAGATAGAAAGGCGCGGCAACTGTGGCGGGCCTTTTGACTCTGATGTTCTTGGCGCAATTATCCGAAAAGAGTGGTGTAGCTGGCGGGCCGGGTTCTATGACGGATCGCCCGTGGTTTCTCTTGAGGACATTCTAGGCAGTGGCGTGCCTTCTAGTGTAGCGGGACGTTTTCATGGCGAGCCTAATGAAATTGGGATCATTGATTGGCTAGAAATAGACAGATGCCCGCTATCATATATAGACAATCGATCACCATCTTATGACTCGGGGTGGCTTGTGGAAGTGTTTGAAGCTGTTGGCGTTTTGAATATGGGTGCGCCGCACGGGTGGATCCCAGAACAGCCGAGTGCGGCTTTCCGTGACGCGGTGGTCATGGTAAAATCAGAACAGGAACATGCAAGCGGCTACCGTAGCAAACACTCAGAGGACTGGTGAAAGATGGCGCTAAATAAGATTTCAACTGAGGTAATCTCGGTAAAATTGGAGGGCGCCAAAGAGGCCGAAAAAGAACTTGGCGGGCTTAAAGACGGGCTTGAAGGCGTAGAAGACTCGACCAGAGGCGTTGACAAGGCGACAGAAGAAGCGGGCGGCGGGTTTAGCAAGCTACAGGCAGGCGTTACAACAGCGGGTGCAGCAATGGCCGGCTTTATGGCAGCGGCGGCGGCGGCTGGTGCAGCCATTAAAGCAATCAAGGCGCCTGTCAATCTTGCAATAGATTTTGAGCGGCAATTTGCACAGGTCAAGACACTTAACAATCAAATTGGCGACGACTTAAAAACCGAGCTTCTGGCGTTAGCTGCAGAAGTGCCGCAAACGGCCGGCGATCTGACTTCTGCAACATACCAGGCCATAAGTGCAGGCGTGGCACCCACAGACGTTATTGAATTCATGAAAGCGGCAAGCCAGACAGCTATTGCGGCGGGCGGGTCACTCACGGAAGCGGTTGAACTGTTGACCGCAGGCGTCAATGCATTTGGAAAGCAGGGTGAGACCGCTGGCAGTATTTCCAACAAGCTTTTTGCCACTGTTAAGCGCGGCGTTACGACAATACCAGAACTTAATTCAGTGTTTGGCCGCGCTTCGGCGGCGGCGTCTTCTTATGGTGTAAGCGTTGATGAAGTTTTGGGGGCTATTGCCCAAATGACGCTGCAAGGCATACCTACCAATGAGGCGGTTACGCGAATCAATGCAGTGTTGAAAGAGCTTTCATTAGAATCAGGCAAAGCGGCAAGGGCCTTAAAGGACAAGGGTGTCCAACTTGGCGTAAATGCGCTTAAGCAAAAGGGCCTAGTAGGCGTATTAGAAGAAGTGAACAAAGCGACCCGTGGACAGGCTGACGCCACGGCAAGGCTGTCAACAAGCCAGGAAGCCGTGCAGGGCTTGCTTAAGTTGACCGGTGACAATATGGGCGCCTATGCGTCAATTGTTCAGGGCATAACGGACGACACAACAGCAGCTGGCGAAGCTACACAAGTTATGGCAGACACAACAGACGGCGCGCAAAAGCTTTTTGAGTCTGCAAAAGAGGGCGCGTTGCGTGATCTAGGATTGACGGTTCTGCCTGCCGTCAATGAGCTGTTTGTTAGCATGACAAGAGAAATTGGCAGAAGCGGCAGTGCCGTGTCATCGCTTGGCGCAGTGCTTCGCGTCGGCGTGAAAATGCTGCAATTCTTTGTGGAAAACTTGAAGCCAATAGCAATTGGGTTGGCGTCCGCTTTTGGCGTGGCCTATGCGCCAGTTTTTATTGCTGCGCTTGGAAAGATGCGCGCGGCAATTGTGGCATGGAATGCCAGTCTTATGCCTGCAGGTGCTAGCGGCGGCATGGCGTATGCTCGCGGGTTCATGAGTAGCATGACAACCATTATGACAGGGCCGGCGGCTGTCGGCGTGATTGCTGCACTAACCACAATGCTGATCACAAGTTACAACAACGCTCAGCGGGAAATTATAGAAAAGCAGAGAAAGCAGCAAAGAGAAGAAGCAAAAACAACAACAATGGAATTCCTCAAAGATGAGAAGCTAAACAAACAAGCAATTGAGGAAAGTCTAAAAGCAGAAAATCAGCGCGAGCTATTATTGAAAGCGCGAGTATTAACCCAAAAAGCGGTAGCTGATGGTGACCGTGAGCTGGCTCAAGGCATGCGGCTATTGTCTGCGGACATTGATAACAACCGCGGCAAACAGACAAAGCTTGAAGACTTAATGCTTACCAATAGTGAAGCGGCCAAAGTTCTAGCGCGCAGCCTTGCAGACACAAGTACAAACGCAGAAGACTCTGCGGCTGCGTTTATGTTAAAAGCCCAAAGCTCAGGATCTTTAGCTGAGAAAGAGCGCATTTTAAACGAAGCGCTCAAAGAAAATAAGGCACTACATAATGAAAGCGCAGAAGGGGCTTCAAACGCAGCGCAACAGGTGAATCTTTTGGCGGCAGCCGAAGAAGATGCAAAAGGAAGAATTGCAAGTTTAAAGGCAGAATATGATCGTTTGAATGAAGAAAGCAGAGGTGCTTTCTTTTTCAAAAATATCGCCATACTTGTGGCAACGTTTGGCGAAATGCCTGCCGAGCTTAAACCGTTTTATGACGAGATGGTGCGAATCAATCAAGTCATAGAAGAAGGCGAGAAAAGTTCTCAAAATGCTACGATTGCTCAAGAGGATTTCCAAGAGTCCATGAGCCTTCTGCGGGATGACGCTGTGGAGTTAACGGAGGAACTGGAAAAGCTTGCAATTGCGCAAGGTTATGCAAGCATCGTGCAGGACACTTACGGGAAACTGATTTCAGAAACGACGACCGCTTTAGACGATGAGATCAAAATGTTGAAAGAGCGGGCCGAGTGGTACAAGGCCGAGGTTCTTTTTGACAAAGAGCATGTGGCAATCATTGAGGCAGGACTTAAAGTTGAAATTAAGCAAGCGCGAGCAAGGCACAAACAGTTTGAAAAAGACGCAAAAGCTGCCGAGCAAAGAAGAAAGAGGGCCATTGCGGGCATGAATCGGGTGGCGGCCGCCAGGTTTAAAAATGCACAAGCAGCAGAAAAAATAAGAGCAAATGCGATTATATCTGAAGAAAAGCTTTTTCTGTCGGAGCTACAGCATGCGAAGGAGCTGGAGATTGCAAAGTTGGAGTCTGACAGAAAGCTTGACCCGGTAAAGAAACTGCAGAAAAGACTTAAAGAAGAAGAAATGTTTGCGGCGCTTATTTTAAAGCAGAAGCTTGTCGTTATCAATGAAGAGGAACAACAGGCGCAAGCGGCTGAAGAGAGAGCAAGCAAAGAGCGCAGGCGCAAAATCAAAGAAGCTGAAAAAGTTGCGAGCGTTCGCAGGGGGCTGTTGAAAGAGGAGCGAAAGCAGACAGAAAACAACATTGCAAAGATTCAGCAGAAGGCGGACTTGGAAAAGCGGTCCGCAATGGACGCAAAGAGACAAGCTGAAGAATTGGCGGACGTTAGAGGTCCACAAGATGAGGCGGCTGCGCAGCAAGAGATTGCAAGGCAGCGTTCTGAGCGTGCACAATTTCTCGCAGAAATGAGCGATCTAGACAACTTGCACGCAATGGCGAAATTTGATGCCGAGACTGATAGACTCCGCAGGGAATATAAACAACAGGAATGGTTTCTGTCTTCATCTTTAGCAGAGCAAGCAAAAATAAATGAGGCATTTGACGGCGCGAGACTAAGAGCAAGAAAGAAGCACGCCAAAGAAATCGAGGAAATTGAACGCCAACAGGTGCTTAGTGCTATGTCTGCAACGGAAAACGCTATTGGTGAGATTGGCGCAGTGGCTGACGCTTTAGGTGCATCAGAATCTTTTGTGGGTAAAATCGAGGCGGCGCAGATAATTGCAAGAGGCATCATGCACGGTTTTGAGGGCGCAAGTGAGCAAGCAGAGGCCCTTTCTTCTTTTGCAGACGGAAACATTGCGGGCGGTGTGGCTCACCAAGCTGCAGCAATTGCACACTTTGCGCAGGCGGGCACAGCGCCAATTATGGCACGACGGGCAGCCACAAGAGGTGGAGGTGGTGGTGCTGGCGCGGGTGGATCTGTTGCAGCAAGCGGACCAAGAACTACCGCAAGAGAATCTAGACCAGAAAGAAATGAAAGGCAGGCAGCCGTGCAATTTGGTGACATTATTTTGGCTGACGTGCCGGCCCTTCTATCTAGAAACGGGTCACGCCAGCTTGGGCGGCAAATTGCTGGTGACGTTGCGCGTGAGTTAAACAGGCGCCGAGCGTTGCCGGGAGGCGGAAACATATGACACACACAATCAGAAGACCACAGATTGCCCTACTAGGAGAGTTTGACAGCACCCCGTACGCGGGCAGCGTCTATACGCGAAACGGTAACGCAGTGTCTGTAACTGCAATGACAAACAATGTGCCGCATTTTGACGTTATAGCGTTTTTAAATGGCTATGGGTCTATTACGAACAACAGCTTAAAGAAGATCATGGATAATGCAAAGCCATCAGGGTTTGGATCTATTACTTGCGGGATCAATTCAGGCAATCGTTTCTACATAGAGGCGGCATCAACGTCTTTTGGGCTTGCGACTACAGGAACAAACCCCGAAGCAAGCCGAGAAATGTTTGGGTTTGACGGGACCGAATCCGTAAGTGGCTCGGGACCGTATACACTGACAGCGAGCAAGCGGTGGGCGCGCGGCGTCTTTCAAACTGATTACGATACTGTCGGCGGGTTAAAAATAGCTACATCATCAAGTGCAACAATGACAATGACCTATGCAAGCCAAGATCCAGGTCCAGCATCTGGACAGGTGACCATCACGTTTACGGGTTTTACTGATGGCAATATAAACAACTTAGAAGTGGGCGGCACAGTCGAGGCCGTAAGCGCAGGAACGTCTTATACAATCGCTGGCTTCACTGTAGACGGTAGCGGAAACCGCGTGGCCGTAATTGTCACCAGTGGATCAACCGTCAACCCTGGTCCATCCTATCAAGCTTCATACACATCAGAGTCCGTAACTGATATTGTCCCATCAAATCACCGCGTTCAGAATTTGGTTGCGTGGATACGCCAACGCACCGGAGTCTCTGACGCTGACGACATATATGCAGATCATTGTTTAGAGCGCTTCGAGTTTGCGGCCGGCAACACATCAATGACGGTTGTATTAGAAGAAGACGGCAGAATCTCCTTAAACTACCCATCATCTGTTGACTACAGCGGACTAGCATCCGTGAGCGCTGCAGGTGAGGCGCTTTTTAGGCGTCTAGGTTTTGATGGCACGGAAACGGTGACCACAACAACCACAAACCACAGACAAATCAAGGGCAGCAATCGCGCGCCGTGCGTTTTAGCCACAGGGCGAGGCTATGTTAGCATGCGCAGAGAGGTGAGCGGACGAGATGAGTTAACCGTTATGGCTGACGGATCAGTCATATCGTCAGGGCTGGCGCCAACAAAAGGTTGGTCGCTGACAATACGTGTGGATGGTCCTGCGCACGGCTATGCGTCTGACATGGAAAAGCATCTGCGCAACTGGTGGACGCACGCACGACGAGGGTTGACGATTTATCCAAGCTTCGGTGACCCAAACAACGGCGGTAAGGGTGGCAATGACACACGGAGGCATGCCGATTTGGAGAGCGTTTACGGATTAACGTCTAGACATAACGAAACGCAGACGGTCGAAGCCGACGAAAGTGAAACCCATTACGGAAAGAGGGTTGGCGGGCGCATTCTTGCCAGGCGTCACCCGTCCGACCAGCAATCACGGCGTGAATCGTACTCCGGGCAAATTGATATTCATCAAGATATTATACTTCGGCTTATAGACGACCCATCAAGGTAATAAGAATGAGCGAATCAGAAAGAGATTGGAACCTGGCCAAGCTTAACGCAGGGCTATTTGAGGACGACGTTTTAGGTGAGCTGATTAGATGCGGTGCAAGGGCCGTGCAGACGGCCGCAGGGCTTACCGTTGACGGGCTGGCGGGACCAGCAACGCGGGCAGCCGTTGAAGACGCCATAGGAAAGACGATAGAGGGCACTGGGGACCATGATGGGGTGCGGCCTACATACCAGGTGCCCATACCAAGAAGAAATGCCATAGAGAGCATTTACGGCACCTTTAGGTACAAAGAGCACCCCGACACACCAGGCGCAATTATAATTGAGAAAGATTGGGTGAAGGCTAACATCACACGACTTGAGCTGCATACGGGGCAGAAAGTGTGGGTGCATCGGTCGATTGCTTTTGAAATGGGCGAACTTTATAAAAAAGCGTGTGAGGTTAGCGGATACACACCCGCAAAGGTAGCAAGTTGGGTGCCCCGACATATGAGGTGGGACAAGTCACGAAGCCTAAGCCGTCATTCGTGGGGAATAGCTTTCGATATTGATTGGCACCTAAACGGCATCGGAATGTCTGACACGCCCTTACATCGACACCCAGAATGGGTAGAAGTGTTTAGGGGCGCAGGGTGGAATTGCGGCATTGACTGGAGAACATACAATGATCCTATGCACTTTGAGCGGACAGCGCGCTAGCTTTCTGGAAAAGTCTGATAATCGAAAAAGTAGAAGTCTTGAGCGTAGACCTGAAGCACCTTCTCCAAGACCGCAGTGGGTGCGGCCGACCAGTCCACGAATAGCTGCAAGGATTTGCCAAGGTGGGGCATGCTGGAGTTGCTAGAAATCCAGCCACGGAATGCCAAAGCTTGAGCAACTTGCGCAAGCCCGTCTTCATATCTAAACACTTCAGAACTGTCTAGAACAAACTCCGATGCAGGTCTTAAGCACATATTCCAGACCGTGTAGATCTTTTCCGTAGGCATATCCATAAAAGATCGAAAAAGCTCAGACGCGCTTGACACGTTGCCATGTACAGAAAACGCACTAGCTATTCTGTCCATAGGGTGCCTAATGATAGCAAAGCTCTTAGGCAGGCAGCCCCTATAGTGCGCCCGAATCTCAAAATAGTTAAAGTGACGACTTTCGCGGCCGTGCATTTCGTAAGAAGTGGACCAGCCGGCCGTCTCCATCATCTTCACAATGGTACGGCCGCCAGTCCTGGGTACATGGCAGAAGTAAACGCGCTCATTTTCGCCCGTCTTGTGGTTCTTTCTGCACAGTTCAACCATCGCGCAAATATTTCTCCAAGACTTCAATGCACCGGGTGTTGTGTTCTATCATTTCCTTCATGAGTAAGAGCTGCTCACGCGTAGCGTCAATGTATTCTATGAGCGCATGATTGCGACGGTGTAAGTCCGACTCAACGGCCGCAATTCTGTCGACTTGATCGGCCGGCTTTGCGTCTAATATGTGCGAAAAGTCCATTTTTCTTACCAGGGGCTATTGCTTTTTGACGGGTCTTGGCTTGTGAAACCACCTTCAGAATTGCCCCACGCGCCAGAATTTCCGCCATGTTGAAAAGAATTTGCCGCGGATTCGCCACCAAAAGGTGTGATCTTGTCTACTTTGATTTCTTTTACATAGATTTTTTGACCGTCTTTTTCATAGCTGTCGGTTGAAAGCGTACCCTGCACGATAACCTTAGAGCCTTGCCGCAAATAGGCCTGCGCGGTCTCCGCGGTGCCATTCCAAAGCACAGCCTTATTGAACTGCCTGCCTTCTCTAAGCTCGCCCTGCCTTGTTTTGTATGCGTGCCGTGTTTCAAGGTTTATGCGTGCAACCATTGATCCGCCGTCAAACTGCTTGACCATCGGATCGTCTGTTATAGTGCCGCTAATGATCACAGTGTTTATGTCATTCATTTCTTTCTCCGTTTATTCTTGAGCAACTCGACACGAAGTGCTCCAAATTCACATTCACCGCATGCCCGGCAACCAGCAATCTCATACTCTACAGGGCTTGCACCTTCAGCATCTAAAGACTCAAGCCTTGCCTTAGCTTTAGAGTGTCTTTGTGCGCAAGATTTTCCGCTTAGAAAACATACTTCACCAGGCTTAGCCCATTTGCAATAGAAAAAACGAGCGGCTTGATCAGACGTGCGCGGGCGCTTCTGTTTAAAAATGCCCACACGATCAATATGTTCTTGCAGTTTATCCACGGCCTCTTTAATACTTTTTCCGTAAAGAAAACTTTTTGATTGCCAACAACTCCCCGCGGGCATAGTGTAGGGTAATGACACACATTCGACCACAAAAAACTATTGCGGCGTTTTTACTTACTGACGGCGGCGGCGCAAAGCTTTCAAAACTTTCAACGCTTCCATTGTGCTCAGTGCTGCTTGCGGTGTCATTACTGACAGATGCGCACAGCGTATCCAAGTGTAGTCAGCAACAAATTGCCGACGGGCTAGGAATCGGGCTTAGAACGGTGAAGAATACATTCAAGGAACTGCTTGCCCTTGGAATACTTCGGAAGCTATCGAGAGGCGCATATGGTGTCACCTCTTACGACAACCTTGAGCTAAGGTGCAACCACTGCACCTTCAGCATAGATAAGTGCAACCATTGCACCTTCGGAAAAGATAAGTGCAACCATTGCACCTTCGGCGCTTTAGATTCTGAGAAATCTGAAGAGTATACAATTATAAAAGACTACCCGGTAAGTGGTAGTCAGGTTATCAGCAACGACGACAACCGACAACAGAAAATTGAAAGACTTGAAAAGATTGTTTGTGACAACCTCGGTACGGCGGTCTGGGCACAGTCGATGAACTGGGCAGACTTAATGAATCGAGCCGAGTGGGATTTGGATACGGTGACGGACGCGATCATTTCATATAAGGACAAAGTAATAGGCGCGGGACAGAGGCATCGATTCTCTAGGCTCTATACTTTTGTCAAGACAGAGGCAGAGTCAAAGCGGGCTCGACGTCCGCTGAGGCCAAACTATACACCACAAGATGTGGAAGACGAAGGGCAGAGAATAACGGAGGGCACTATGGGTGAACTATTGGAAAGGTTAAAGAATGTTTGAGGTTGACAAGACTGACAGCCTGGAGGCCGAAGCGTCAATCATTGGTGCGGCTCTTGTTCGTGACTTAGTGGTTGATGAGCTGTCGGGGGTTTTGGAGCCTGCACACTTTAGAAGCTCAGAGCTTGGTGGGCTGTGGGCTGTAATGATGGCAACGCGCTCAAAGGGTATGCCCACGCGGTACGGTCAAATGATTGCGGAGGGGTGTGATGATAGTGCGCTCAGACAATGCCAAGATATGGTTGCATCGCACTTAGGGTTTGAGACGTATGCTGCGCAGATTATGGAAGCCCACAAGCGAAGGAATGTCATAGCGGCATGCATGTCTACAATCGACATGGCGAGAGACTCACCAATGGATGGAAGCTTTGAGGGTGACGTGTTTGACGTCATGCTTGGCGCACTAGGCACAGCCAAGACAAACTCGGACGTTTACAGTTTGAAGGATAGCGCACAGAGCGCATTTACTTCAGCGCTTGAGGCGCTGCAAAATGGTGGCGACGTTTCTGGGTTGTCGGTGGGTTATCCGTCCATTGATTCAAAGACGACAGGCCTGCAGCCTGGTGATTTGGTAATACTTGCTGCACGCCCTGGCATGGGTAAGACTACGCTGGCACTAAATATTGCGCGGCATGCATGCATTGAAAAGCAGGTGGCGTTCTTCTCTTTGGAAATGCCGCACCAGCAGTTGGGCGGAAAGATTTTGTCTTCCGAGGTTGGCATAGGCTCACAGGCTTTGCGCACTGGGATGATAGGCGGAAAGCAAACGGATTTGCTTAGGGCGGTTGAGCGTTTTGGTAAGTGGGGGCTTACAATCTTTGACAATTCGGGGGCGACTCTTGGGTACATGCGAAGCAAGCTGCACCAAGTGGAGGCACGCACAGGGAAAAAGACGGACTTGATTTTGCTGGACTATCTGCAACTTATGCGTGGCGGTCGTTCGGAGAATCGTGTGCAAGAGGTAAGCGAGTTGAGTAGGGGATTAAAGCTGCTGGCGCGAGATTTTAAGTGCCCCGTTATAGCGCTGAGCCAGTTGAATCGTAGTGTGGAAAGTAGACAGGACAAGCGGCCGTTGTTGTCAGATTTAAGGGAATCGGGAAGCATTGAGCAAGATGCTGATATGGTGTGGTTTATCTATCGTGAAGAGTATTATGACAAGCACGCGCCTCGTGATGGTGCTGAGTTGATTATTGCAAAGCAGCGCAACGGGCCATTGTGCACAGTGCCTCTGTCTTTTGATGGAAGGTTGAGCCGATTCAAAGAGCCAAGCTTTGATGATTTGACAGTGAAGCAAGCCAACGAAAGGATAAGATCGTGGCAAGGATAACAACGCAACAAATAAGGGACGCTGTGGTTGAGGTTTCTAGGGACAAGGGCAGGCCCGCTACATATGAAGATGTGCAACATTACTTTGGGATGAGCTTTCCGCAACATGCCCGCTACTATGTCAGACTGGCAGTTGAGGCCGGACTGATAAAGGTTGACCGTGAAAGGCAACCACACTGGTTGGAGGCAGTCTGATGGGTTTACTGTCAAGGCGGAAGGGGGCAGCGAACGAGCGCCGCTTGGCCAAGATGTTTGCAGATGCGATGCCAGGGGCAGACGTGCACCGCGGGCTACAATACCAAAACAGATTTGCGTGCGACAAGGTGCCCGATGTCGAGTGCCCCGTCTTTTGGGTTGAGGCAAAAGTGGGCAAGAAACCAAATCCGAGGGCGGCAATGAGTCAGGCACGCGATGATGTGACAAAGGGAAAGATTCCGATTGCGGTCATACGTGATGACGGTGCGCCAAGCGATGAATTTGTGTGTATCGGTTTGGCTGACTTTCTAGACTTTGTTGGTGAGTGGTGGGAAAGGGGCGAGCGGTGAACATATACGATGATCCCATCCTTTTGGATTTCGGGTCTGTTAATTTTTGGGTGTGGCTTTTAGGTGGCAGCATTTATTCATGGATATTGATCGAAGTGTTTGGGGGTGATTAATGCGGGCTGTCTTTCCATACGAGCAAATGCAGCATGGATCCTCTGTTGATATGTACGGGCTGATCTTAGGTGTCACAATTGTTGCTGTGTCGATTGTTTCTCTTGTAATGATTAGAAAGGGCGATGGCTCATGATTGGCTTGCTGTGTGTGTCGATGTTCTGCGGGATAGTTGTTAAGGCTGAAGGGGTAAAGAATATTACTGAACGCGTGAGCGTGTGTGTCGATGTAGTCAATGAGGCGCAGCGCCAAAACGTTGAGCCCGCCTTGGCGGTGGCGGTAGCCTGGCGTGAGTCAGCCCTTACTCGTGACGCGGTAAGCAGTGCAGGCGCCGTAGGACCAATGCAGGTGATGCCCAGGTTTTGGTGTAAGTCTAAGTCATGCAACTACATTGAGGCGGGTGTGCGGGCGTTGAAGTATTACACCAAAAGGTACGGTGAGCAGGGCGGACTCTGCGCGTACTTGAGCGGGCGGCCGTGTCAATATGGCGGTGAGACGGTTAGCGCATACAGGTCTAGCGTTATCATGAAGGCGGCAAGCTATGCAGAGCTGTGGCGAAAGGTGTGTGACTCTGATGGGTGCTGACGATTGGCAAACAATCCATAGCAGCAAGCGACACGATTGGCAGACGCCACAGGGACTTTTTGAGTCTCTTGATCAGGTGTTCCGCTTTCAGCTCGACGCGGCGGCCAGCTCAGAAAACAAGAAGTGCCAGCGGTATTTTTCGACAAGGCCTTTGTCGAATGCGTTTGATCATTCGTGGAATGTTGGCGGCTGGGTGTGGGTCAATCCTCCCTACGGCAAGCAGGTTGGGCGGTGGTTCGATAAGGCGATTTCAGAAAGTGAGAAGGGCGCACGCATTGTCATGATGTGCATGGCCTGCACAGAAACAAAGTGGTTCCAGTCCGCCTGGAATCACTGCGCCGAGATTTGGCTGTTGACGCCGCGCGTTAAGTTCGTGCAGCCAGGGGAAAAAACAGGGCCAGCACCAAAGGGCTCTGCATTGTATATCTTTGACCGTGTACACGTTCCGCGCGTGGTCAGGATGTTTGATTGGAAGCGGGGCGAATGGACAGGCAATGCGGAAGTGTTGCGGAAGTTTGGAGAGGAGAGATGATTGGGGACCTGTCCGGGTCGATAGCGTTGACGAAGTAGGCGGTCCGCAATAAGGCCAGTAACCATTCTCGTTTCATCTAGCAGTTGCACCAATTTTAAACGCTAGAAAGATCAAGCACTTAAGAACTGTTTTCTTTTAATGTTCATTTTAATTTGCAATGCACGTCAAAGGTGGATACGATATTCTTAAGAGTTGAGGGAAACAACAAACGGAGAAAAAAATGCTTACACGATTTGACTTCACGAAAAACGAAAGAGACCTACTGAATACCGCCGTGTCCTGTGGGCTTGTTGACCCCGTTGGATTGGCGTGCATAGTGGCGAGCCACGCAAACAGCATGGACGCGATTATCAGCAAGCTTTCCGAAATTTGTTGGACGCTTAGGACTGGCAGCGATGCAGAGCAGGAAACGAGATCACGATGGATTGATGCTTGTGATTATTTTCGTTTCATCGATGATGATCAAGGCTAGGAAAAAGAGATGCGGTCTTACAACAAAGAGCAGTACAAAGATTGGAGAACCACAAAACCCACACCGCATGACCCGTACGGGTTGAGAAAAGTTTGAAGATAAATAACAGTCGCCCTTCGGGGCGGCTTTCAATGGAGAGAAGGATGGAGAATTTAATCAAGTTACAGAAGGCGGGATTTCTGATTAGAAGGTTAGACTACGCAGTATCGCGCTCGTTTTGTTTTTGCGAAACATTCGGGCTTTTTAATGTTGATGGTGAGGCGTGTGGGCTTTTGCAGGTATCTCTCGACGAACCGCTTTCTCATGATTTATCTGAGAAGGAGTTTCGCAACCATTTGTTCGATATTGGCGATTCGGTTGATAGTGATTGCGAAATAACGGCGGTTGAGATTTATGAAAAATTTAAGTCTGACCCGAATTTTATGAATGATTTGCGCGGTGTTAGCTATTGGAGCCACGTTGATTATTGCTTTGTCAGCAAAGAATGCCGAGGGCAGGGGCTCGGCGCGCTGTTTTTGTTGGCGTATGTGGAAGGGTTCGCGCCTAGCCGAATCATTACAGCAATACCTGAACTAAAGAGCGCAAAGCTGATTGAATACTGGCAAAAGGTTGCGGGGTTTCAGCCGCTCAATCCGCTCAAACACGGGGGTCCAATTTTTATGTTTTCGCCGAACGACTCAAGCCTCGATTCTGTGGAGCGGTTGGGGGAATTGATGATGAGCCATAAACGAGAGGCTCATGGCGTAAGCTCGGATGATGACGACGCAGAATGGTTAAGCAAAAGGTAAGGCAAGTTCATGGCATATAAGCAAACCAAAACAATTGGCGGCACTGCGGTGTCAGCTATTCTTGGAGTGAATAAGTGGGCCACGCCTTGGGATGCATGGCGGCGCATTTTGCACGGAGTGCAGGCAGAAACAAATGAGGCTATGGAGCGCGGGCTGCGTCTTGAAGGTCCGATTGCAGAAGTGTGGGCGATGGCTAGGGGGCAAGTTCTGGTGGAGCCTAGCGGTACGAGGATCGTGGATGGTGTGTTTAGTGCTACCGCGGACAGAGAAGTCTATGAAGGCGGTAAGCTTACGGCGCTAGTTGAAATTAAAACGGCCGGCACGTATGGGGTTTTGGACCCGTTGCCGCTGCACTATCAGTTGCAGGTTCAGCACTATCTTTGGGCGTATGATGTTGATGTGGCTCATTTGGTTGGGCTAAAAACTGCGGACGAGTGTTACCGAATGTTGGATACGTACGGGGACGTTGACTTTGCATTAAGGCGCGGGGCCGCCAAGTTGGTTCATCATGAGATACAGCGTGATCCAGAATATGCAGAGACCGTCATACCGTTTTTGCGTGATTGGTTTGAGCGGCACATTGTTAATGAAGAACCACCCGCGGTTGACGGCTCAGATGGTTGTAGGCACGGCCTGTTTGACTTGTATCGTGACCGCATGAAAGAGAGCGTTGCCGAGCCTGATCTTGACGAGCTGCTTTTACAAAGACAGCAAGTGCGCACGGCGGAGGCCGAGCATAAGTCAAGGCGGGACTTAGTAGAAAACAAGATCCGTGCAAAGATGGCGGACCGAAGAAAGGTCAGAGGTTCAGGCGTTTCGTGTACGCTTTCCAAAAATAACCGCCTTACATTTAAGGAGATAGATTGAAATATAAGGCCTACAAAAAGGTCAAGGAGCAACTAAACCGTGCCAATCTTTCGCGGTGCGTCATGTATCAAGGCAACGGTGCTGGCAAAGGCGGGTATGGGCGCATCGTGGTGAAGAGCGGCGGAAAGTTTTTTAGCTATGCCGCGCACCGCATTGCATATGAGTTAAAGAATGGCGCAATCACGGAAGGCTGTGTGGTTAGACACAAGTGTCACAATCCACGATGCATAAACCCGCGGCACCTTGAAGTCGGCACACATAAAGACAACGCGCAGGATAGGGTGAAAGCAGGCAGAAGCGCAACACAGAAGGGTGCCCAAAACGGCAACGCGAAAACGACCGCAGGCGACCGTGTTGTCATTCGGCAAAGGCGAGCGGCCGGCGAAACACTAAAGACAATTGCTGCGGACTATGGCATACATCTGTCTACAGTGTACGCTATAATGAAAAGCGAGAATTGATGCGGTCCCCATTACGATACCCAGGCGGTAAGACGCGAGCCCGATCAATCATCGTACCACAGCTTACAAGGCAGCGCGCCACACGGCTGATTTCGCCCTTTATTGGCGGCGGCTCTGTTGAGCTGGCCTGGTTGTCTGCCAATCTGCACGGCGTGGCTGAATGCTTTGATCTCTATGAGCCGCTGGCAGAGTTCTGGCGATACCTTTTGACTGACCCGCAGGGCGTTGCGACTTTGGCAAAGATGCATATGCCCTGTGAGCGTGATTTGTTTTACAAGCTGCAGAACAAACTCGGAGAGCTTCAAGGCATCGAAAAGGCGGCGGCGTTCTTTGTCTTGAATCGCTGTTCATTTTCAGGCGCAACCAATAGCGGCGGCATGTCACCAGGGCATCCACGGTTTACAGAGTCGAGCATTGACCGCGTGCGAAATTTCCGCGCGCCTTGGCTTAGGGTCAGACGTTACGACGCGTTTGAGCTGTTGGCAGAGCTGGCAGACGAAAGCCCAGACAATAAAGTCATCTACCTTGATCCGCCGTATGCAATCAACGGCTCAACGCTTTATGGCGACAAGGGCAGCACACACAAACGATTTGATCACGAACTGTTTTCAACACTCTTCCATGAGCTAAGCGCGAAAGGCTGGCGAATGCTTATGTCTTACAACGATTGTGAAAGCATACGGGCGCTGTATAATGAGGCGCGAATAGAGACCGCAGCGTGGTCCTATGGTATGCGTGCAGGCGATTCGTCTGAGGTTTTAATTTATTCGGAGACGTGGAACCAATGAAGCTGCCAATCGAAATTGAAAACAGCCGTGTTCCTGTGTGGCTGTCTTATCTTGCGCCAATTGAGATTTATGCATTTAGCTTTGGCCCGTTCATCTGGTGCCGTGGGATATTTTCCACCAGGCTCCGAAACCATGAGACCATCCATTGGCGCCAGCAGCTTGAGTGCCTTTTTGTCGGGCAGTGGATTTTGTACGCGTTGCTGTGGTTTTGTATGCTCATTAAATACCGTGGCAACATGCGCGCAGCTTATCGCAACGTGGCTTTTGAAAGAGAGGCGTATGCGAATGACATTGATCCGCACTACCTTCACGGGCGAAAAATGTACGCGTGGGTTGGGTACATTATAAAAAACGACGGCGAGCCGTAAGATTTCGGACGCGCATAAGTAACTGTTTTCATTGATATTGTTTGGCGCCTGCAAAATTATTCTGGCATTCACTGCATTTTCTTCTTTACGAATGCACGGATAAAGTGCAATAAATAGACATGGGAAACGAAACACAAAACACAAGCAACGGAGAGAGCAAAATGCGGAACATCACAATTGAATCAGTGAGAGCACTTTACAGCAACAGCAACTTTGTTGCGTTGGTCGAAGACGTGAGGCAGTGCCGAGTAGAAGCGGCGCAGATGCGAAACGTGGTTGACGCGTACACGCTGCCAGTTTTTGAGAGCTTTGATCTCGTTGATGATTTCACAGGCGGGAAGATTGAGCGCATGGAGGACGCCTGGAACGCCAGCGATGAATTATTTGGCGCGTATAACGACAAGTGCATTGAAGCGGCGCACGCGGCCGGCTTTGCGCATCTTGGCGACAGTTGCCCCGCGTTGATTGCAGAGAACAAGCGCAGCAAGGCAGAGTCAGCACTGGTCGAAATGGCGTGCGCCGCGTGGGGGTTTAACCGCGTCTACAATCTAGACCTAAGCAACCGCTTACTTTCGATGCTCATGAAGCAGTTGCGAGACTAACCAGCCCGCCGCCCTACGGGGCGGCATTTGCACATTGCGCGGTCAATGTGATATTATTGATGGGGCACTGTGGCCCTAGGAGGTTGCAAAATGGCGTCATTAAGATATGTGAAATTTCACGGTGTTACGCTTGCAAAGGTGTGTGATTGGTTCACTTCGCAGGGTTACACTATAGACGGAGACAAGGCGACATCAAGGTGCGGCTTACGTGTTTGGTGTTTTGATGGTCACATGGCGGTGCGTGTAGTATAGATGCTGTATGTCTGACAAATCAAAGCAAGCAATGATCAAGACCTGGCGTGCAGGCTATCCGCCTGGCACACCCTGCGGGCCGATGAGTCTTCCTGTATCTTACAGCGTTCTTTATTATCAGGGGAAGAACCAGAAGCTAGTCAAGGCCAATCAGGGTGTGAGCCGTTCACGCGCTCACAATCCGCAGGACTAGCGCATGTCACCAGGGCGCACAATTTGGCGCTCTGTGGCGCTTCCGCTTTTAAATGCGGCGGCTGCGTTGCGCACAGCTTCAGAACCGGCCCAGCGGGCGTTTATCGCCCAGTATCGCAAAGCGTCGCACGCATGGTCATGTACTCCGTCTTTCTTTGGAATGTCACGGCTGCCCGTCTGCCATTTGTAATTCGTGACAGACTTGGCAAATGAACGGCCGCCCGTCTGCGTGCCGTAGTTCCAAAGCTGGTGCGAGCATAGCAAGCGACGTTCGCCCGCGTTGGTTTCCATGAGTCGCCACAATAGACGGATGCCTGCATTAATGTCGATTCGCCCAGGCTGGTCGGTGAACGCTACACGCAGACCGAGCCCGCCTGCATCAGGTGCGGCTTGCACGTCTGACATCGCGCTGGTCATGTTTTGGTCGTCTCGCATATTACGCCCAGCGCGGTCACCGTATGCAATGTGACAGGGGATTGATCCCAATGGCAAGTCAGCGGTTCGATATGCTGGCCAGATGCCAGGGATACCAAAAGACGGTACGCCTTTCCGCAGCATGCCGCACAAATCAAAAACGCTTGCGCGGTCTGGGTTTGCTTCGCTCCAAATCACGTCGGCGCCATTCTCTCCGATTCTTGGATCATGCGAGATGACGAGCGCAGACGGTGAGCGCACCCCGAAGTCCATTGTGACCATCGTGCGCATCCACGGAAGGGGCCGCCATGATGGTGGCGTAATATTTCCGCGCGGGTATTCTTCGGGGCTCCACGTATCAAAGACAGCTCCCGCAGGGCTTTGCGGAATGCAAAGAATGTTTTCAAGATACTCACGGCGCGAAAGCGTGCCAACCCAGTCATCAAAGTTTGGCAGGTTCTCACGGTTGACGGTAGACGGACAGAGAAACCCGACGCCACCGCGGTCTTCAGCGAACCGAATTTGCCACGGGTCATAGGTCGGCTTTCCCATAAGACACAATCGACCAGGGTTGCCAGAACGCACACGACCCAACATTGCGCTACCCACCTCAGACTCTAAGACTTGCGCCTCGTCAAGTATTCCCCAACCACAGTCGGGACCTTCGAGAGAGTTTGCGGCCATGCTTTTGCCGCTGGGACGTTTCCAAGATAGAGCCCAGACAAGCGTTTGCTTTCCGTTCTTTGTTGGGCTTTTCCAATGGGGCGCGGGTTGTCCCTTGTATGCGTGATGATACACCCAGCCGAGCGGCTCAAGCAGCGCAGCCATTTCGGTGGCGATTGTTCGCGCACCGCGGCCCATTGAATCAGTGACATAGAAGCCATTGATGCCTGGGTCGTCTTCGTGTGACAGGTGGCAAAGCATAGCCACAAGGCGCGTTTTCCCTACACCCCAGCCACCGCACATCGAGACAATCGGAAACCGCTTAGACAGCCAAAGCGCAATGAATTTCATCTGCCCTTTGTTTGGCTTAAACTCTGACAGAATGTTGTCAATCATCGGTCGGAACGTCTGCCATCAAATCAAGGTCTGCGGCCTTGGCTAACTCTTGGCGCACACTGTCCACGATAAACTCAGCGACCTTTGGCGCGGTATCAGCGTCGGAACCGCGCGCGTCGATGTTGATCATAGGTTGCCCGCCGTTCAGATTGTTATCAGCCAAGCGCCACCAGTCAACAATCGCCTTGGCTCTGACTGCGTGAGGCACGTCTGCATCCGTTGCCAGCTTGAGCATATGAGTTAGCGCCATGATTCGCGGCTTGGCATGTGCTCGCCTTACATCAAGATCACGAATGAACTTGGCCACATCTTCATCGCTGGCACCACTAAAGTCTTGAGCCCAGGCAAGGCCGCCAACGCCAACAGCCTGCAAGAATTTGCCGCGCGTCTCAACGTCTGCAAGATTATCCGACGCGCCAGCCTCGTACCGCTGCGAAGTGTTCACCGTCGTCTCGTCTTGATACTGCGGCACTGTTGTTTTCATTTCACGAGCCGTTGCACCTGTTGTGCGCTCTGCGTGGTACAGGGCGAAATCTTGAGAACGTCGCCAGCGTGAAAGCGTGCCGCGGTTGATGCCTGTTTGCTCTTCTATCTGTGGCATGCTGTAGCCTTCGGATAGCATTTCAAAGCATTGCAACTTTTGCTCTTTGGTTGCGTGTGGTTTTTGTTTTTTCTTCACTTTTCAAAGCCCGTTGCGTTGGGTTGCGTTTCGTTGCATTATGGGCACAATTCCAGAAACGACGCAACCGAGGCAGCATGAAGACCAAAACCGTGAAGATTTCAGAGCTGACACCAGACGACATAAACGCCAACAAGGGCACGCCGCGCGGGTCTGCCATGCTTGAGAAG
>MDSV01180328.1_pt1 | contig 38715 bp, 30 predicted proteins | sample 810851 | NCBI WGS metagenome assembly MDSV01 (sample SAMN05326640, study PRJNA326480) | marine metagenome | isolation source: seawater | place: Atlantic Ocean: North East | collected 2012 | reverse complement strand
TGAGAAAACGCTTCTGTGGATTCGCCGGGCTTTCTTCAAACACGATGAGGCAATCGATGCCAAACGATGCATTCTTTTCGGTCACACCCCAACTAGAAAATTCAAGCGGAGTGGCCAGATTGCACATTCAAAAATAATACTGGATGATGGTAGACCTTCGTGGGTAGCTCTTGACACCTGTGCCTACAATCACGAAAATCCAGGAATTGCAGCATATGACCTCACGACTGGCGATACGGTTCGCCAAAAGACTCTACGAAGTGAACACTGGTGGCTAGAGAGTGAATCTAGAGAAGCACCTGTTGCTGAATTCTTCGGACTATCTGAACTGCGCAGGCGTGCAAAAAAGATCGTCGCCGCTCGAGAAAAGGCAAGGCGCAGGTTGGCTATGGCTGGAGTGTCAAGACGTGTCAAAGCACCAGTTTCTTTCCGCATTATAAGGCGCAAATTGCCACTTATGGAAGAAGTAACTCCTACTTCCGGAACTCAATCTCCCGATTCCGTAATTTTCCGAGTTTGAGGCACTGCATAGCCGATAAACCAAACATAAAAGAGGGAATACGTCAATTGGCTACCATGGCGAGCCAAAGTGTCGACAAATCTGCCTGTGCTGCTGAGTCCCTAGTCAAAGCGACTGTTACAGTATTGGATAATGTGAATGTAAGAGCTCATTTCATGCGAGCATCTATGGAAGCAGAAAAGAGAATGGGCGCGCACAAGATGACTTACATGAGTTGAATGATGCCAAAGGTCATGTCTTTGACCACACTGGATGAGTTGTGGACATAACCGCAATCTCTGCCGCTGCCGTGATGTTCATTCTCGGTGCAACGTCACCAGGACCATCTCTTGCAGTTGTTCTACGCAACACGATGATTGGTGGCAGAGGCAGAGGTTTAGCTTGTGCAGTGGGTCACGGTATTGGGTTCGGATTCTATGCAGTGTCTGTGGTTTTTGGCTTAGTTATCATCATGGAAAATCACCCCAGTGTATTCACTCTACTGCAAATCGTTGGGGGATTATTTCTGCTCTATCTTGGAATAGAAATGATGCGTACTGAAGAAAAAGAAATTATACTCTCCGAGGGTAAGCGTGAAGGTTTTCTTGAAGGCTTTTTCATCGCGTTTTTGAATCCGAAAATCGCTGTTTTTATGCTCGCAGTCCTTTCTTCTGTCCTTGACCCATCAATGTCGAGTGATACGAAATGGTTCATTGCTGCCATGGGGGCTACCATCGACACAATCTGGTATGTTTTGGTAGCACTTCTCTTATCCAATTCTAACATCCTGACAAAGATTCAGAATAATCAGAAGATTCTGAACCAAATTACTGGCCTATTGATGATTGGTTTAGCAATTTGGACCGCGCTTAGACTGGCTGGAATTTGACAATCAATACTATTGAGGTCTTGCCTTTGGGCAGGGACATGCCTGAACTACCTGAGGTTGAAACAGTCCGTACTGGACTGGCTAGATCTTGGATAGGCAAGCGCATTGATGGAGTTGACTTACGTCGTGAAAACCTCAGATTTCCATTTCCTGAAGGGCTTGCTGAGCGCCTAACAGGCCGTGTAGTTAAGGGTATTCGCAGGCGTGCCAAATACCTGCTAATCGACCTAGATAATGGAGACGTTCTCTTATCTCATTTAGGAATGAGCGGTAAGTGGACTCTTGATGCTAGCGAGTGTGAAGGCAAGCATGACCACGTAGTGATTCTATTCGATGACGGCAGCATGTCGGTTTACAATGACCCAAGACGTTTCGGAGTTTTGGACATTTTCAGTGGAACTTCACACAAGTTGCTCGACCACCTGGGCCCTGAACCGCTAGAGGAGTGGACTGGAAAGGACCTTTACGATAAATTGCAAAAGAGAAAGAGTGCTGTCAAAATCTGCATTCTGGACCAAAAAGTAGTGGTTGGAGTTGGAAATATCTACGCCTGTGAGGCGCTTAACCGAAGCAAAATTTCGCCAACTAGAATGGCGAATAAGGTCAAGAAAAAGGAATGTGACGTCTTAGTCGCTGAAATCAAAGATATCCTTGCTGAAGCAATTAGAGTCGGTGGCTCCTCCTTGCGAGATTTCGCAGGAGTTGATGGCACACTAGGTTACTTCATTCACCAATTCAAAGTCTATGACAAGGAAGGCAAGGACTGCGAATGCGGCGGCACAATCGAGAGGCTGGTACAAGGTGGCCGCTCGACATTTTGGTGCCGCTCTTGCCAAAAATAATCAGTAGTGCTCAAGCACTGTTCTGAGATCTTCCAAAAACAAGTCTGTTGGAAAGTCATAATCAGACCAAACTACTCTCCCTTTCCCTTCAGTGTCAAGAATGTAAGTTGGAGATGGATGAGCTACGGTGTATCCTTCATCTGAATCATCTCCTTCCTCAACCGGGAATACACCATAATTCTCGTAGATTGGGTCAAGGTATTCTTTTGCTCCAGTAAGATGAGGCCAATCGTAACCGAAATCAGCGGTATAATTTCTCAATTTTGAAGGTGAATCGTGCCTCCAGTCTACGGTTACTGAAACGAAAGTCGTTTTGTATAACTCATCCTCGGTCAAGGATTCCTTCACCATCTTGATATTTTGACTGGTAACTGGACATGTATTGTCACATCTTGTGAAAATAAATGCTAGAACAACGACTTTTCCTTCTTGGTCTTCAAGGCTCCAAAGTGGACCTTCAGCATCTTCTAGAAGGAATTTGTAAGTGTTGCTTCCACCTAGGTCTCTTCCATTGAAAGTGATCTCTTCATCATCTGCAAAGCAACCTGGAAGCATGAACATCAAAGCGATGAATAATGCATGTAATCTCATCTAATCACTCCAAATCAATTACCGTACGCAAATCTTCGATGAATAAATCGATTGGCCAATCATACTCTGACCAAACCACACGACCGTCGAGGTTAGTATCCAAGATATACACGGGTTGCAAATGAATATCTTGGTAGGTTTCATCATCGTATGGAACAACGTCATACTCCTCGTAAGTGTTGGTAATCTCATCGGAATTCCAATCTGTCAAATGCGGCCAATCAAGGCCTTTCTCTTCTGCCCAATCGCCTAGAATTTCAGGTGAATCGTGTCTCCAATCAATTGTTACGGAAACAAATGAAACCTTTTCCAACTCTTCCTCGGTTAATTGAGACTTGACTACTTTGAGATTATTTGCAATCAATAGGCACACATCATCACAGCGAGTGTACACGAATGCCAATACAACAACCTGTCCATCTAAATCGGTTAGTGAAAAGTCAGATTGGTTTGTGTCTGAAAGCGTGAATTTGTAGACATCCATTTTGCCGAGGTCCTTCCCATTGAATTCAGGCCCTTCTTCATCAGCAAAACAACCTGGGAAAAGCAATAACAAACAGGCGAGCAGAACTCGAATATGCATACTTTACCACATCAGTATTCTCGCCAGCCGTTGCCACATTCCTTGCAGGTCAACATTCTGGTTTCAGGTTCATCAGATGAACGTGTTTGCTCTAGGTAGGAGAATACTTCAACGCAGTCACACTTCGGACACATGTAGTCCCCAGTAGTCAAAACACCTCTCATTTCATCAGAGTCTTTGATGACTTCATACACACGAGTTTCTGCCTTGGAGGAAGATGTGACTTTGGAAAGGTCTACTTCCTTTCCATCAGCACCTTTTACTTTCAAGTTTGCAGGCCCTTGATATCCACATTTGTAATTTGTACAATTAATATCCCCAGATGGTGTAGGGAATGCTAACGTACCGCATTGCGGGCAGAACATACGGCAATACCGGACGAAGGCATATATCAACATTTGTTCTATAAAAATAGCAATTGTTTCATCAAGGGGGTTCTTTTGGACTACCATATGTGGCTTTGGTATGATTGGAGAGCCGCCGCCGTTGCTGACTCTGATGGTAACATTTTGGATACCGAGGAGTGGGACGGTTGGCATGATACAAATGCTGTTTGTTCACGCATGGATATAATCGCTCATGAAGCATTAACTACTGAAGCTGAGAGACTGTTAGAAAGATTCCCAGATTCCAAACCTTTGATTCATGGAGATGAAAATTTACCAGACGCTGATTGGCCACTTCCAAGTACAGAGGCACTCGAATACCTCGATAAGGCTGCAATTTTGCTATCAAAGAGAGGAGTTGATGCTGCTGCAGGTGACCCGGATAGGAGACTTGAGCACATTCTCAAAGCGTCTGAAGAATTGCGAGCATCATACGTTACAATCGAAGGCAGGCTAGTTGAATGGGTTGGCCTCTTCCTACCTGAAGCGAGGTTTGAGAGAGACAGAACTGGCTTGGCCAAGAAAGTAACAGAATCCTCAGATCTTTCACAACTAGCAACTCTGCTCGATATTGGAATGCCACCAGAAGGGCCTACTGACTCGGAATGGGCTAGCCTCAAAGACTGGGCTACAAGTGTTAGTGAAATCAAATCAAGACTTGATAGAATGGAAAATGTGGTTCGTGAATTGGCATCTTCACACTTACCATCACTATCTGCACTACTTGGTCCGATCCTTGCTGCGAGATTGTGTGTTGAGGCGCATGGACGAGCACGACTGGCTAGATTGCCTGCTGGAACTATGCAAATTTTAGGCGCTGAAAAGGCGTTCTTCAATCATCTGAAAACTGGAGCACCTTCACCAAAGCATGGCCACATATTCATGCACCCTTGGATTTCAAGGTCACCTAGATGGGTTAGAGGAAAAATTGCTAGAACCGTTGCTGCCAAGGCGAGTATCGCAGCACGCTGTGACGCATACGGCGGAGAAACTTGGAGTCAAGAAGCGGTCGATGCTGTTGCGGCTAGAGTCGAAGTAATTCGTAGCGAGAATTCAAAGCCGCCACAGAGGTGAGTTCGTGGCAAAAAAACGCCGTCTATCTTGGGCAGTAATGCTTGATGGAAGGTCAATTTGGACATTGAACGCCGTCCCAAAATACTCCCAATATGGCGAATCACTTCGCCGATTCAGAGGCGAAGAATACCGCAGATGGGACCCTACTCGCTCAAAACTTGGTGCTGCAATTTCACGAGCGAGACAGACGCAATACGAATTGCTTCCAGAAGAAGGTGACACTTGCCTCTATCTTGGTGCAGGGCACGGCACCTCTATCTCTCACCTACACGACCAAGTCTGTGGAGCGAATAATGAGAAGGGCGGGAGAATTATCGCTGTGGACTTATCACCTCGCTGCCTCAGAGATTTAGTTCATCTAGCAACATTACGACCTGGGCTAGTTCCTGTTCTGGGTGATGCTAGAAAGCATGGTGCTTGGGGAGTAATGGTTTCCAACAAGGTCGACTGGTTACTTCAAGATGTATCACAAGCGGGCCAAGCTGAGATTTTCATCAAGGCTGTAAAGCGATTCTTGAAGCCGGGAGGGAAGGGTTTGCTATCTCTCAAGGCAGCATCAGAAAGATTCAGTGAAGGTGGGGAGAGAAAGGTATTCAGACAGGTGCGAGAACAACTGGAAGATGCTGGATTAACCATCGAAGAACAAATCGATCTTCACGGCTTGGAAGACAACCACTGCCTTTACTTCGTCACCAATTAGGCGCCTTCTCATGGGTGTCACCAGAACAGACCCAATGCCTGCCCTTTGATGAGACTCAAAACAATTACAATTACCTTGTAAATTTACATGAAGTCTAGCGTTTAATTCTGCAATAATAATAATTAATAAATTCGTATTTATTAGTTTTCTTTAAATTGTTATTATCATCCGCTCGCACATGGACTCAGTCGAAATGGCTTCGGAGAACGAGAATTCTAATGGTTCAACCACAGATCCCAAAGAGGTGCATGACGTCATAATTGTTGGTGCAGGTGCAGCAGGAATTGGTGTTGGGATTGCTGTGGCTCACTCGGGTGTAGAGAACTTTCTCTTAGTAGATCGCAAGGGTGTAGGAGCGTCGTTTGCAGCATGGCCAGATGAAACAAGATTCATCACGCCTTCATTTCCGAGTAACTCAATAGGCATGCTGGATTTGAATTCAGTAGCCGTAGGCGTATCTCCAGCTTTTAGCATGAGGATTGAACATCCTACTGGAAAAGAATTCGCTGCACATTTGCAAAGCCTTGCCGATTTTTTCGAGCTCCCAATTCGCGAAAATACCAATATTTTAACCCTCAATAAAGTTGGCGAGTTATTTCATTTAGAAACTGAAGATGGGATGCTATTTGCAAAAAATGTCATCTGGGCGGCTGGTGAATACCAATACCCCTCACAGGGAGCGTTTGTAGGGAGTGAATTATGTTTGCATACATCTAAAGTAGGGTCATACCGTGATTTAGGCGGTGAAGATTACCTAATCATAGGGGGTTATGAAAGTGGAATTGATGCCGCTTATCACCTTTCAAAGCGTGGAAAAAGTGTCCGTGTTTTTGATCAAAATTGTCCATGGGGAGAAGAAAGTTCTGATCCCAGTGTGTCCCTGTCCACATATACATTCGAACGAATTAACGACCCCGAATTTGAAGCAAATGTGGAATTATTTAGCGAAAAGTCGGTTCAATCAATCACGTATGATGGATCGATTTATGAGTTGAAAACAGATGATGGGCAAGTTTTCCATTCAGAAAATCAACCTCTTCTAGCAAATGGATTCGATGGCAGTCACAAATTTATTTCAAATTTGTTTGAACATCGTGATGACGGATTTGCTGAACTCACCGACCAAGACGAATCAACCATTACTCCTGGACTTTTCTTGGCAGGTCCGATGGTACGGCATGACGGTCATATATTCTGTTTCATTTTCAAATATCGCCAAAGGTTTGCAATCGTAGCACAAGCTATCGCAGCATCATTCGATTTACCTACAGACGAATTTGTAGCAGCATACAAGGGCTGGGGCATGTATTTGGATGATCTGTCGTGCTGTGGACAGGAGTGTTTAACATGTTAAATGTGGATAAAATGTTGAAAATTGAATGGATTGGGCAAACTATTGCTAGCCTGTGTTGGATTGTCAGTGTATTTGTTTACTCGGATTGGTCATTGCCCGAAGGTGGTGGAGATTGGTTACAGCTTATTGCAGCATCTTCTTGGCTGATAGCAAACATATCTTCTATTCTGCGAATAAAAGAAAATTCTTGAATCTGGATCAACATAATAATTGGGAAAAGGGAGCTCAGTAGATCGATACGGACGCTGCCCATACAGTCGAGGTTGTAGCTGATTTCCAACTATTATTCTTCTAATATCTCTTCAACTACCTTGTCTGCACGAAAATTTCTTCCTCTTATCGGTAGCAAATTTAGTTGGTCGGACCATAAACAGGCATCTCAACTTCAACAGCAAATAGTGGATCAGGGTCACTAGAATCGTGGTATGCAACTACAACCCCTCCATCGTTAAGGATGCCTAGGGATGCAAAGTCGAACCTGATATCATTTCCAGCACCACTAGTGGAATCTAAGTCTCCAAGTCCAATCATCGTAACAGTATCTGGTTCCATTGATTCTGAATATTCACGAACATGGTATAGGATGTCCTTATCCGGTCCTTCTGCAGATTGGTATCTAACATTCAAAACGAATAGGTCCAAAGCACCGTTAGCTTGGAATTCCCATTCCTCAATCGAAGACCAATCTTCATCGGAATAATTCTGAGTAACCCATGTGGAACCTCCATCGTAAGAAAGATGGTGAGTAAATGTAGTTCCTTCAAGGCTAACGCAATGAAGTGCTCCCGTTGAATCGATTTGGCAATATTCACTAGGGAATAACACATCGTGCTTATTCCAATTTAGTGAAGTATCCAAGAATGCAGACGTTCCATCTGTAAAGTAAGAAGGGAAGTAAAGTCCTCCACTAGGGAGAGGGAACGCCCTCATTTCTTTGTGGGGCTTGTTAACATCATAGTATTCGCCAGGGTTTGTGAAATTCAAATCTACTTCTTCTGCACCAGGATTTGAATTACGCCCTGTAAATTGGAAATTATAGTAGTTCAATCCATCAACGCTAATTTGGCCACCAGCATTCATTGATTGATGCCAGAAATTGGACACGACTAGGCTTGCCCAATCCCCGCTTCCAAAGCCAGAGGAAATAGGCCCAATAACTTCAACCTGCCAAGATCTGTCATAGAATGGTTCTGTAATACGATTGTAACACCAAGTCCACTCATCTTCTGATGCATCATAGAGAATTGCATAGAATTTGTCTAGTTTCAAATCTCCTCCAACGTAAGGGAACCATGACATTGAGATAATGTCTCCATTTGTTGCTTGCACAATACTACCTTCACCTAACCCCTCTTGTCCTGGATTGGTTGGAACAGGAGTTCTGCACATTGGGTCGGTTAGAACACCAGGGATGTAGGTGTCCCATTCGTGTCCTCTATCATGTGACCAAACTGGATATTCTCCTCCAATGTTGAGGATTGTTCCGTCTATTGTTGTAGCAAGATAATGTTCACAACAATTTCCGCCATAATCTTTGTTGAAAACCGCCCATGAGGTGGTTGTGCTTTCATTTAGATTCAAATCAACAGTTGTAAATTCCCACGGTGAAATAGGTGCAATAGGGTCGATAATTTGGTAATCCGTCCAAATGGGATTCTCGACTTCAGGCTCTTCGACGACAGTCTCTCCACCGCCAAAACATCCAGCCAGCATTGTACTGAGTGCAAGAAGAACTGCAAGTGAGACTCTCTTCATGTCCATGACCTCGAAACATTGTACCAAATTGTTGCTCCATCTACTTCGAATGAATCTCCATCGCCATCTCCGATGTTGAAGACTGAGTTACTTGCCCTGGTTTCAGTGGTGATCCAGTTTGTATCCTCTTCAAACAGTTCTGGTGCGTCTTTCATCCAAACTTCAAGTGAAATTGTATCCTCAATTGCCAAGTCTAAATCCTTCCTAGCAGCCTGAATTCTTCTAGTGATGTCTCTTGCAAGACCCTTGGAAAGAAGTTCGGGAGAGTCGCTCATGTCTAGGACTAGAGAAACAGATGAATTTGCAATTTGTACGGTTTGAGCAGCGAATCCTTCCCTCTCTACTCTGCGCAATTCAATATCGTCCTTTGAAATTTCATAGCCTGCAATTGTTAGATTTCCAGCTTCGATAGATGCTAGCATTGCTTCGCTATCTCCATCTGCGATTCCTTGTAATACCGCAGGTAAATCTTGCCTGCACTTTGCACCTAATGATCTGCGGTTTGGAACGACCTCGATCTTCTGGAACCTGTCAAGGTCTTTCTCCAAAGAAATTACTTCGACATTAAGTTCCTCTGCTAAAATCTCATGGTAAGCAGACAAATCAGGACCGCTAACAATCCATCCCTCTGCGCAAGGTAGTCTTTGTCTGCGGTCGGCATCTACTCTTATTCTGCGACCGGTTTCTGCAAGTTCACGCACCAATGCCATGGTCTCTATAATTCCAGCATCGATTTCACCAGCCTCTGGCCAGTCAGCCATGTGGACAGATTCGCCCTCGAGGTTGCGATGAATTGCATCAGACATGAATGGCGAGACTGGTGCCATCAATCTTGATACTGTAACCAATACCTTGTGGAGTGTGTGCTGGCACGCTAGTTTGTCCTCACTGTCAGCCTCTTCCCATAATCTGCGGCGGGACCTTCTGACATACCAGTTGGATACATCATTGACTACGAATTCTTCGATATCTCTGCATGCCTTATGGAAGTCCCAGTCTTCGAATTGCTGGTTTGTTCCAGCAACGACTTCTGCAAGTCGAGATAAAACCCAGTCGTCCAGTGGCGTGTTCTTTCCTTTTGGAGATGTTTCGGGGTCAAATCCATCCAGTGCTGCATAATCAGAGTGGAAGCGGTAGATGTTCCATAGTGTCAAAAACATCTTCCCATAGGTTTCTCGTACACCGTTTGGGTCAAATTTTAGAGGGTTCCAAGGTGCTCCAGCGGTAACCATGTACCAACGTGTTGCATCTGCACCTTCTCGGTTGAAATGGTCCCAAGGGTCAACAATGTTGCCTTTTGATTTCGACATTTTCTTTCCTTCTGCATCAAGGATTAATCCAAGAGATAGACATCTCTTGTAACAAATCGAATCGAAAACGGTTGTGCTTACCGCCAATAATGTGTAGAACCATCCACGTGTTTGGTCGACTCCTTCACAGATGTAATCAATCGGGAAATTGTTCTCGAATTTTCCTTCCTCTCCGAATGGATGGTGCCACTGAGCAAATGATGCGCAACCAGAATCGAACCAGCAATCCATCACGAAAGGTTCTCTCTTCATGTCGCCATTACATTCTGGGCAAACTAGGACCGTATCATCGACATATGGGCGGTGTAAGTCTTCAGCAACCGGGCTTCCTTCTTTGGCCATCGAAGCCATTTCTTCAGTTGAACCGACACAGTGCTGAGTTCCACATTCTTGACAAATCCATACAGGAAGTGGTGTCCCCCAATATCTCTCACGGCTGATCGCCCAATCCTTGACATTGCGTAGCCATTCACCAAATCGACCCTCGCCGACCCAATCAGGTGCCCACTCAACCTGTGAGTTGAACTCTAGCAACTTGTCCTTGACTGCGGTCATTTTGACAAACCATGAATCCATTGCATAGTATAGCAATGGGTGTCCAGTTCTCCAGCAGTGTGGATAATCGTGGAGATACATCTTTTCCCTGTAAAGAAGATTTGAATCATGAAGTAGACCGATAATGGTTTCATCACAATCCTTCACATATTTCCCATCTAAATCGGAGTGTGTTCCTTCCAAGAATGAACCATCCATGCCCACTGTATGTTGGGCAGGCAAGCCCACTTCCATACCGAGGTTATAGTCATCTTCACCATACATCACTGCGGTGTGAACAACACCGGTTCCGTCGGTGGTGGTAACCCAGTCTGCTCCGATAACAGTCCACGCTGTTTCAGAACCGTTTCTATCGACAGCTCCAGGGAATAGCGGTTCATACGAACGGCCAATTAAATCGCTACCAGGGAAGGTTTCAACTTCCTCGCAGTGGTGGCGAATTACCTCTTTGAATAGATCCTTTGCTAGAATTAATTCTTCACCGATTTCAGCGCCTCCGTGCCCTTCCCACTTCTCCGGTGTGGCGGTTACTCTAACTCTGACATATTCTACATCTGGCCCTACTGCAAGACCAACGTTACCCGGAAGTGTCCAAGGAGTTGTTGTCCATGCAAGAATTGAAGCATTTGTATCTTCAAGTTTGAATTTGACATAAACTGAAGGCTCCTCCACTTCTTTGTATCCAAGGGCTACCTCGTGGCTTGAGTAAGAAGTTCCAGTTTGTGGACAGTATGGCAGAACCTTGTATCCTCGATATAGCAATCCTTTGTCGAACATTTGCTTGAGCGCCCACCAACAAGATTCGATGAATTCGTTGTGCAGAGTGACATATGGGTCGTCTAAATCACACCAGTATGCCATACGCTCAGTCATTTCTCTCCATGCTGCCTCATAAGTCCAAACAGATTCCCTGCATTCTTTGTTGAATTCTTCCATTCCGAATGCTTCAATCGCTTCATTGCTCATTAGATCTAGTCTCTTTTGAACCTCGATCTCTACAGGTAGGCCGTGAGTATCCCATCCTCCCTTTCTTTCAACAAAATTGCCCTGCATTGTTTTCCAACGGCATACAAGGTCCTTGTATGTCCTAGCAACGACGTGGTGTATTCCTGGCTTACCGTTTGCAGTTGGTGGCCCCTCTAAGAAAATGAAAGGCTCACCGTTTTTCCTGTTCTCCACCGTGGCGTCAAACAGTTTTTCATCTTGCCAAGTTGAAAGCAATCCGGTTTCGAGTGAAACCGAATCCAATTCTTTGGTAGATTGGGGGGTTGCCATGTTAGCACCGAGTAGTGAACATGTCTTCAAACAGTCGTTCGATATATTCGTGATTTTATTGTAAAATAATCTAGTTTCAAAACACTTGGGAGGGGTTGCTTTGAATTACATTGACTCCATCCAGTGTATGCATGGCGTCCCCAAATAGAGGAGTCTTGGCGTTCGCGCTAAGTGTTTTATTCCTCCTTTCAGGCCCTCTGTCACAGTTTCCCATGCAAAATGCAACCAATTTGGACCTAGATTATCTTTCGAAGAAAGATGTTGGAGGAGCAAATTACAACTTGGTGGAGATTAATGGTCCTAATTCAGTGGGCTCAGGACCTTCAATTGATATGGATTCATCCCATGCATTGCAGACACTTTCATTCTCTGTGGAAGGTGGAAATAATACTCTTGCAACTGGGTTTAACTGGTCTGATTGGAATCAATCAGGATTTTCACAGGGTGGCCTTACATTGGAAGAGGATGGTTCATTGATTCTCGGATTCCAAGGAGTTGAATGGAATTTCGACAAGAATGCTAATGGCTGGACATCTTCAAGCGGAAGTTTTGGTCAAAGAAATACCGCAACAACTTGTGGTATGAATGGAGGCTCTGGGGCATCGTGGTGGACTCGTGGTGGCTCAGTCACGGTAACAAGCCCTAAGGTAAATTTGGCTGGATACGAAAGCCTTTCCCTCAAGGCTTGGGTTAAACAAGGAAACTATGGCTGTGGTGAAGAACCAGATTCAAACGAAAATTTCTATCTAGAGTATAAGAATGCTAACAATGGTTGGACTCAGATTCAGTATTTGGCAGGTTCAACGCCGGGTGGTTCAGTAACCAACGTAAATTACAATCTACCCACAAATGCGTATCACGCAGATTTTCAGGTGAGGGCTAGGCAAAATGCAGGTTCAGGTACTTGTTGTGATTACTGGTTCTTTGATGACGTAATTCTTCCGGGTACCACTGGTGCGAATCTAACCACTAGGTCATTTGGATGGTCTTCAAATGTAGATGAAAGGATCGATGAAGGTAGATATTCTCCTGTTTACCTCGATTCAATTATACCAGATGGTGCACATCTAAATTGGACGGTAATCGATGCGGATACAGATTCTGAAATTGAAGGCTTAATCAATCGTTCAGGCAAGTGGGTTGATCTTTCAGTAGTAGATTGGAATAAGCACAAATCACTGCGGTTGAAGATTTTGTTTTCTGCAAACGATTTTGGTGAATCTCCTCGGTTGTATGGTATTTCTGGCGGCGGTAAGTATCACAATGAATTCAATTCAAACCCTTCTCTTGAAGACTGGGTGTTGGATAATGTTTCATGGAATTCAGATTCCAGTTTGCTATTTGGTCAAGCGAATTCTACAATAATTTCTCCTGAGTATGACATTAACATGCCCTTTGGGTCTTACAAATTTGAATCATCAATTTTAGGCAATTCAACATCATACATTTCCATAGATAGGGGTAATTGGACAGAAATTGAATCCTCTATGCAAAAGCACGATTTATCTTCCTCTGCCTCTGTAATCCAAGTGAAGTATGAAGGGTATGATGGTGATTGGTCTCTAGATAACATAAATCTGCAATTGTATGCTTCAGAATTAATTTCTTCTCCCCGAATGGATGTTGATAATGATGGGATAAATGAATGGGATGTAGTGGGAGATGGCATCGGTTCATGGGGCAATCAAGATGTGTTGCTGGACAATAATATGAGCACAAATTTCACCGTCGGATTAAATCCAACTACATGGCACGACATATTGGTTCCGAGAGATGCAAAGTCGTTTGAATTAACAGTTTATGGTATTGGATCATATGGTCTTGGCATCCAAACTGTCGCTGTATGGGTAGGCAATACGATGATAAGTCAAGCAGGTGGTAACGGATATGTTGATGCGATTCGTCTTTCTCTTGATGAAGCAAATTTAAGTTTCTTGAATTATGAAACTCAGAATACCCCGGCTTCGGAGTTCATTGCTGGTAAGGAATTCATCAAAGCGAAAATAGAGGTTATCTCTGATGCAGGTGAATTTTCAATAGGTGGAATTAGCATTGGCTATACCGCGAAAGATATTGTTGTAGCAACAGCTTTGGATGATATTGTAATGTCAATTAACAGAGCACGTCTTGATTCTAACAAGGCATCTAGCCTTCCTATGCAATTCAGAGCAGATTCTACTTGCTCCCTCAAAGTTTCATTAATCTCAATGACATCTTCAGGAGATGTTGCCATGGGTGCGATGTCTTGGGTGAATAATTCTGAAACCCTGACTCCATCTAATCTATGGAGAGAGGTAAACACTCGAGCACAAACCCACACTTCAAATCCTCATAGATTGATAGTTAACATGTTAACAGAAGATAAATCTGGAATGTGGTTGATACCAATTTCTGGTCAAGGAATGATTGCAACAGGTGACCATGATTCATTCATCTTCTCACAAGATGGCATCGCTCATAACAATACAAATGGGATTCACGATTTAACAGCTAAATTTAGAACATCTCAATCATTTGATGACCAGTCAGATTTGAGGTTTGAAATTAGAGTCGAACTCGCTAACGGTGTGGTTTCCATGCCTGCGATTAGAAATTGGAATAATGTCGCTGTAGATAATGATTTGAAGATTCAATCATTGACCTTTGCAACAGATAGAGGTCCGATTCATGCAGGAAATCACTATCTTATGGCAGAAGAAAATCTCAGTATCCATGTTAGAACAGGATTTGAGAAGGGTATGCAAATGGAGAAACCATATCCCGGAGAATTTGAATTGAGATTAACAAAAGACGGTGAGTTTTTAGCGAACACTACGCATTATGATGGGGAGGAATGGATCGTCCATACCTCTACGCCATTTTCCAGTGGGAATATTACATATGAAGTTGAGATAACACCTCTTGCTGGAGGAGATATTTTTGGTGCAGCCAGTCTCAATAAGACGTTCATCATAGACCCATTAGCACCTGTAGTTGCCCATTCAAATGTCAGATATCACGACCACCGTTTATCATCAACAAACCAAGAAATAATAATCAATATTTCAGATCAACCGGTGCTTCCAACAAATGTTACTTTGATGCTTTGGACTGAATGGGCTAACGACTATGATGGAGATGGCTGGCCAAGTCCAGGAGAATACATTGGGCGGCCAATATCTATTCCTTCAGATTTAGATGCTAATTTCGGAGATTATATCGCATTGGTAGATGATTCGTCAGCATTCCCTGGAGAAAAGGTAGCGGGCTACGTAATCGGTAGCGACCCATCAGGCCATACGATTGTCGGTGGTGGCTCAGAAATGAGGGATGACCATTTGTTCATGTATCAAATTTTGAATGATGGTAATCCACTAATTGGTAGTGAAGGATTTGAGTGGGAAGGAGAACGAAGAGCTTGGTTACATCCCGGTCAAACGTATGGGCTTAACATATCATTTACAGAATTAAATGGTTTATCTGATGTTGAAGAAGTCACAGTATCTCTTGCTGATAATATCATAAGTGACAGATTGACGCTGGCCTGGAATTCAACCTCTGGTCAATGCTCTAGTCAAACACCTCATATTGTCGTTAAATCCTGTAAGTTATTAGATGAAAATGGAGGCACTCCAAACCCTTACGATCAGAATTTATTACTTAATTTAGAGATAATGCCAAAATGGACGTTGCCTGATCTAGGGGATACTAGGAGAGAGCCAGTAGTTCGAATCTATGACCGAGCAGGGAATTTTGATGAAGTCAGTTTCCCCCAAAATAGGTGGAGATTTTCAGCAGAAATGATGATTCCAAATAACCTCTCACTTTGGGTCGAAAATGGCGCATACACCGAAGATGGAGCTAGAGTAACTCCTGGTTCAGGCTTGGAGTTATCAGGGGATTTGATGTTCTCGCAAACTGGAGATATACCTCAATTTGATTGTGAAGTTGAAGTTAGGTTAAACGGAATAAAAACCACAGCACTGGCCGTTGATGGTTTATTCACAGCCTCAATGATGGCACCTGGCTCATCGGGCCAACATGCAATGACATGGAAGGTTGGTTGTATGCCCGAACAAGGGATAGACTTGACCAGCCCTACTGAAGCGGTTAAGTGGATTTTAGTCGACTCTGATGGCCCAGCCGTAGTGGAATTTAATTCACCCAGGCCTTCCTCTATTCTAGGAGTGGAAGAGCATGACATAAGGGTCGTAGTCTCAGAGAATTTTGGCATTGATTCAAATTCAGTAGAACTTCATTGGTGGGTGACAGAATCAGTACAAAGCGACACTATAACCTCTGGAACGGTTCCTCTAGAGTTGGTAGGAGATGAAAATACTGGACTTAGATTGGAATTCATTGGAACCATTGACTTATCCAATATTGAGACGCAATTCCTACAAGAAAACTTAGTTGTAAAGATGCGATTAGATGGTAGAGATATTTCTGGTAATAGTTTCGAGAAAAGCGCCAACTCATTTTCTTACCCCGCTGGAGTTTGGGAATTAGAACATCATACAACTGATTTTTCACTTGAGCAAAGCGGTATTGAATTATCTAAATCAAATTTAGAGGTAGATGAAAATACCATTGTCCATATTCATGTCAGAAACGATGGAATGTTAGGCGGAGAGGCTGAGGTATTGGTTGAAATTGTCGACTTGCTAGGACAGCGTTCACAATTAGCCAAAACCCCAGTATATGTCGAAGCAGAATCAGTCAATACCTTACTTGTTGATTGGAAACCCGACGCTCCTGGACTCCAGAGAATCGAAGTTACACTAAATGAGGTAACTGATAAATCAGAGTTTGTTGACGTTACGCCAGCGAAGGAAAGGGGGCTACTCGAGGACGCAATTGGGGCAACGAATCCATGGATTCTTGGAATGACATTAACGATGATGTTTATCGGCGTGTTGCTCGTTCTTTCATGGCTTAGGGTTTCCACTGCGAAACGGGGAGAATCGGAATTTGATTTTGAATTCGAAGACGATGAATTCGAAGATGATGAATTTGATGACGAAGACTAGACTTAAGCAAAAGGTGGTTTGATGTCTTCAAGAATTGCTTTACTTCAGGCTAATCCCGTGGTTGGAGAGGTCCAAGGTAATTCAGAAATGATCGTCGAAATGGCAAAACTAGCATCCGATAACGGTGCCAGTTTTGCGGTAACAACAGAATTGGCAATAAGCGGTTATCCTCCGAGGGACCTCCTTTTACAAGCGGATTTTATCGAAGAGTGTCATGATACAGCAAAAAATTTGCAAACAGAAATTCCGGTACTGGTAGGGACTCCTGTTCCTCCATCCTCATCGAGAACACTTCCTGGAAACGGAGTAGTAAGGGCGGGAGATGCAGTAAGAGAAGTAACAAGAAAGCAATTGTTACCAACCTACGATGTTTTCGATGAGGCACGCTATTTTGAAGCCGATGAAAGACCAGGTATTGCAAGAACAATTGCAGGTCTAGACATTGGTGTAACAATCTGTGAAGATGCGTGGCAACACTGTGGAGAAACCCCTAACGATTACGATAGTGATCCAATTGCTCAAATCGTCGAGTGGGGCCGCCAGGGTGTAGTCTTGCACGCCACAGTTAACCTCTCCGCTTCGCCTTACCATGCTAATAAATCAGGTACTCGCCTGGCAGTTGCAAGAAGTGCTGCAGAATCATTAGACCACCCATTCTTGTTGGCAAATCAAGTTGGAGGGAATGATGACCTCCTGTTTGATGGTCGCTCGATTATTGCCTGGCCAGACGGCAGGGCTGTTGTTGCACCGGCTTGGACTGAAGGAGTTCTTCTAGCAGATTTGTCAAGTCCACAAGAGTGCATATGGCTTGGAGAAGGCGACGTCACATTATTACAGCCAGGTGAAGTATTAACTGATGCCGAGGATGATTTACTCGATGCGATAATTATCGGATTGTCCGATTATTGTAAAAAGAGTGGAATTTCAAAAATTGTCTTAGGCCTATCAGGAGGTATTGATTCCGCACTTGCTGCGTGCGTTGCAAGTGCAGCAGTAGGTCCACAAAATGTAACTGGAATTTCGATGCCTTCAAGACATTCAAGTCAGCACAGTATCGATGATGCTAAAGCGACTGCAGACGCTTTAGGAATCAATTTTGAAATGCATTCTATTTCTGATTTACATGCTTCAGCAGATAATGAACTTTCAGAAATTTTGAGGAACGGTAATCCTGTAGCAGGCGAAAATTTGCAGGCAAGGCTTCGAGGATTAATCGTAATGGCTTATGCTAATGCGAACGGAGCAATGGCGATTGCTACCGGGAATAAATCTGAACTTGGACAAGGATACTGCACACTTTACGGAGATATGGCTGGAGGATATGCTCCACTGGGAGACCTTTACAAAATGGAAGTATATTCATTGGCAAGGCAATTCAATAAGAGAATTGGAAAAGCAGCAGTAACCGAATCTACTCTAACCAAACCACCAAGCGCTGAGTTGGCACCAAATCAAAAAGATGAGGATAGCCTTCCTCCTTACCCCGTGTTGGACGAAATATTGAGGCTGCACATTGAAGAAGGACTCGATGCAACTGAGATTGCAGGTAAAGGATATGATTCTACAATTGTCAAGGAAGTCTTGACCCGATTGGCGAAAAATGAGCACAAGCGTTGGCAAATGCCTCCAGCACCTAGGGTTTCCAAGCGAGCATTTGGACAAGGTTGGAGGCAGCCATTGGCAGCACACCATGACTGGCGTCAGTGAATTACAATCCATTCTTCGCTTAATTCTCCATGAGCCCAACCATACATCTCTAGTCCAACCGATGCATCGTCACCAATGAAGTACAACATCTGGCTTCCAACCCAAATTTCTCCATGGCTTCCAGCATCAAAATTTCCAGAGTGATAGTCCCAAAGCAGGCTAAACCCTTCCTCTGTAATTTCAACCAATTGCCCACCATCGGTAGGGTGGTCGACAAGTGCAAGGATTTTATCTCCAACTATTGCGAAATGTTTGGGTGAAGAAGAATCCATTCCTAAGGCGTAATCAGAATGTAGCCATGCTCCCTCTCCATCGCTTACACACAGCTCATAACCTAATCCGGGAATACCGCATTGGAACCAAATTTTCCCGTTTGATAATATCCAATTTGTGTCGTCAGCAATATTCTGAATTGATGAATTCATCTCGGATAGTGAAAGAGAAACCGTATCGTATGAATAAATTCCTTGTGAGTCAAAAACGATGTTGTCATCAATAATTGTTGGACTGATTATTTGTGCAGATGATGGATGAAGATTTGTAGTCATTTTTTCGAGGGTTTGCGAATCTGAACGGTGCAATTGTGGCCCATCGTTGTCTGTTGTTGCAATGAACCAATAATATCCCTCGTGATAGGCTGCATCTGAATTAATTTCAGCATCCAAAAGCGTTCCATTTAGGTTCAATTTATCCAATGAATTGTATATCAGTACACCATTTGCTGAAGTGAGATTGGAAAATGACCCCGAGGTATATGAATATGAATCTCCAAAAATTGCTAATCCATTCCCATGTTGTAAAATTAGGTCCTCTCCAACCACGATCATCTTGTCACCTTCCTGAATTTCTAGGGGTAGGTTTGTTTCCTTCAACAGCGAGTCTCTGTCAGTAGACCATAATTGAGATCCATTTCCATCATTTGCATCGAACCAGATTTTATCTTTGTGTGCGATGAAACCTAGTATTGAACCCGGTGCAAAATCAATATTGTTTGATACCTGTTCCAATTCACCATTTTGGATTTTGTATAGCAAGCAATTACCGTCTCGTGCTGCAGCAAATACGAATAAGTTTGCATGTGCTAATCCACCGTTACATCCGGAAGAAAATGAATTTCCAGAATTAGGATGTATGTCGGTTAATCGGCTCGATTCAAGTTCTTCAAAACAAATTTTGACGCTGGAGTCAACGATACCACTGGTTGAGTTATTTCCCATTTCGATAATTGCAGCTTGCGAGCAAGGGCCATACTCACCAACAAAAGAATCGATGAATGATGATACGCCCGTTTCCCCGTTAGTTCCGTTTAACCCATCTGCGCCGTCACTGCCGTTGGTGCCATTATGTCCCCAGTAACCTCGATTACCCATTGGACCAGGAGGGCCTTGAGTTCCGTGACAGATATTTTTGATATCTGTAACCTCAGAGTTTTCTAAAATCCCATCTTCATTGATATCCAGTCCAGACTGGATACTAAACCCTCCGTCTTCACAGCCATGTGTCCCATAAAGCGCACCTGTTTTTGAGAGAGTGGTTCCTCCATTAACGCCGGATTCTAATTCATCGATATCCGTTGCATAGTGCAGCGCCATGCTGCTTAAAACCAGTGAAATAATCACTGAAGATATCGCTAGAAATTTTAGGAATTTTTGCTTCTTTGTCGGTTTACTTTCCGCCATATTTGAAAATTAAACATCTATGGTTTTGAGGCTATTCCCTACAAAGTGTTCATGGGAGTGTTACTCTACCGCTGTTACATGGAGTTGCCATCGGACCTCGAATCGATGCTTTTGGGAGCAGATGGTCCTACTCGGCAAAAAGCTGCTCGGCTGGTTATTGATTTAGCAAAAACAGCCCAAGCAGATGGCTTCATTGAAGTCAACCACAGTCACGTTTCAGGCGTATCTGTGATTACAGGCGGTCATGGCCTGAGGCGATTCCTTGCGGATTTAGCAGGCGATGGAGAAGTAGCTATTCCCACCACTCTCAATTCTGCTGGGTGTGACAAAAGAAAGATGGAAGAGATGGATATTGATTATCCTGATTTTTTAGAACAACAATTTGAGATAATTACTGCCTATGAGAAACTCGGAATAGATGCAACTCTATCTTGTACTCCATATGACAGAGGTGTTGAGCAAGAATCAGGTATTGCATCTTGGGCTGAATCAAATGCTGTTGCATTTTCCAATTCATGGACGGATTTGATCACCAATCGCGAATCGGGCTTGTCAGCACTTGCAACAGCATTGACTGGCTATGCGCCCAAGTGGGGTTTGCACCTCGAAGAAAATCGAGTGCCAAACATTGTGGTTGATGTGGAATGTGAATTGTTATCCCTATCTGATTGGTCCATATTGGGTGACTGGATCGGCAAACAAGTTCGCCCAGATTGGGAAATCCCATACGGTCCTATGCCTTTCATTAGAGGTCTACCATCATACATCAGTTTTGCATCTAAGAAGGCACTAACTGCAGCCGCAGCAAATTATGGCTGTGCAATGCTATGGGCAGATGGTCATACTGCCACGCCAAAATTGAGCGGTAATGAACAATCTTTGAAATTCAAAGAATCCGACTTAATTTCCAGGTATGATGACCTTGCTCCGAAAGGCCAAGTGGACTTAATTGTCATCGGGTGTCCTCAAGCTAGCCTTGAGGAGATAAGAATCACAGCAGCAGCAGTTCGCTCTCACAGTGAGATGGGCAAACTTATCCCCGATAATCGGTTATGGGTTTTTACATCTAGGCATAATTACGAGTTGGCAGAAGCTGATGGCTCGATAGGTGTTCTAGAAGAATCAGGTGCGGTGATTTTACAGGACACTTGCCCTGAGGTTACTCCTTACAATCGTAATCACTACAACCATCTCATGACAAATTCTCTCAAAGCAGAGCATTATCTCACAAGTGGGTTGAACAAAATGCCAACTTCAGTAGGCAGTATTCAAGACTGTGTGAATCACGCATTTAATCCAGAATTGAGCGAAGGTCCTGTTACTCAACTTAAACCAAAAGCACAACCTCAACATGCTTCATCTAAATCACCACAAGTAGGAGATTGTTCAATCGATGGAGGAGGACTTAGTTCCCAAGGTGATTGGGTAGTGGAAGGTGAAGCTATGGTCACTGATGTTCCGATTACATACTTGGGTTATGTGAATCGTGATTCAGGTGTTATTGAAGAGGTAGGCCATCCTTTGGATGGGCGTGCAATCGAGGATAAAATTCTAATTTATCCGAAAGGTTCTGGCTCCACTGTCGCCCCATATGTTCTAATGGGACTTATCTACACTGGTAAAGGGCCTAAGGCTATAGTGAACAGAGATGTTTGTTCTCTAACCTTACCTGCCTGTAGCCTACTTGATTTACCATATTCTCATGGGTTTAGTGAAGATCCTTGCATTGCAGTTAACGATGGAGATAAAATCAGGCTAAGCAAAATTGGAGATAACGTTTCTCTCGAAGTCCTCGAGCGTGCAGGTGAGTGAATGAAAGTACTAGTCACCGGTGGGGCTGGATTCCTAGGCTCACACCTAGTTGATTCATTGGTTGAGCGCGGGGATGAGGTTGTAGTTCTGGATGACCTATCTAGGGGACATCGATCACAGGTAGATTCGAGTGCCAAATTTGTTCAAGGTGACGTAAGGAACTCCGAAGATTGGGAAGCGGCGTGTGAAAACTTCCAACCGGATGTAATCCACCACTTAGCGGCAGTAAATGGTACAAGACGATTTCACAAAGAAGCAGATTTAGTGGTGGATGTTAACGTAAACGGTACACGATTGGCTTTAGAAATCGCAAAATTATACTCTGCGAGAATCGTGTTTTATTCTTCACCTGAAGCGTTTGGTGAACAGGAAAATATGCCGTTGTCAAATGATTCCGACAGCCTATTTACGCCAGCACATTTGCATCAGCGCCATTCTTACGGGGCCTCGAAACACATTGGAGAGTTACTCTGTCAGTTTGAAGAAAGGAAAGGACTAGATGTACGTATTGTTCGCCCATTCAATGTCTATGGTCCTAGATTACATGGTGATGATAATGGACAAGTAGTGTCCATGATGATGTCTGCAAATCCAATAGTTGTGCATGGAAATGGTTTGCAAACCCGAAGTCTGACTTGGGTTGGCGATGTAATTGAAGCCTTAATCAAGATAGGGCGGGGCAGCAATCTAGCAGGTAAGGCATTTAATTTAGGTTCAACAGATGAGATTTCAATGATTGATTTAGCAAAAAAAATCGCTGGACTACGAGATGTTGAAATTGTCTACGGCGAGCCAAATAATGGCGATAGCAAACGAAGGTTGCCCGATATTTCTATGAATTCTTCAATCGATTGGGCTGCAAAAACCTCACTGGACGAGGGGCTATCTCATCTCTTATGATGAGTAGCTGTATGTGTCCAATCGACTGGTGTTGGAGTCAACTTATCCATTCCATGTTGGCAGAGTAATGCTAGACCGTCTTCTGGCGGCCCCTCAAATGGAACAATCAATTTCTCAATTCTAAGAGTAACAAGTCTTGCAACAGCTCCTTCTGGAAGTGCTCTATCTTCGACTAGCCTACATTTCATGATCACAACTGCTTGTGGGTGGATTGGCCCTTCTAGGTCGATTAAATCCCATTCACTTCCTTCAACTGGCTTGCTAGTGGCGTCAACGTCTTTTGCTGCCCTCATGGTTGGTGCCAAGAACTGTAACTCACATTCTTTGGTTTCAATCAGATTCAGATAAGTGTCTCTCATCTTCCCTTCTCTATTTTGAGAAAGTGACATTACCGCCAATGGCGGGGTTGTAGATACAAAGGATACACTAGTCATTGGGGCTACATTCTCTCTTTCGCCATTGCGTGTAGATACCAATGCAACCGGTCTTGGCGATGCTGCTGCAGAAAACCACATCGACCTCGATTTGTGGTCAAGGTCTTCAACATCAATTTCTATCTCTGCAGTAGAGTAATCTCTTACGAACCAATGGTCGAGATCTCCTTTTTCAACCTCTTCAAGTGCATACTGTGTGTAGTTGCGATATGCATGCCATTCCGCAATTATCCCAGCCTCGTCGCCCCTCTTCTCCTTCCTTGCGATAGATGAATCTGCATATTCAATGCACTTTCTAAGGAACTCACATACTGAAATTTTACTCACTTGCCTCTCTCCTTGAATTATATTCGTCTGCAGTCATAAGAAACTTAGCAGGATTGCCAGCCCATACTTCATTTTGCGGTATGTCGGTTGTCACAACAGAACCTGCTCCAATTATGCAACCTGCATTCAAGATTACCCCAGCCACTATTGTAGCGTTTGCTCCAATCACTACCTTATCTTCCACAATTACAGGTGCCCAGTTGCCTCCAGACGGGGGATGCCTATCGTTTGTTATTGTCGCATTTGGACCAATAAAAACCTCGTTTCCAATCAAGCAACCGTCTGCGATGTATACGCACCCTTGAATTCGACAATTAGTTCCAATCCTAACTTTTGACCCTATGTGGGATAGAGCTCCGATATTGGTTCCTTGTCCGATGGATTCGGTAGCAATCATACATGGTTGCCACGCTGTTGCATCATTTGGCAACACAACCCGTTGGTTGTTCAAATCACTCATCAAGTCCCAACTCACGAGTTAGCATTGAAACATGTCCTTTCGCTTTGACATTGTAACGTGCAAAGATTAGATTTCCATCTTCACCAATAACGAAGGTAGATCTTGCACAACCCATGTATTCCTTGCCGTAGTTCTTCTTCATTCTCCAAGTGCCAAATGCTTCGTGGATAGAACCATCCTCATCCATCAATAGGGGGAAGTTTAGATCTTGCTTATCGATGAATTTCTCATGACTTTTTACAGAATCCTTCGAGACTCCAAAGACCTTGAATCCATGTGATGCAAGTCTTGCCATATCGTCTCTAAAATCACAGGCTTGAACAGTACATCCTGGTGTAGAGTCTCGCGGGTAAAAATACAAAATTACCTTTTGGCCAGAATCTAAAATTTCTGATAGATTATGTCTTTCTCCCTTCGAATCCAGTGCGTCAAAATGCGGTGATTTGTCTCCGTTTTCCAGTGTTATTGCTTCTGCCATGGCATAGCCCAAGAAGTTGACCCAAATCAAGGCTTTCATTGGCTGATTTAACACTGTGATGCCTTTACATGCCCCTGTTATGCAGTGCGGGTAATTATTGTGGCGTTCTGCATAAAAAATAGGTATACTGGCGATTGTCTTATAATCCGCCCGGTACACACTATACGCTATGGCAGGTGCACGTATGTCTCGGAGATGCCGCAAGTTTATGCGGCAGATTCACAAGGCAAGCACCAGATACTCGCTGCAGGAAATCGCCTCAAGCATACAAAGCGAACTCGATAGGAGAAATTTATCCTACGAGGAAGCATTGAACCTTGGAAATATTCTCCAAGATAAGGCAGATCTTCTTCCAGGCGACGAAATCGTGTATGCTGTGTCTGATAGAGATTCATACAGGAGAACACTGGAATTGTATCTCAAGGACGGCGTCCTGACACAGGCCGAACAATTGCTACTTTGGGAAGAGCGCAGAAGGCTCGGTATAGCAAACGAGGTGCACAACCAACTGATGGAGCAACTTCTAGCAGTTTGGACAAGGCAAGGCAAGTCGGTTCAAATCCATGCATTCAGAGGAGGTATGACCGATGTCTGAGAGGAAGTTAGCATTCGCTATGCTGGCAATACTGGTTTTCCAGGTATCTATGCCGATTCTTCCAGTTGATGCTACCTCGGGGCGAACAACCCCGGACTTCTCTGTATCTGCTCTAACATTTTCAGCCGGAGGTTCAATCGATGATGCAGGTGAAAATATTCTAGCTCCTTCATTACATACAGTACGTATAGTAGTCGAGAATATCGGTGTTGCAGCAGGAACTGCAACTTTGCAGATTTTGCATGAGACTACAGCAAACGCCGGTAATCCAACTTTATTGCAAACTATCGATTTGGGTGTAATATCGGCAGCCTCTACTACAAATCCAGTGTTGTATGATTGGACTGCATCATCTGGAGACGATCAAACATTGATTGCAAGAGTCGTATCCTCTTCTGATTCAGATAACGGCAACAATGAAAGGAGAATTGATTTCGATGTTAAGATTCAGAATGAAGGAGTTATTCTTGGCCACAATGTTCCCGGCCCTACTCCTGGATTTTCAGACCTAAGGCTAAGTCACTCTACTCATACCTACGAAGTAACCGTAAGAAACGATGGAGTAACAGACCTAAACGCCGTTTACGAAATCAACTTCACAGAGAATTCAAACCCTTCTAACCGATTCTCAATATGGTCCGACCAGTCCGGTTCTGGGACTCTCCAAATGGAGCCCGGTAACCTACTAACTCCAGCATCAGGTCAAGCGATTTCCGCTACATTTGACTCCTCTACAATGCTGGGTTCTTGGACAATGGTTTCTCGTATCTTGTTTAATGGAACATCTTGGTCTAATGAATTGGTTGCAGATGTTTCAACTGTCACATTTTCTGATTACATAGTGGACTTGTCAACTCCCAATGACAGATCAATCGAGCCAGGAGCCACAACCAACATTCTTTGGGTTGTAACTAATTTAGGACTCTCAGACGACCTTCAAATCCAATTAGGCTCTGATTTAGGTTGGCACGATAATTCTCAGCATGGCTCAACAATCCATGTCGCTGCAGGTGGTAGCAGAAACATCTTCATTCCTGTAACAGTTCCCACAAATGCGGTAAAACCCACAATTGAAAATGTCTACTTCAATTTGTCAAGCGCAAACGGTTCATACACAGCAAGAAGTGTTGGCCATGTGTTGGTCGGTGACCAATATCAAGCAACGACAACTCCTGCAGAGCCGAAATACTTCGTTGTTCCTGGCGTTCAGAATACTTCCATGTTTTCTCTATTGAATTCTGGAAATGTGCCTTCTGCATTCCATGTTAGTGCAGGCCTCTCTTCAGGAGCAGAAAATTGGCTAATCGAGTCAACAGTTTCTGTTACCGATGTTCTAGCAGTTGGAGAAAACGTGTCTATACCAATTCTAGTCACTCCAGCACCAATCTCCTCTCCTTTGAATCCAAGCGAGAGAAATGCTAATGGCGATGTGCTCAACCTTTGGGTATCTGCTACCCCCGTAGATGGGGGAATTCCAACATTGGGTCAGACCGAACTTGAAGTAAGGCCGGTAATTGCTGTAGATCCAAACCCTGAACTAGATTTAATCGAATTAACGCCTCAGGAAATAATTCAAGCAAATGGAACTGGTGGAATTGATAGAATTGTATCTTTGTCAGTAGAGGTAAGACATAATCTTGGAGGTGGAGTTTCTGGTGGAATTGACGCAGATATTACTACAGTTACACCATCATTTGACCCAGCTAGCGCCGGCAGCGGCGGTGTTAACGAAGGAATTCGATGGACAACCGACGTCACCCCTAGTACTGTGACTAACTTGCAAATCGGGCAAAGTCTTCAGTCTTGGCTAGCAATTGATGGCCCGACAGATGAGTTGCCAATGGCAGGGGAAGTTACAGTTGCTGTTACTGCAACACCAGTAGTTTCAAGCGGGTTATCGTCCTCATTTAATGGACTAATTTCTGATGGGTTGACCAGGGAAATCAAGATTATTGTTCCTAGCGTGATAGATGGAGAAATCATTACTGAGGGCCCTCTAGATGCTGATGTTGGTAACCAAACAAACTTCACACTAAAGTTTGCAAACACTGGTAATGACTTATCTTCATACAGGCTTTCGATTGTAGATGATTTGCCAGAATTATGGTCTGCAACTATCGAAACATCGGACGCAAATAATCCCTCAATTATTGCTAATTTATCTCCATCGATGGCAGACCATCCAATAACTGGCAGTGCACACATCTCGAATGTTAGTCTCAATTTAACGACCGACCCTCAAGCGCCAGCAGATACGATGCAGCCTCTAACAATCAGAGTCGAAGACCGGGAAACAGGATCACTTATTTCCCTAAACACAATTTACATTCGAGTCGAGGAATCAATTAATTTCGAATTAATTCCTACAAACCATACCGTTGATTTATCACCATACGAATCCCCACTTACACGTGTTTACATCAATAATACAGGAAACGTTGCAACAACCTACAATGTTTGGTTAGACGATTCTCAAGCAAACGATGTAGACTTCACTCTAGAATCTCCAACAGAGGTTGTTGTAGGCCCAGGATACTCGGAAGCTGTAAAAATCCGATTAAATCCTGATTCAGAGGCTAGTGCTGACGAACTTCACATGATCACATTGTGGGTTGAAGCGCTTGGCGGCATGAATTTGTCTGCTAGCATTGTCGCTAATGTTACAGATGATCACGATTTGACAATTGAGGCACAGCAGTTGATTTCTGTAACCCCAGGTACTGATGAATTAATCGAAGTGACCTTTGGAAACTCTGGTAACCTCGAAGAATACCTGAATGTAACGGCTATCATCGAAGGTGGATGGAGTCACAGTTGGGAGTTTGACCAAATCACTATCCCAATCGACGGCACGCTAGGAAATGACCTTACTGTGAACGTCCCTGCTCTCGGTGGCAATCATTCTTTGGCAAATGGCGATACTCACAATGTAACCATTTCATTATACCACGCAAATAATGGAGTTTTCTTGGCTTCAAAGAAAATCACTCTCATCGTAGCCCCAGTTTTCCTTGTTGAGTTTGACAACTGGCCAGATGTAGCAAAGTATAGCCGTCAAAGTGAATATGACTGGCGTGTGAAAGTCAAAAATGTTGGAAACAAAGATGTCAATGTAAACATCGACTATGATATACTTAAACCAGGATTAGAAATTGATTCACTAGATTGGTATTTGGACGACCCAGCACCAAACATGTTGTTCTTGCCAGTTGGAAGCGACGTGTGGCTTAATTTCACAGTCGTAGCAGATAAATTTGAGCCAGATATTTTCACAGAAGCTCTACTTAGGCTAACCCTGACCCCAGTTGATCCTGAAGTGACAGGTTCTGCAATAACTGAAACCTCGCTAAAAATGTCGAGACTATTTGCATATCAAGATTACAAACTCGGATTGCCACCTAGTGACAACTCGAATATGTCCGAGGATATTGTTTGGTCTCATATTCCCGGAATCTCAGGTAGTAACGCTGTAGAATACATGATTGAGTTATGTGATGCCGAGCGCAGGGTCAATATCTCTCAACTAGGTCTAAGTCAAGAAGACTTTGCTTGGTCTTTCGCATTGGAGGTAGGGGGGGAAAATCAAGACCTTGATTTATCCAATAACTGTGATGGAAGTTCACATTCAGTAATTTCATTACCTTTGCGACAAGAGTATGTAACCGATAATCCTCTGGTAGTAGTTATTGATACTCCAAACCGACCATATATCCTGAAGAATGATGGATATGATTTGACATTTAGACTCTACCATCCCGATGAACACAATGGATTTACAGAGTATACTGAGGAGACGTTCTCATTCTACTTCAAGACCGAAGCACTACTAGCTATTACAGAATTTGATTTCGATGATGATTTGTATGAAGGTTCCATCTCAACAATTTCAGCAACTGTGGGCAATATAGGCACTTCGATGGCTATTGGAGTCACATCTACACTAGAATGTGATGGCATCACAGTAACAGATCCAGTAGTTCCTCTTGGTTTGATGAGGGGTAATTACACCGTGAACCTTCAGTGGGAGGTTGAAAGCGAACAACTCGACTGGTGGGCTCAATCCACAGATGTTTATTGTGAGTTATCTCTAACCGGAACTGCATGGAATGGTTCAGCACTTGAATCCAAATCTGTTACAAGGGAGACAACAGTAAGTTCGTGGTCCCCAGGTGTTACGGTTTCGTTCATTGCAGTTTTGATTCTCCTAGGTGCTTCAATTGGTCTGTTAAGATTGGTTGGTCAAAATGACAAATTCCGATTAGCAGCGATATATAGTGGTGTACTTGCCCTAGGATTCGCATTCCATCTCATGGACCTAGTGTCAAGCGAATGGGGAGGCCCTGTAATTCTGTTCCTTGCTGCAATATGGGTATGGTTAATGACTTGGAAGTCGACTGAAGAATTCCAACTTATCCACGAAGATTATCAACGTGCTAGAAAGGGAATTAGCACATTGTATAGCGATCACTTTGACGTGCTATCAAATGCAAAGCGTCAGTTATCAATTATCTTAACAATGCCAATCCTTGGTATGGTTGGAGTGATTCTTGGTTTCCCTCCACAAATGAGTCCAGATTCAGCAAATATGTTCTCACTTGTAGGCTATCTTGTAATAGTAATTGTTGGCGTAACATTCCTGATTTGGAATGCTAACAGAATGTATGGCTCACTTTATGGTAGATTAACTGAAGTAGAAGTTCAAGCAAGTAGAATCGAAAGAGACCTTGGCGATCCAGCAAGACTGCTAACCGAGTTGGCAAGCGATGGTTTGGACATTTCCTCAATAATCAATCAGCCAAGAGCTTCTGCTGCAGCATCAGGTCAAGCATCACAGTCCGAAGTGGCTGAATGGGATGAGGACATAGATGTCCTCGTGGAAGAAGAGCCTCAAGATGTTGAAATCATGGCCACTGAAGAAAATGAACAATCTGAAATTCTGGGCAGTGAATCGGAACAGGAAACCGTCTTGTCCGGAATAGATTTTGATGATTTATTCGAAGATGAACAAGAGGAGGTGAATAACGATGGCTGAAGAACAGGAATATGAGGTTGGAACGTCCGACCTTGAAGACGCCCGTAGAGTCATTAGGGATTCACAAACGAGTGCCGACAGGTTGATTCGTGCCTCCCGAGAACTAGAGCACATCGTATATGGCGTATCAAGGGATGATTCATCACTTGCTTCAACTGAATATGACATCATTGAAGCAAGAACTAGTCTGGAACAGCATCAACTAAGGCGAGCCGGACGTTCGGTAAAGAGAGCAGAAAAAGCCCTAGCATCTTTAGAGGAAGATGTAGTAGAATTACGAAGAAACATTGCTATGCTTAATCGCTTGCTAAACGAAAAGACACTTACTGAGGCAGAATTGGAAACCATTCTTCGTCGCCTAAGAAATGCAACTGGTGCCGCTGAAGTAGGAGAAGTTGGTTACGCTGCTGAGGAAGTTGAACAATTAATCGGCGATTTGGTAGTAGATTCCGCTGTTGCTCTCAACCCATTCTTATTCCGCAACTTCTGGATGGGAGTTGACACAAGGTGGCCTGCTGGTGGAGAAACCGGTGTAATGATTGTCAGAATCTGTAATGACGGTTCCCGTCCAATTCCTGAAATGAGACTGGCGCCGCCGGTGCCAGAAGATTGGCAGTGTGTCCCTGAATCCATTGATTTACCAATCATGAGGCCAGGGGATGTGATCCTTGTTAGATTCGAAGTAAAGCCTGGATTAAGGTTCGGATTGGATGAGATTCCTCTCTCAAGAAAGGTAGCAATTCAGACAGGGTATGAAGTAGAAGCAGGTCAAGTTAGGGTAACAATGCGAATACAAAACCGTAGCATGGAGACGATTCGCGACCTTCTATTGCAGCCTTGGATGCCTCCTGGCTACAAATCACAGAATCTTCCTCTCGTGGAGAAATTATCTCCAGATGAAATAGGAGTGGTAACAATGCCGCTAATCATAGACATGGGCGACGGAGGTGGATCCGCCGCCTGATCATTTTCCACCCTGCGGCGGTTGAGCCGATTGGGGAGGATGTAGAGATACAAAAAAGAAAAAAATAGGTGAAAACCAATGCAGAAGAAAAATATGAACGAAGAAAACAACGATTGGGGTTCAATCGGTATTGGTGCAATGATTGTATTCATTGCTCTGATTCTGGTTGCCGCAGTCGCTAGCGCAGTAATCATCCAAACGGGTGAAAAGTTGCAACAGAACGCACAGCAGTCGGGAAGCGACACGCAGCAGGAAATTTCGGGTAAAATCTCGATTATCACTGTCTGGGTTGGAGCTCAAAACGCTAATGCTGAAGAGATCACTATGGTCTTTGAATTAGCGCCCGGTTCCGAACCGATAGCAGATGATGCAGTCCACTGGGCTGTAATTTGTGATGATGGAGCGAATACGCCTGGCGTTGTAGACGGTGACATGGGCACAGCAACTAACTTAGACCTAACAGCAATTGCAAACGACATCTTCTTACCAGGTGAGACATACATGATTGACCTAATCGTTGGTGGTGCTGCAGGTGGAAATGAAGATTGTCCTCCGGCCCTAAACGAAGAGCACTCTATGGTAGTCTCAGCTGATGGCGGTGGCTCAACATACGAGACTCTATACTACCAGAGTGAAACACAAGGAGACCAAGTTGTTTGAGGTGATTATGATGAAGAGAAATAACAAAATAAAGAATGATGAAATCGGTTCTATTGGTATCGGTGCAATGATTGTATTCATTGCACTAATTCTAGTGGCAGCAGTCGCTAGTGCAGTTATCATCCAAACCGGTGAGAAATTACAGCAAAACGCACAACAAACAGGTTCTGATACACAACAAGAAATCTCAGGAAAGATTTCTGTGAACTCAATTTTCGTCTATGACGATTCAGCATCTTACTTGCTATACTTCGAGACAGCACCAGGTTCTGAAATCCTAGATGAGGCTACTACAGATTTCCAGATGACTTGCGAAGCAGCTGGAGCATACCAGTATGTTCCTGGAACCTTCGCAACAGCAACTGATGTCGATGACGTCGATGGAGCAGCAGTTACTGACAACCTTGAGCCAGGTATTACCTATGCTCTAGTTATGAACGCTGTTGCTGCTACTGGTGACGATTGCTCCGCATCATCTGTTGATGTAAACGGTGAAGTCACACTATGGATACACGTCGAAGGTGGCGGCTCAACTTATGAGACGCTATACATCTCTGACACGACCAGAGGATCACTAGTTATCTGATTCGAACTGAACCCCAACATAATGCCATTAGGCAATGGGGTTCAATGAGAATTAGGAGGCACTGATATGGCATGGCCATTCGGTAGCAGTGACAAATCCGGGGACGCTCATGGCGACCTCACCGAGGAGCGCTTGCGCGTTATGTCTAACATAGCGATAGAGCAAGTTCCAATGCCTGAACAAGGCGAGCTCACGGAAGAGGATGCATGGACGATTTCTCCCGGCCCGACAAGAGCACGACTCAATAGCAGCGGATCTATACCCACGGCAGCATCTGCTGGCCCTGCACAGGTCCAAGCTAGTCTCGACACGTCTGGCCTAGAAAGATTGATTTCTAGCCGCATAGATTTGGTTGAAGACATTTTGAGTAGAGTTGAGAACCGACTTGAGGATGGCGCTGTAGCACATGCTGGAAGCACAGACTCTGAAGGTTCTGAAGCAGGTGATATTGAACTGACAGATGGTGACACAATTGTCACAGCATCCGGTGAAGTAATCACAGCAGCAGGTTCTGACCGATTGAAGTCAGAAGATGCAGCACCTCTACTAGAGTTGTATGAGGCTCAAGCCCTAGCATCAAATCCATTCCTAATCGCTCCGGCGCATCTAGGGGAGGGAACTGATGGTTCAGTCGGTGCACCGACAGTAGCAGCGTTACTTCTTGATAATCTGTCTGGCATGGCAGCCGTGTCCTTCACACAGAAGGCAATGAGTTCTGGCATGTTATCTGCAGATGAAGGAAGACTAGTTCTGGCAATTGTCCAAATGGCCGCTCCTGGTGATACAGAGAGTGCGCTAGAGGATCATTTGCCGCACAGAGAGTTGCTAACATTCTCTGCTCTAATCTCTAATTGGAGAAGAGCAAGATCCCTCAGAGGTGGAGAGTGAAATGGGTAGCGTAGCAGTTGGAGCAATGGTGGTAGGAACATCATTGCTGGTAGTTTTCGCATTAGCGATGGCTACTCTCGAAGCGCAGGTGGATGATTCCATTGCGCAGATAGAGGCAACTGCTGAACCCATTGCACAATTCACAATTGAGGATGCCACTAACGTTGAGGGAGCTGTTGTGTCATACACAATCAATAACGCCGGTACAAATTATTCCGCCGGCCAAGTTGAAGTGAATGGCAGCGCAGGCTCCTTCCTCGCAGACCTTGTGATCTCGGGAGGTACAGTTACAGGACTAAACATCCTTGACCACGGATCATCGTATCTCTACACCTCCACGTATTTCCTGGAGGTCACAGGGTCTAACACTGGTAGCAATCTGAATATTACCGCCACGCTAGGAAATCTTGTTTATACAAACGTTACTAATGAAGGTAGCACTGATATTGACACAGATTTAGCATGGCTGTTTAGTGACGGCGGCTCACCAATAAATCTCTCAGATGGGCATGAAGGATATCAACCAACTATCATTTTCCCAGGAGAGACACATGAATTCTACTATTACAGTGGCGGGCAAACAACGGTTACCCGTCTCGCTGTAACTATTGATGGCCTAACCAAGGCTGCAAGGGTTGTTTGAGGCGATATTATGGCTGACGGTGGCGCGAGTTCGATGATTTTACTTGTCACATCATTGTTGATTAGCGGCGCAGCATCTGTCGTACTCCTCGAGTCATGGGGCCAAGTCGCAGAAGCAAACGGTACTAATGCCAAGGAGAAGGCGGCTGATGCAGAGACCGATGTCTCATTCAGCGGCGACAGAGGAGACGTCCTCCTCGACACCTCAGGTGCAAATCAAGAAATCACACTTTACTTCCAAAATACTGGAATTAGAGTACTTGACAAAGATTCTTTCACAATATTCGTTGATGGAGTATCCGCTAGTGTTGTGGGTGCCACGACTTTATACCCCTCAAATGGAGTATGGGCTACAGATTATGTGATGGAAGTAACAGTAACAGATGGTTCTTTCAGTTATTCAGATAATGATCTAGCAACAGTAACAATTGTTGTTCAGTCCACAGTAACAGAAGGCGTGAAAGGAACAGATTCTGAAACAGGAGAGGTGAGGTTAAGTGTTTGAAGATCCACCAAAGCCAATTGAAGACGGTTACGAATTCACATTAGAGCAAGACAGCCTTTCAAACGCAATGGGTGCTCGCCTTCCAAACAGAAGCCTGTGGATGATTCAGGGCGAGGTTGGAAGTGGTAAATCACTGATTAGCCAAAGATTGATTTTTGGTTTACTTGAAAATGGTTCCAAAGTTCTTGTAGTCACCACTGAACTAACCACTCGTGGCTGGATAGAGCAGATGGAATCTATTGGATATCCAGTCACCGATTACATCGCTAGTGGTAAACTGATGGTATTCTCCAGATTCGGTGTTATTGCTGAAGCAAAAGAAGGTGTAGATTTGTTCGACGTGCTAGAGTCGGATGCAATCGAGAAGTCAGATGTAGTGGTGGTTGATTCCGCATCTGCTTTGATGCCAGAGGGACTAGAGTCCTCACAACACCTAGCAACATTACAGAAGCTGCGTAAAGTTTGCAGCGAATCACGTTCCCTCTTATTGACGGTTGACCCAACCGAAATGGATGATAAGTTACTACACAAGTTACGTTCATCCTGTGAAGTTTTGCTAGACATGAAGGCAGGCTTTGTCGGTGGAGAGATCAAGCGTACGATTGTTGTTACAAGGTTCCTACGTGCTGCAGGCCCCGTTCAAGCAAGCGTCGGATGGCGTGTTGAGCCATACATGGGCTTCATCGTAGATATTACGGCGGTGAGCTGATGGAAGACGAAGAACTACGTTTCCAGCGAGGTGACCTTGACTCGGTCATGGCTGCTCACCCACACATTGCTCAATGGGTAAAAGACTTCGAAGCACAATATGGAAGCAGGCCTTACTACTATGGTCCACTAGATAGAGATGCTCGAAAGATTGAGCCAATGAATCTAATTTATGTAACAAAAGAACCAATTTTCGTTCACATGTATCGACCAATAGACGATGATGGTTCTGAAGGTCAGACTCTTTGGTTCGGTCTTGAACCACAATTAACGGATGAAGAAGAAAACATTCGTAGGATTTTGATTGAAACTCTCTTGCAAGAAGCACCTAGTGCTCCTACATTTACTACTGACGACGAGTTCGAGAATATATTGTCTGGAATGATTGACAGATACACTATGCTCGATACAGAGGCAAGAGGTTCTGTTAGAAGACAGGGCAGAATGTGGGAAGTTCTTGGAATGGATGACAAGAGAATCGTCGTAACCAAAGAACAGAGAGACAGACTTCGTTATACTATCATTAGAGACCTAATTAGAAACGGTCCTCTAGAACCTCTTCTCTCAGATGAAATGCTGGAAGATATTCACTCTGTTGGATTGAAACACGTACACATGGACCACAAAGTGTTCGGTATGGTCACATCCAATATTAGATTCAGAGAAAGAGACTTGCTTGCTAGGTATCTGCGTGCAATGTCTGAGCGTATTGGACGTCCAGTTTCAGACAACAAGCCAATTATTGACGGTGCACTATTGGATGGTTCTCGTATCAACATTATTTTCTCAGACGACGTTTCAATGCTAGGTCCGTCTTTCACAATCAGAAAGTTCGCTGAAGAAACAATCTCCGTTGTTCAATTGATTCAATGGGGTACTATGAGTGCACAACAAGCGGCATACATTTGGATATGTTTGGAGTATGGTATGTCGGTTCTAGTGAGTGGAGAAACTGCTTCTGGTAAGACTACCACGCTGAATGCAATTCTTCCATTCATTGACCACAATGTCAAGATTTACTCTGCTGAAGATACACCTGAAGTTAAAGTAAGGCACAAGATTTGGCAGAGGCTTGTTACTCGTGATTCAAAGAACGAAGAGAGCCGAGTCGAGATGTTCGATCTTCTAAAGGCAGCATTGCGTTCTAGGCCAAGATACATCATCATTGGAGAAATTCGTGGAGTAGAAGGTGCAACCGCCTTCCAAGCTATGCAGACAGGTCACCCAGTAATTGCTACCTTCCACGCATCATCTATCGTTAAGATGATTCAGAGATTTACTGGTGACCCGATTAACGTACCAATTCGTTTCTTCGACAACTTGAATTTCGCTATTTTCCAAGAAGTTGTAGAAGCACCAGGTGGTGGAATCGCTAGACGTATTACTGGTATCGACGAAGTCATTGGTTACAACAAACACAGCGATGGTGTACTGACGAGAGGTATGTTCGAATGGGACCCTGTAAAGGATAAGCACTACTTCCGTGGTATGTTCCAGTCTCACTTGATGGAAAACAAAATTGCTGCTCAGATGGGATTCGAAAATAAGAGAGACGTGTATGATGAGTTGACTCGTCGGGCAGAAGCGATTCAAGTGATGGCTGACCGTGGTTTAACTCATTATGATGATGTATTCGATCTACTAAATCTGTATTACAACGGCGGATGGGATGCATTCCGTTCCGCTGTAGACACATGGGTCAGTGTGACTGAGCGCTGAAATGGGGATGATTAGATGGAGCGAATGGCGACTTGGCAGATTGCTCTGCGTCGCCTAGAGATGCCAGTTCCACGCTTCCTTCTTGCATTCGTTTTACCTGCGGCATTGTCTGGATTGATTACCGCAATCTTACTAATTTACTTAACCGGAGGATTTGCTGAAGGCGGTCTCTTTGCAGGATTTACAGGTGTATTTCTGATTATTTTATTACCTATGCTTACAGGTGGTGCAGCGATTTACTTCCCTATATTGGAGGTTAACAGGTCTGCAATAAAGATTGAGAAAGAAATGCATATGTTCATCACAAGGATGGGTATTCTTTCTCTTGGCGAGGTTGGCGCAGATACCATTTTCGATATTCTAAGGCAAATGAAGGATTATGGTGAGTTGGCTCAAGAAGTTAAGAGAATTGAAACCCTTGTTGACAAATGGCATACCTCACTTCCAGAGGCTGCAAGAATTGTAGCACAGCAATCACCTTCGCCTCTATGGACTGATTTCCTAGACAGGATGGCTTTCTCGATTGAAGCGGGACAACCAATCGATGCTTTCATGCGTGCAGAGCAAGAAACGGTTGCTGAACAATACAACACCCTCTACGATACAAGATTAGAGAGTGTTGACACACTAAAGGAGATTTACGTTTCACTCGTGTCAGCAGGTCTGTTTGGCCTAGTAGTCGCTGGAATACACCTGGTTCTGTTTGAAATCGGAAACGGTGGTAGTGCAACTCCTATTGAAGTAGCTACACGAATTAGATGGTTATTGCTCGCAGGATTCGTCTTCGTGATTATTCAGGTTGGAGCATTATTTGCATTTAGGGCTACGATACCTGATGACCAAACATTCGCTCGTGACGAATTTGAAACACCCTTCCGACTATTGTTTAGGCAGACTTGGTTGGGTGCTGGAATAGTTAGTTTAATCCTACTAATTGCCACGATTTCAGTTGTAATCGCATTCTGGGAGGGATTGACTATGACTTGGGATAAGTATGGACTTATTTTGTTGGCTGTGCCACTCACACCTTTACTCGTACCTGCGGTTTTAGTGCAAAGAGAAGAAAAGAAAGTTCTGCGAAGAGACGAAGCATATCCCGATTTTATTCGCGCACTTGGTGGAACTGCACAAGCAAGAAGCGCAGAGCCAAGTGCTACAATTAGGGCACTGCGAGGTATTGATTTTGGAATGCTTGATGCTTCAATCGACCGCCTTGAGAAGCGTCTCTCAACTAGAATCGATAGTGAGCGAGCATGGGATTATTTCGCAGCGGACACAAATTCAGCTGTGATTTCTCGTTACAATAGGATTTACATCGAAGGTTCACAATCATCTGGAGAACCTGCAGAAACAGCCGATATGGTTTCACGTTCGGTTACCAACCTCCTCTCTCTAAGGCGAAGAAGAAGCCTTTCCGCATCTACAATGTGGGGTGTAGCATTTGGTTTACTGATCTCATCTGTAGTATCTCTAAACGTAACCATCTCTATTGTTTTACAACTCGGTGAAACTATTGCTGGTGTTGCAACAAGTATCGCTGAATCAACCGATATCGGCTCAATTTCAGATGCTGCGGGGGACTTTGTCTTGCCAGTTATGGAAGACCCAACAGCGGTAGCGGACAATATTTTGATGTTCAAAATAATAGCATCAATTCTTATTCTAGTACAGGTTCTTGCAGTCTCATTTATTGCTACAAGATTACGTGGTGGAGGATTTACTAGTGCTCTAGGACAAATGATTCAACTGCTATGGGTTGCTGCACTTGCAAGCCTAATTTCCTCATTCATACTCGAT
>MDSV01167957.1_pt1 | contig 38717 bp, 37 predicted proteins | sample 810851 | NCBI WGS metagenome assembly MDSV01 (sample SAMN05326640, study PRJNA326480) | marine metagenome | isolation source: seawater | place: Atlantic Ocean: North East | collected 2012 | reverse complement strand
TGACCCAGCTTCCTGGGCGGCCACCGGTAACGATACTAACGCTGTTATCGCTAAACTAGCTAATAGTTTTTTCATTATTTAGTCCTTTTGCAAAAGTACATCATTGATATTTCATAAATTTTTATCTTTATCAACTAAGAAATTTTGAAACTAGTGAGAAATTGGAAGTGTTGCTAAATTTCAACAGTTTAAATTGTACTACCGATCTAATCGCTCAGTGGAAATATATCCTATTGTGTCTCCATGAAACTGCAATGACTTTCGAACAACTTTATTGTGATCAACATAATAGATGTTTTTTATTTTAAAGCCGTAGTGATTACAATGCTCTTCAAATTTTGTGACACTAAATTTTACATCCCAAATTTTGACAACTTCCTTTTGATTATTCTTTTGAATTTTACATTCAAATTTGCGCTCAGAAATCTTGTTATTACCAGTGATATGGCTAACTTTACGGCTGTAAACTTTAGTATTTTGGTTAATTTTGGACCATTTTGGCATGGAGGAAGAAGAACCCATAATATCGTCTCCCATACCCCTCGAGGCCTTAACGATGCCCTGCTCCAGCGTAATTGTTGCTCCGTCTGCTCCCAACCATGTTTCGCCAAAACCTTGACCCGGGTATGGAGTAAGCGTGCCGTTTTGGCCTGTATCGAGTTCGACAAAAAGAACTGGAATATCAGCCGCATCAATTTGCTCTCGACTCAATAGATTTCGGGAATCAACAAAAATCTTTTTATTGCGCGGTTGATAAATCATATCCTTTAGTAAATTCAGAGTTTTAATTTCTCCAGTTTCCAAGTCTGGTGTATTTGTGCAGGCAACTATTGTGAAAAGTAATATGAATTTGACAAATAATTTTCTCATTTCCACAATCTCCCAATTTCCCGCTGGAATTGTGAATTTTGCGATCTTTTAATTTTTCTATATAACGAACGAGCACTTGATAGGTTTGCTCCACCGTCTCTGGTTATGGGGCGTAGCGTAAGTCTTCTTTGCGCTTGGGTGGGTGTAGAAGTAATCCAGTCTATCGGAATGCTAACAAAAATTGCTTTGTCGAATGAACCTTCTCCAAAGGTATGGAATGGCACGTCCGTAAGTGTTGCATAGCCACCAACCTCCCATCCACTGCCAAACGTTCGTGAAATCGTTGTGGTTGCCCCCCAATCGCCGGCAAGGTACCTGCCGGCATTGATTTCAAGGTCAAACCAAGGCCCCGCGTCATAGTAGAAACTAGCGTGGCCCACCGTCGTCTGATAATCCAGTAAATCAAATCGCATATCATAATCTCTTTTACGAACGCGGTGAATATCGATGCCAATACCTATGGGCGACTGTGCTGGTTTATAAAGAATTTCTCCACCAAAACCGGCAAAAAAGGGTTCCAAAAGGCCTGCTCGCGCACGACCGTACAATCCGGGAGCTATATTCATACTATAGGCAAGGGCCAATTCGTGAATATGGCCACTCTGTCCTTCCAAGTCATAAACTGGCCAGTCTGAATGAACCTTTGGTAGAACAGAATCTGATCGTTGGGTATTTTCGGTCAGAGTAGTTAAAGCGGACTTCCGCACGGAACCAAAAAGTTTCAAACCTGGGCTAAGTTGGACTCCCCCAGCGATTTCAACGCCGACTTCCCAAAATAGTGGGTTCATAGGATTGAACAATCTATGAGTAACGTACGGGCCTATACCCCAAGTGAGACGTTCGTTCTTGTCCATTACACTTGCAGATTTGGAGTCTACGGCTAAAATAGAGGGGTTATCTGCTTGGTATACAGCAGGACCGAATTGTTCCTGCCCAATTCTGTCTAGGTCGACACGATAACTTGCAATCGGAAGGCCTTCGGAAATGAAGGTAATTTCAGCAAATTTGGTATCATCTGATGTGAAGCGCTGTAAAGTACTTGCTAAGCGGCCAACAGCCTGAGCTGTTGATCTAAATTTTGTATTTTTTACGGAAAGGTGTACGAGGTTGCCTTCAAATTTTAGATCGAAAACATCAAAGCGGTCAGCTGCCAGAACCTTTCTGATAGCGTTTTTGTCAGTTCTTTTAATTATAGTTTCGCCCTTCCCACGTATTCGCATTGGTACCGGTGCAAGCTCCTTTCCACCTAAAAGCTTTGGCCTTCCTGGATTAACTACGACGTTAGCTGTGATTGAAGCCTGACTTCCATATAAGTACTGAGCCGAAAGGTTAATGTAATCGTTGATTTGATATGAAGCTCCAAAATTCCAAGGACTTTTTAGTTCTAAATAGGATAGGAAATAAGCATCACGCTCCATGAGCATCAGGTCTGGCGAATATTCTGCAGATATCGAAACTTTCTCACCAATTTGGTAACGAAATCCATAAAAAGCAGAGGTGTCCCCTCGAAACCAATTCATGTTACCAAGAGTTCCTCCTTGATCAGCTCTGTAAGCACCTCTCTGTTCAAATCTTGAGGACAAAACCCCTAGTGGGTTTGAAAAATTATCCCTACCAGAAAGTCGACCAAAACCTAGCCCAGCAGTGAGTTCAAAGTTTCCAATCGACTTGGATCCAACAATATATTCAGATGAATACCATCCAGTACCAATGAAATCTCGAAGACCTAGTGAGATGGCTGGCAAATATGTTCCCTCATCTAATATAGAAAGGTGTGCATCAAAACTCCTATCCCAATTCACCCTTCCCTGAGCAAGCAAGCCCCCGCTACCCTGACCTCCATATCTAAATGCGACACTAAGTCGAGGTAATGCCTGAAAAGTAATCCCACTCATAAAAAGGTTTTTATGGTTTTGATGGGTAATAACCAATTCTCCATCAGGAAAGCGTTTTGCAGTTGGTAATTCAATAATTCCAGGGGTGCCAAAGTTACCAGGGGTGCCCCAACTTTTATTGCCCGCGCTAACATAGTATGGGAAAAAAATAGCCATAACAAAAACAGTTAATGATACTCGGATCAGGTTTTTTAAACTTTTTTGATGTGCCATCGGCATATCCATTTTTAATTAATTAGGGGACTAAGAATTTTTGCACAAAGAGCCTACACTCCTGATTTTTTAAATTTAGTCACTTTTATTTAATCTGTATTTCGTTAATATATGAAAGGGAGTTAAGCACAATGCAAATGTTATCGGAAGAATGACATTATACTGACTTTTAAAATTGAAATGCGTCACACAGGAACCAACAAATGGAAACTAGATCAATAAAATTATCCCACATAGCATTTTCATTTCTAATCTCAGTGTCAATGATGTCTGCCACTTTAGCAGAGGAAACAATTATTCAGCAGGAAAAAATATCCTTTGAGAAATGCCTCAAGGTAATCACCACAAGTGAAGATAAATTGTCTGTCGCACCAAAGATTAAAGATGTCTCTGATCAGAAGCGTGTTGCAATCTTCACACTTGTAGACGGAACCCTTACAATTACTTGTGATGGGGAAGAGGGTAACGTTACTGTCTCAACCAATACAGATTAGTTAATCTTCGAAATATCATTTAATGAAACTTCTGTTCTCACCTGTTGCTGAAGAAGATCTATTAGAACCCGCGCACGCTGCCCACCTTCAATTTCGTCCACGTTACAAATAAAATCTGCAAATGGCCCTCTTTCGATTTTCACACGGTCGCCTGCCACAATATCATCCATACTTTGGATGATACCATGCAAATCGCACCTATAATTTAGGCTTTCGATGATACTAGTGTTTATGGGTCGATAAACGCCATCCAGCGTCACGGCCTTAGATATACCCCTCGTTCCATTGACGCTCTTCCAAGGCACGGGATCGGTTGAAGTTCCCATGAAAAGATATCCCGGAAAGAGAGGAGTGGTTTTATTCACAAATTTTCCATTCTTTTTTATGGTTTTGAAGATAAGTGGCAGAAAAACATCAAAGCCTTGTCGCTTTAAGTGTTCGCACGCTGTGACATGCGCATGGAATTTTGTTCGAAGGAGATACCAATTCACTGCTTAACCCTTCCACCAATAAGACACATGTTCAACTTTGAGCGAATGAAAACCATTATACTAAAAATCGCAAAATTTCATAAAAATATAAAATAAAATTTGCCTTATATCAATTGTTGACTTAAAACCGCTCAAGATTGAGCAATATAAAGCACATCAGAAGGTTATGGATAAAAAACTACGTAGCACGCAATTGAGCTACGATGCGGTAGCTATAGTCTAAGTGTATTTTTATGGCTAGTCAAAGAAAACAACAGCAGCGGGAGACGCACTTCAAGGTGATGCGCCTTATCGGTGAAGACCCATCCATTTCGACGAGAGAGATAGCCCAGAAAGTGAGGATCTCCAATGGCGCTGCCTACTACTGCGTGACGTCCCTCGTTGAAAAGGGTTTTGTGAAGTTAAAAAATTTTTCACAGTCCAAAACCAAGGCCAGCTACATCTATGAGCTCACGCCACGCGGAATTCGCGCCAAGGCAGTTTTGACAGTTCAATTCCTTGAACTTAAGAGAACTGAGTACAATGCCTTGAAGGCAGAGATAGAACGACTAGAAAATGAAATAGGTCTTAAAGATGAAGGTCAGTCAGAAAAAAATAGGACTTCTTTATGAACTCTGGAAAAGTTTTAAATTGCTTCAAGGCTTATGATATTCGTGGAAAACTCGGTAAAGAATTAAATGATGAGATTGCATATCGAATAGGCCGCGCCACTGCGCAATCACTAAATGCCGAAAGAGTCGCTTTAGGCTTTGATGCCAGGGCTACATCACCCACTTTAGCTCAGGCGGTAGCAAGAGGCGTGTGCGACGGTGGAGCTAGTGTCTTGGAAATAGGTCTTTGTGGAACGGAGGAAATGTATTCAGCAGTGTCCGAATTTGGTGCTTGCTGTGGTATTGAGATCACTGCATCACACAACCCCATCGACTACAACGGCATGAAAATTGTTAAGAATGGCTCACAACCCCTTTCTGATATGGAGTTTTCCAATATCAAAACCCTCGTGGAGGTAAACAAATTTGTAAAGCAGCCACGAACTGGTTTGGTTATAGATAAAAAAGAGCATGCGCGAGCCCTCTATATTGAAAAAGTTGTTGGTTTTGTCGATTTACCTAGTCTCAGGCCTATCAAAATTGTAATTAATTCAGGTAACGGTGCAGCGGGCCCTACGATAGATGCGTTGAATAAGAAATTGAAAGACAACGGCATACAGACAAATTTTGTCTTTGTACACCACGATCCAGATCCATCTTTTCCAAATGGAATTCCCAACCCGTTATTGAAAGCAAATCGATCATCGACGGCTGATGTCGTGATTAGTGAAAAAGCTGAATTGGGGGTGGCCTTTGATGGTGACTTTGACCGCTGTTTTTTGTTTGATCAATATGGAAATTTTGTTTCCGGTGAGTACGTGGTGGGCCTTATCTCCGAGCTGTTTTTACGTAAAGAAAAGGGTGCGGTCATTGTTCACGACCCGCGCGTCGTCTGGAATACTATAGAGGTTGTAAGCAATTTCGGTGGCAAGGCTGTTTGCTCAAAGACAGGGCACGCGTTTGTGAAAGCTGCAATGAGAAATGCTGACGCAATTTATGGTGGAGAGTTGTCAGCTCACCATTATTTCAGAGATTTTGATTATTGCGATAGCGGCATCATCCCGTGGATGGTAATCTGGGAATTGCTTTCAACCTCAAATCTTTCACTTTCAGAATTAGTTTCAAAGCGGAAAGATCGCTTTCCCTCAAGCGGAGAAATAAATTTCACTGTTAAAGATACTGAGAACTGCATTGAAACAATTAGACATTCTTTTGCAGAAGAGGCTAGATCTGTTGACGAATTGGATGGTCTATCAGTATCCTTTAAAAGCTGGCGATTTAATCTTAGGAAATCTAATACGGAACCTCTAGTTCGCCTCAACGTCGAGACAAAAGGCGATCAACTATTGCTTACAAAAAAAACAGAAGAATTAAAAAACTTGATTGAGAAGTTGTAACTTAAATTGTCATTATCTCTAAATATATAAAAAAAATAGTTTAGGCATTTTTGAAACTCAAATTTTTATTTATACTATGTAAAGTATGACGGTATCGTACCTTGATCAAATAACAGAGCCACTCTTGGTTCAAAGCTATGCAATTTTGTTTTTTATGAGTTGTATCTTATGCCTTGTGGTTATTCTATCAAGCAACTATGGTTTTTCTCGCCGCGGTGCCCTCGATGCGACGGCCATCCAAAGCGCTCACAGTGGTTTTGTCCCGAGGGTTGGCGGCCTTGCTATCTTCATTAGTATACTCGTGCTGGTACCTCTTTTGTCTTTCGGTTTCATTCCTCTTTCTGTAGTATTTGACCTGAACGCCAAAGAGTTAACCTGGTTAATTCTATCAGCAGTCCCAGTTTTTTCTTTAGGCTTGGCGGAAGACTTGGGATATAAAATGTCGCCCAAAGCACGCTTAATGGCTTCTGCTATATCCAGCTTGTTGGTGATTTTCTTGTTTCGAGTATGGCTGTATCGTCTCGGTATCCCTGGCTTCGATATGCTCGTTATGTTTGCGCCATTTGCTATTCTGTTTACCATCTTTGCCACGGTAGGGGTTGTCAATGCTTTCAATCTTATTGATGGCCTCAATGGGCTCTCGAGTTACGTAACAATATCTGTGGCTTTTTCACTTTCAATTATCGGTTTTAATGTCGGTAATACTCAAATTTCAATTTTTCTAGTTTTGGTTATAGCTTCTGTATTGGGATTTATGGTGTTAAACTTTCCATTTGGAAAGATATTTTTGGGAGACGGGGGCGCTTACTCATTGGGCCACTTGCTCGTGTGGTCTGCGATTATTATTATTGATAATGCGACGGAAGTTAGTCCTTTTGCCATACTGCTCATATTTTTCTGGCCGGTAGCTGACACGGGTCTTGCAATATGGCGCCGCTGGAAATTAGGAAACCCCGCTGACCGCCCTGATCGCCTCCACTTCCACCAACTTGCCATGCGCTTTCTTGAAATTCGATTTTTTGGTCGCGATAAAAGGGAAATTGCAAATCCGATCGCTACCCTCTTATTGGTTCCCTTGATTTCTGCACCACAAATTTTGGGCGTCTTATTATGGGATAACTTTACAGCGACGGTCTGGTGCACGGTTAGTATAGGGGCGCTTTTTGTAGCCACGTATTTATTGGGCATTCATACAGCTAAAAGTTCGCGTGGGAAAATTAGTTAACGTGATTTTTTTTAAGTCTGTCGAAGCTGATTATTTGATGTTACAGGTATCTGAGATAATCTTTAATTAATCATGTGAATTATAGATATTGATAAGAATACGCGCACCGATATGCTGAAATTGTATAGCAAAGGCAGTTGCTTTGAGGGAACGTGTGGGCATGACTGCTGAAGAGCACCAGAACTTTGAAATGTGTTTGACGTTTGGAAAGCTATAAAGACCAATACTAAAACCATTTAAGTTTTTCTGTGTTGTAAACTTTTGGAGGTTGTCTTTAAATGCCGTAAAGGTGCTTGTATTATAGAATTTAGTAGATAAAAGGCTGTCGAAGACAAAACTTGTATTTCAGATGAAGTCCTAAAACTTTTAAAACTTTGAATTGTGAAATTTATGTACATTCCATACGGAAAACAAAACATCTCTGAAGCGGATATCCAGGCCGTCGTCGATGTATTGAAGTCAGATTGGTTAACTCAAGGTCCAATTGTACCAAACTTTGAGGCAGCTATAGCTGATCTGGTTGGTTGTAAATACGCAGTGGCGTCAAACAGCGCGACCAGTTCATTACATTTGGCTTGTAGGGCTCTTGGGATTGGCAAAGGGGATATAGTTTGGACATCTCCTATAAGCTTTGTTGCCTCGTCTAATTGCGCACTTTATTGTGATGCTATTGTCGATTTTGTCGATATCAATTTAAAAACCTACAACATAGATGTGTTAAAGCTTGAAGAAAAATTAGAGTTAGCAGAGGCCAGTGGCAATTTGCCCAAATGTGTTATTCCGGTTCATTTAGCAGGAAGATCCTGTGAAATGAAGGCTATCTATGATTTATCAAAAAAATACGGTTTTAAGATTATTGAAGATGCTTCGCATGCAGTAGGAGCTTCTTATAAAAAGACACCAGTTGGCTCGTGTCGATATAGTGACATAACCGTTTTTAGCTTTCACCCAGTAAAAATAATTACTTCAGGCGAAGGCGGAATGGCCCTGACTAATAATCAAAGTCTTGCTATGAAAATGGCTACTCTGAGAAGTCATGGAGTTGTACGTGACGAAAGCTTAATGACTGACATCGCTCATGGTCCTTGGTATTATGAACAGTTAGATCTTGGGTTCAACTATAGAATGACGGATATTTCCGCGGCTCTTGGCTTAAGTCAGTTATCAAATTTATCTAAGTTTGTTGAGCAAAGAAATTTCCTTGCCGACAGGTATGATGAACTGCTCGCAGATAGCCCCTTTGTTCTACCATCTAGAGACAATGACTCCTTGTCATCCTTCCATTTGTATATAGTAAGGGTTGAGGGCAGTAATCCTCGTTCTTCGCATAAGATTATATTCAACAAACTTCGATCAAGTGGTATTGGCGTGAATCTACATTATATTCCCATATATAAGCATCCGTACTACCGAAAATTTGATTTTAACCAAGATTTGTACCCAGCTGCAGAACTTTACTATGAATCGGCTATAAGTATACCACTTTTCCCTGGGCTTACATCTGAGGAACAGGAATTCATTGTTAAAACTTTGCACACCCCGCCAGGTTATCAAAACATATTTTAGCCTACAAAGCGAATGATAGAAAAAAATTGTTCCAGTGTTATTTTGGGAACTGCGCAGTGGGGCCTTTATTACGGGATATCCAACAGTGAAGGCATTACATCAAGTGAGCAAGTTTCAAAGATTTTAAAAAGAGCGACATCAGCTGACATCAATCTCATAGATACGGCTCCAGTATATGGTGACGCGGAGTTGAAAATTGGACGGAATTCCCAATCACTTTTTAATATAATAACAAAAATACCAAAGATGCCCAAGTCTATGTCTGTCAATGATAGAATACAGTTTATTGAGGACTCCGTCCGGAACTCTTTGTTTAATTTAAGGTCTGAATCTATCTATGGTTTGCTGTTCCATGATGCAGACGATCTTATCGAGGATAAAAGCGGTAGGTTTGTTGCCGAACTTTTTAGGTTAAAAGAAACGGGAGTCGTAAAAAATATTGGAGTTTCAGTTTATAATGGCACTCAAATTGATTCTATCGTTAGTTTATTTACACCAGACATTGTCCAAGCTCCGGTAAATATTTTGGATCAACGTTTAATACATAGCGGACATCTAAAAAAGTTACAGTCGCTAGGCACAAAAACCCATGCGCGCTCAGTTTTTTTGCAGGGACTACTCCACATTCCTATCAATAGCTTGCCTAAGTATTTTGAACCAATAAAACCCATATTGGCAAACATTTTCGACGAAGCAATAGAGCAGGGACTAACAATGAACCAAGCAGCCTTGAGTTTTATTAGAGATCAGCCTCATGTAGACAATACGATAATCGGTATCGAGTCCGAAGCACAGCTTGTTGCCGCGATTAATGATTTTATGATTGATAAAAGTTTTCATACAGTTAGCTCTGGGTTAATTGATGAGCGTTTTGTAAACCCAGTTAATTGGGATATTCATGATGGTCGTTAAGTTAGGCATAATAGGATTATCCTCAGGTAATGGTCATCCCTATTCTTGGTCTGCAATTATAAATGGTTATGACCCTGTTTTCATGAAAGATTGTGGTTTTCCTGTCATACCTGAATATTTGGCAAAGCAGCGATTTCCAGAGGACAGTATCTCAAATGCTGAGGTCACACACATATGGACGGAAGATATTAATCTCTCAAAACACATAGCAAAGGCAGCGAATATTTTATATGTGGCAGAAAAATTAACTGATATGATAGGGAAAGTAGATGCAATTCTTTTAGCACGAGACGATTCTGAAAATCACTCTATCTATGCTCGCCCTTTTTTAGATGCTGGAATACCTATCTATATAGATAAACCTCTAGCACTTACAGTGAAAGATGCAAAAAAAATATTATCCTACCAAGCATTTCCAGGCCAGATTTTTACATGCTCAGCGCTCAAATATGCCAAAGAACTGCAGTTATCGAATGAGCAAATACATAGTCTAGGAAAAATTTACTATATCAAGGCAGTGGTACCTAAAGATTGGGATAAATACTCTATTCATGTGATCGATCCTATAGTTCAACTCCCAATTGATAAGGGCTCTATAAGTTGGTCGGTAGCAAATAAAGTGGGGCCGATAAGTAATCTAACAGTAGCATACTCAAAAGAAATTATACTCTCTATCGAGTCGGTTGGTGAAATAGTAACTCCGATAAAGATTTCAATATATGGTGACCTAAGCAATATTGAACTCGAGTTTGTAGACACATTCTCTGCATTTAAGTTAGCGCTTAGAACTTTCATAAATAATGTGGTCGCAGAAAGTTATACTGAGATTACAGGCTCTGTTTTAGAAGTGGTGAAACTAATTGAATTGGGAAGATTGAGAAATGACTAGGACTATTTTACTGACAGGAGCCAGTGGTAAATTTGGCAGAGTTTTTTTGGATCATTTATTGGCGAGTGAACACACTGTAATAGGTACCGCATCATCCCAGAGTTCACTTGATAATATTGTGGCAAGGCATGACTTGGGTGATAAGCGCTTTAATGGGATTGTCATTGATTTATGTGAGGCTAACTCCTCTCGAAAGTTAATAGAATTATTGAGAGAGAAAAAACTATATCCAGATTGTCTAATTAATAATGCAAGAAATCTTAAATTTTTAGAAACATCTCAATCAGGCGAAACTAACAGAGAGAATTTTCTGAATGAATACCTGTTGGATGTCGTAGTTCCTTACGAATTAAGTATGGAGCTTAAAAGTTATTCAAGTGATTTGAGTTTAATTGTGAACATAGGTTCTCAATATGGGTCGGTTGCTGCAAACCCTGCTTTATACATGGATCCTAGGAAAGATTCACCAATTCATTATGGTGTCGCAAAAGCGGCTTTATCACAATTAACTAAAGAGTTGGCCGTAAGATTTGCGGATAATGGAATTCAGGTTAATTGTATTGCATACGGTGGTGTCGAAGGACGCGCTGATGATCAATTTAAACAAAGATATTCAAAAATGGTGCCAATGGGGCGAATGTTATGTGAAGATGAAATAGTTTGGCCTCTAGATACGCTTCTGTCCAAAAAGAGTGGTCCAATGACTGGGCAAACTCTTAATTTTGATGGTGGCTGGACTATTTGGTAACTGGGGAGGAGAACGATTATCGAAAATAGGCATTTTAAACTTTTGGGTGTGCTCGATGTTTTATTTTCAAAAAAGAGAATTGTTTGGTTTGTTGTGAGTTGATAAGTTAATAGAAATATTAAACGGATTTAATTAGTGAAAAGAAATATTCTTGTACTAGCGGCTCATCCGGATGATGAGGTGTTGGGTTGTGGAGGTACCATCGCTAGACATATTAGCGAAGGTGATTTTGTCCACGTCGCTTTTATTTCAGACGGCGTCTTTTCTCGAGACGAAGAGGATTATGTTCAAGCGGAGGAGCTTAAGTCTAGAAGAAACTCTGCTCTGTCTGCACTTAAAGTTTTAGGGGTTGATTCAGTATCTTTTTTTGACTTTCCTGACAACAGGCTTGATACAATAGCGACAATCGAAATAGCCAAGGTTATTGAAAAACTTATTAGCAAGCATCAACCGGATATAGTGTTCACGCATCATTCTGGTGATGTCAACGTCGATCATAGGGTTATTCACGAAGCTACGGTAGTAGCCTGTAGACCGCAACCTGATCATTGCGTAAAGACTATTTTGTGTTATGAAGTTGCGTCTAGCACAGAGTGGCAGTTTCCTGGAAAACATCAAGATTTTTGTCCTAATTATTATGTAGATATAGGCCCATTTTTAGATAAAAAAATTTGTAGCCTTGGTGAGTATGAATTTGAATTGCGCGAATGGCCCCATCCCAGAAGCTTAAAGGCTATTAAGCACTTGGCTCACTGGAGAGGATCGTCAGTAGGTGTGGATGCCGCTGAAGCGTTTATGGTAGGTAGAATTGTTGAATGACAATTTTATTCAGAGTTGATGCATCAATTAATATAGGGTCAGGACATGTTATGAGATGCTTGGCTCTTGCTGACTATTTAAAATCAGTTGGGCATAAGTGTGTTTTTTTATGCCGCGCCCATGAGGGAAATTTAGGAAATTATATTTTAAAAGCAGGGCATCAACTTTATCTTTTTAAAAATCAAAAGCACTTATTGTGTGATGAGCCGAGCGTTGGTTCGAATATACATTCAAAATGGCTTGGAGTTCACTGGATGTTAGACGTAGAGGAATCATTAGATATTATTAGGGATGTGGAGCCGCAGTGGCTAATTGTAGATCACTATGCTTTGGCCAATGGATGGGAAGCCAAAGTAAGACCTTTTGTTGAAAACCTTATGGTTATAGATGATTTAGCGGATCGTAAACATGAGTGCGATATTCTTCTAGATCAAACATTTGCTCGAGAAGAAAAAGATTATGCTGGTAAAGTTCCAACTCATTGCAAAGTACTAAGTGGCGCCCAATATAGTATTCTTAGGCAGGAGTTCTTTAAGTGGCGTGAAACGAGCTTAAGATATAGAGAGACGGCAAAACTGAGTAATATTTTGATCAATCTAGGCGGTGTGGATAAGGATAATTTCACTTCACGTATCTTAATGAAGTTAAAATATTGTAATTTACCCGAAACTTGTACCTTTACTGTGGTAATGGGTAATAAGGCTCCTTGGATCTCCCAAGTAAAGAATATTGCCGCTGAAATGCCTTGGAAAACAAAAGTGAGAGTGGGAGTTAGAGATATGGCAAAACTGATGTCTAATGCTGATTTGGCAATCGGTGCTGCTGGTTCAACTACTTGGGAGCGATGCTGCCTAGGCTTGCCGACTATTCAACTCGCCATAGCAAAAAATCAGGTTTTTTTAGCTGAGAAACTACAGAAAGCTGGAGTTGTAAAACTGATAAATAAATTAGATCAATTACCAAACCTGCTAGATACCGCACTCAATTGGATGCCAATCATTTCGAAAAAATGTCGATTAGTCACCGACGGAAAAGGGGTTGAAAGGGTGGTTGAAAAGTTAGCAATGAAGCATTCATGATATTGGAAATCTTTTTATTTTGCCTCCTATTTCAGCATTTCTACAACGCTTTATTTTTTGAGGTTTAACAAGTGGCTGATTATATAGTTGCGGCAGTTGGAAATTGGAATCAAAGGATATTCCAGGAAAAAGCTACAGCGTTGGACGGAGATTTCTATTTTGTAGAAACCCCTGAGGAACTCGTAGCACTGCTTGAGCAGGTCAGCTCTCCAAGATATATATTTTTCTTGCATTGGCGATGGATAGTACCCAAATCTATCGTGGAAGAGCATGAGTGTATTTGTTTTCACATGACTGATGTTCCGTTTGGAAGAGGGGGCTCGCCTCTACAGAACCTAATTATTAGAGGTTATAAAGATACAGTGTTAACGTCTTTGAGAATGGACGAAGGGATAGACTCTGGGCCAGTATATCTCAAGTATCGTTTGTGTCTTGATGGTTCAGCAGCTGAAATTTACGAACGAAGCGCCAACCTGTCATGGGATATGATTGATGAGATCATACATACACAACCTACACCTCAGCAGCAAAATGGTCCTGTAGTAAAGTTCAAAAGGCGCTTTCCAGAACAGAGTGAAATCCCTCAAAATCTAAAGTTAGCAGAAGTTTATGACTACATAAGGATGTTGGATGCCGAGGGATACCCTAGGGCATTCTTAGAAGATGGTAGCTACAGTTTGACATTTAAAAACGCCCAGATACACGATGAGGAAATTACTGCTAACGTTTCGATAAAAATAAGGAAAAAATTGACATGAAAACAATAGTTATTGAGGGTAGAGAAATTGGCCCACAATCTCCTCCTTATATAATAGCTGAACTATCTGCCAATCATAATGGGTCATTAGAAAAAGCGATTAATACTATAACTGAGGCAAAAATTCGAGGCGCTGATGCTGTAAAGTTACAGACATATTCAGCTGATACAATGACAATTAACTGCAGTAAAGAAGACTTTATAATTAAGGGCGGTTTGTGGGATGGATATCAGCTTTATCAACTTTACAAAGAGGCTCAAACTCCTTTTTCTTGGCACAGAGCGCTATTTGATCACGCGCGTGAGATTGATATAACTTGTTTCTCTACACCTTTTGATGAAACGGCTGTCGATTTGCTGGAGGACTTAAATGCTCCAGCTTATAAGGTTGCTTCTTTTGAAGCCACAGATATACCTTTGGTAAAGTACATAGCATCGACCAAAAAACCTATGATAGTATCTACAGGTATGGCCAGTCTTGAAGAAATTGAAGAGCTCGTGACCACAGCCAGGGATGCGGGTTGCAATAATTTAATCGTCTTACATTGCATCAGTAGTTACCCAGCACCATTAGATCAATCAAACCTTCTTACAATTCCTGATTTAAGGACACGCTTGGGCACCCAGATTGGGCTATCCGATCATACCACGAGTAACATAGCATCGGTTGTTGCCACAACATTGGGAGCAACCCTGATAGAAAAGCACTTTATTTTAGATCGAAATGAAAAAGGCCCTGATTCTTCATTCTCAATTATGCCTCATGAGCTTGAAATGTTGTGCAAAGAAACAAAAGATGCATGGACATCTTTGGGGCAGGCCAGCTATGAGCGAAAAAAAGCAGAGGAGGCCAATGTTAAATTTCGCCGGTCAGTTTATTTTGTAAAAGATCTAAAGGCTGGAGACATTATAACCAAAGATAGTGTGAGACGAATAAGGCCAGGGTTTGGGTTGGCTCCAAAGTATGAGCCAGATATTATTGGTAAAAAGGTTAAGGAAAATGTGACAGTTGGAACGCCAACTTCATGGAATTTAATTGAAGGTTAAAAGTATAAGGTTAATACAGTGCAGTCAATATTATGCGTCGCATAGTAACGTTATTTGAAAAGTATAATGGGATAAAAGAATTAATTTATCGTGAATGAAAAGCATTTTTACAACTTTTTTCTATTAACTAGCAGTATCTGTAATTATGAGTAAAACTATATTTTTAAGAGAGATAACACAAGAAGATTGGGAAATTTTACTTGAGTGGAGAAATGACGATACCACACGAAAGAATTTTCATTCTACAGAGTTAGTTAATGAGAAAGAGCACAAAAACTATATAAAAGGTATCGTCAATAATCCTGATATTGAGCAATTTATATTGGAATATAATGGGGTTGCTGTTGGTACAATAAGATCAAACAAAACCAAAATCGAAGATTATACACTTTCTTACACGATTAGCCCCTTGTTTAGAGGAAAGAAAATTGGACAACTAATGCTTGGTGTTTATTTGTTGGATAGAACAGGCATTTTTTTCTGTGAGGTCAAAGAAACGAACCTTTCTTCAGTCAGAATGATTGAAAAATTAGGGTTTAAGTTTTTAAATAAAAAAAATGGTGTGCAAATATATAAACTTATTAAACAAATTTAATTCTAAAAAATATGAAGGCCTACCTCTATTTAAAACAATCACTTAACTAAACTAATAGTAAAACCTCAAAAATGTTGACGAAAGTTATTTGGTCTTTTGGTTCCGACTAGTTAGAGCCCATTGTAGTTGCAGTTTAGATAAAAGCATATGTGTGGTCACTTTATCTTTAAGCTCTTTTGTTTATCTGTGAAAGGAAATCGAATTTTACTAATTGGACTTTACAAAAACATTGGATAGGTTATGTGCAAAAAGCTGAGGATTTATGTTTGATAATAAAGTTTTACTTATTACAGGAGGTACGGGTTCTTTTGGGAATGCTGTACTAAAAAAATTTCTTCAAAGTGATTTAAGAGAAATTCGTATATTTAGTCGTGATGAAAAGAAGCAAGACGATATGCGAAAGATTTTTGGATCACCTAAATTAAAGTTTTATATTGGGGATGTTAGAGATTATCGAGGTGTTTTAGATGCAACTCGTGGAGTGGATTTCATATTTCATTCAGCAGCTCTTAAGCAGGTCCCAAGTTGTGAATTTTATCCATTAGAAGCAGTCAAAACTAATGTGCTTGGCACTGAGAACGTCTTAGAGGCTTCTATTGTAAATGGTGTTTCGAAAGTAGTTTGTTTAAGCACAGATAAAGCGGTTTATCCAATAAATGCGATGGGTATATCCAAGGCAATGATGGAAAAAGTAATGGTTGCCAAATCACGAAGCGTGGCAAAATCTCAAACTATGATTTGTGGGACAAGATATGGTAATGTAATGGCGTCGCGAGGCTCAGTTATTCCCCTCTTTTTGCGTCAAATATTTTCTGATCAACCAATTAGTGTAACTGATCCTGAAATGACTAGATTTATGATGACATTGGAAGATGCTGTGGATCTAGTGATGCACGCTTTTAATAATGGGATGAACGGTGATATCTTTGTTCAGAAGGCTCCTGCTGCGACTATCGATGTTTTAATAAAAGCTCTCCTGAGGATTACGAACAAGAAAGATTTTCCATTAAAAGTGATTGGAACCCGCCATGGAGAAAAGCTGTTTGAAACTTTATGCTCCAGAGAAGAGATGTTTGTAGCAATAGATCAGGGTAATTACTATCGTATCCCGTCTGATAATCGTGACCTAAATTACTCGAAATTCAGTGATGAGGGAGAAAGAGATATATCTAAAATAGAAGATTATAACTCTCACAACACTGAACGCCTTGATATAGATGGAATGGTGAAGCTGTTACATAAGTTAGATTTTATAGACGAGATAGCATCAGGTAGCAAAGTCGTACCTGAGGGGGTTTAGGTGAGAATTGTTGTTACAGGTTCTGAGGGTTTTATTGGACAAAACTTGTGTCTGAAGCTGAAAGAAAGTGGTTTGTATCAAGTCTTTGAGATCTGCCGTGAAACAACAAAAGAGCAAGCATCATTTTTTTTATCTCAAGCAGATTTTGTGTTTCATCTTGCGGGTGTCAACCGTCCAAAGACACCTGATAGCTTTAAAAGTGGAAATGTTGCTTTTACTAATTACATTGTTGAAACTCTAATAAGTAATCGCCGAGATGTTCCACTTGTATTGACTTCTTCAACCCAAGTCCATCAAGATACCCAGTATGGGAAAAGTAAGTTAGCGGCTGAGGCGCTGGTAAAAGATTATTCAAAGAGTACGGGTGCATCGTACTATATATACAGATTGCCTAATGTGTTTGGGAAATGGTGTAAACCAAACTATAACTCATTTGTGGCCACATTTTGCTATAATATAATGAATGGAATAGAGATTTCGATCCACGATCCAAATGCTGAGGTAACGTTGGTTTATATAGATGATGTATGCTCATCTTTTCTTGAACTATTGACAGAAACGATCCACTCAGATCACCCAATAGTCTTCCCTGAATATACCACTACGGTTGGAGAGGTGGCAAAAATGATTACATCATTTAAGTCTCACCGAGATGATCTCACAATTGAGCGCGTTGGAGCTGGACTTACACGCGCTTTATATTCAACTTTTTTAAGTTACGCGCCCCCTGATACGTTTAGTTATAGCATCCCCAGTCATGCTGATGAACGTGGTATGTTTTGTGAGGTCCTAAAAACAAGAGACTCAGGCCAATTTTCATTTTTTAAGGCACACTCTGGAGCTACGCGAGGTGAGCATTATCACCATACAAAGACCGAAAAATTTTTAGTAATAAAAGGTAATGCTCGTTTTAGGTTTCGTCATATCTTGACAGATGAGTTTTTTAGTATTGATACATCCTGCAAGGTTCCCAAAATTGTTGAATCAATACCGGGGTGGAGTCACGATATTACCAATACAGGCAATGATGAACTCATAGTGATGCTCTGGGCCAATGAAATTTTTGATCACGATAAACCTGATACTATAGCGAGCACCTTAAAAAATGAAAAAGCTTAAAGTTTGTACAATAGTTGGCACTAGACCCGAAATTATCAGGCTTTCGCGTGTCATTGTAAGGCTTGATGAGTATTGTGACCATGTCCTCGTTCATACGGGTCAAAATTATGATTACGAATTAAATCAAATTTTTTTTGATGATCTCGATCTGCGTAAGCCAGACCGCTTTTTGAATGCAGCAGGCTCAAATGGGGCTGAGACTATCGGCAACGTGATAATTGCAGTCGATGAATTTCTTTCTGAAGAGACCCCGGATGCAATGTTGCTGTTGGGAGATACGAACAGCTGTATGGCAGCAATACCCGCTAAACGCCGGAAAATTCCAGTTTTCCATATGGAAGCTGGTAATCGCTGTTTTGATATGCGCGTTCCTGAAGAGATAAATAGAATAATCGTAGATCATACATCAGATATAAATCTAACTTATAGCTCGATAGCTCGAGATTATTTGCTGCGAGAGGGCTTGTCGCCGGACATGATTGTAAAAACTGGCAGTCCAATGTTTGAAGTTCTCAACCATTATAAAAAGAAAATTGATTCTTCAGATATATTATCCAAACATGATCTTCAGGCTGGTAAGTATTTTCTAGTCAGTGCACATCGCGAGGAGAATATCGACACTGATCTCAATTTCGGTAAACTTATTGATACTCTTAACAGTGTTGCAAAGTTATATGACTTACCTATTATCGTGTCTACGCATCCGCGGACCCAAAAAAGAATTGATGCTTTTGCTTCTACGTTGCACAATAATATCAGATTATTAAAACCGCTTAGATTTACGGATTACAATAAGCTTCAGGTAATGGCCAAGGCAACACTATCAGATAGTGGAACTATTAACGAAGAGTCTTCAATATTAAATTTCCCGGCTTTGAATATAAGAGAAGCACATGAACGACCTGAGGGGATGGAGGAAGCCGCAGTCATGATGGTTGGCTTGGGGGCTGAGCGGGTTATGCAAGGACTTAAAATATTAGAAAGTCAAGCTTCGGGTGATATGAGACAACTAAACCAAGTACAAGACTATAGTGTGCCGAATGTTTCTGAGAAGGTAGTTAGAATAATACTGAGTTATGTTGATTATGTTAACCGGAACATTTGGAAAAAATATTAAGTTGCTCATTTTAAAAATTTGTTCTCAAAGTCAAGTATCTGATTTTTTCTGTTTTTCTAGATTGTAAAACAGTATATCGCTTAGGCCAGCGAGCTGGAGCATGCTATTTATGGTTGGATATATTTTAAAAATTTTCTTACTGAGAAAACCCGCGGCGCTCATTTAATACCGTCGAACCATAAGTTTCGCCCTCTCACAGGCATTCTGTAGTAAACAAGTAACTGTTTTAATGGGAGCTATTTGTGGAGTTTCTGCGTTCAAATGTCGGGGTAGAAATTGCTGCTGATGTTTGGCATGCATAAAGAGAAGCATAGGCGTTCATTATTTTTGAGATAAGAGAAGGTCTACTTGATTTGAATGAGGAAAAGGGAATCGCACTTTGGGCGAAGCAAAATGTTGCATTTGAGGTACTTAGTATTTTTGCTGAATGTCGAGACTTATTTTGTCAAATCCTAATTGTGATTAAAAGGTAATGATTTAATGCCAAAGCGAATATTACTCATAACTCAGTGGTTTGATCCAGAGCCAACCTTCAAGGGAATCTTGTTTGCTAAAGAGTTGGTTGCCCGTGGTTTTGAAGTCGAGGTAATTACTGGTTTTCCAAATTATCCCGGAGGAGTTTTATATGAAGGTTATCGGATAAAATTGATCCAAAAAGAAAAAGTAGATGGTGTATTAATTACAAGAGTCCCTTTGTTTCCAAGTCATGATAAGAGTAAATTTGGCAGAATTGCTAATTACATAAGCTTTGCTCTTTCATCATTAATTTACGGATTAATTTTTGCTAAAAGACCACATTTAATTTATGCATATCACCCACCTTTGACAGTCGGTGTTTCTGCTATAATAATAAAACTTTTTCGAAGAGTACCTATCGTTTTAGATATACAGGATATGTGGCCTGATACATTAAGGGCTACGGGCATGATAAGTAACTCGTACATTCTAGGTTTTATTAAAAAGATATGTAACCTGGTTTATTCATCAGTAACAAAAATTGTTGTGTTATCGCCGGGATTTAAAGACTTATTAACTAAGAGGGGCGTCCCATATCACAAGATTGAAGTAATTTATAATTGGGCAGATGAAACCATACTGCGTCACACCAATAGTGCGCCACCAGAGGAACTGATAAGAATAGACGGGTTCAAAATTTTATTTGCTGGCAATATTGGTCAAGCACAAGGCTTAGAGGTAATTCTTGGTGCTGCTCAGTTGCTTAAAAATGACGTTTTGCTTCCGCAGTTTGTGGTTTTAGGGCGAGGAACTCAGCTTGATGAATTGAAAAGTAGGGCCAAAGAAATGGACCTACAAAATGTTCATTTTTTGCCCGCAGTTGATATGGAAAAAGTTGGAGGGTATTTAAATTCTGCGGATAGCCTATTAATTCACTTGCGTTCTGATCCACTATTCGAAATTACTATTCCTGGAAAGACTCAAGCATATATGGCTGTAGGCAAGCCTATAATTATGGGGGTAAATGGTGATGCCTCGGAACTTATTTTAAGAGCTGACTGTGGTCTATGTTTTGAACCTGAAAATCCTAAATCTCTAGCTGAGGCAATACAGCATCTAATGTTGTTTTCTGCAGAGGATAGAGGAAGATTTGGGAAAAATGCTGTGAAGTTTTATGATGAGAATTTATCCGTTAAATCGGGTATAGATTCATTTGAAAAAGTATTCAATGATGTTGCTAATACGATAAAAACATGAATATTTTTTATGTTAGTTTAACAGGCTTTGGGAGCGCTCTTCGATGAGTAATAAACTTGCATTATCTTTTGTGGAGCAGGCAAAATCCATTTTTGGTGAGGATATTATTCCCCTGCATCGTCCTGTTTTTGATGGAAATGAGCGCCAGTATTTAAACGATTGCATAAGCTCGAACTTCGTTTCCTCAGTAGGTGAAAAGGTATCTGAGTTCGAGGAAAAAGTAGCAGATTTTACAGGCTCTAATTATGCTGTAGCGACGGTCAATGGAACCGCTGCTTTACACGTTGCGATTGAACTTGCTGGAGTTCAACGGGGAGATGAGGTTATAACTCAGGCACTTACTTTTGTTGCCACATGCAATGCTATTAGTTATGCAGGCGCTAAACCTATTTTTATTGATGTTGACCTTGACACGATGGGCCTCAGCCCACCAGCGTTAAAGATTTTTTTGGAAAACTTTGCACAGAAGAAAGCAGATGGAGCTTACAATAATTTATCGGGAAAGAGGATTTCCGCCTGTGTACCCATGCACACTTTCGGTTTGCCGTGTCGGATAGCTGAGATTGCCGAGATCTGTGCTGAATGGGGTATTGTTTTGATAGAAGATGCGGCCGAATCCTTAGGTAGTTATGTGGGCAGTCGTCATACAGGTACTTTTTCTTCGATGGCAACTCTAAGTTTTAATGGAAACAAGGTAATTACAACTGGCGGCGGAGGCATGATTATCACCGATAATCCCGAGCTTGCTAGGCGAGCGAAATTTGTTACAACGACTGCAAAGGTCTCTCATCCATATGAGTTTGACCACAGTGAAATAGGTTATAACTATCGCATGCCAAATCTTAATGCAGCGTTAGGTTGTGCTCAGATGGAACGACTAGGGGATCATTTAAGTGCGAAAGCGGAGGTAACTAATCTATGGGATGATTTTTTTCGATACTCTGATGTTGATCTTGTAAAAACGATTGAAGGAACTCGCGCTAATAACTGGCTTAATGCAATAATATTTAAATCTCGAAAAGATCGCGATGAGTTCCTAATGTTTACCAACGAAAATAATGTTATGACACGTCCAATCTGGAAGCTTATGTCTAAATTACCAATGTTTAAAGATTGCCAAACGGACGGCCTTGAAAATTCTCGTTGGCTAGAAGATCGGATAGTAAATATACCCTCAAGTGTTCCTGATAAACTTTATAAAAGATAAATGGATAATTATTTAAATGGACATACTTAACCTAATCAGTAGGAAGTCCTTACTTTTTGAAGACGATATAAATCGTAAAAGTAAGGAGCTGGACTCCTTAGTATCAAATAACCGGTTTTTGGTAATTGGTGGTGCAGGTTCTATTGGTCAAGCAGTCACGCGTGAAATATTTAAGAGGCAACCTAAAGCACTTCACGTTGTTGATATAAATGAAAACAATATGGTAGAACTCGTCAGAGATTTGCGAAGTAGCCTTGGCTATATTGAGGGTGATTTTCGCACCTTCGCCATAGATTGTGGGAGCCGTGAGTTTAAAGCACTTTTCGATGCAGGCTTCTCCTATGATTATGTTTTAAATCTTTCTGCTCTTAAACATGTGCGGAGTGAAAAAGATCCTTTCACCTTGATGCGGCTTATTGAAGTAAACATACTGAATACTATCAGTACAATTAAACTCGCTAGATTGCAGGGGGTAAAAAAGTATTTTTGCGTCTCGACCGATAAGGCTGCCAATCCTGTCAATATGATGGGTGCGAGTAAACGCATCATGGAGATGTTTTTGATGCGTGAAAGCGAGTCAATTGCAATTTCAACCGCTCGGTTTGCGAATGTTGCATTCTCTGATGGTTCTCTTCTACATGGATTTAATCAACGTTTTTCTAAGCGACAACCTATATCAGCCCCGAATGATATCAGACGTTATTTTGTTATTCCTCAAGAGGCTGGGGAACTTTGTTTGATGTCTTGTCTTCTTGGTGAAAATAGGGACATTTTTTTTCCAAAGTTAAGTGAAGAACTCCACCTAACAACATTTTCTGAGATAGCAAAACTTTATATCTGTAATCTAGGGTACGAACCTTATCAATGCGCAACCGAGCAAGAAGCGAGAGACCGAACGGATGAATTGATTGCGTCAAAGCGCTGGCCCGTTTATTTTTTTAAATCAGATACATCTGGCGAGAAAGACTTTGAAGAATTTTTTACGGATAATGAGGTTCTGGACATGGAAACATTCCGAAAAATAGGAGTGATTAAAAATGAAGCTATCTTCAATTTAAAATCGCTTGATAATTTCTTAAACGCAATTAGTGAACTTCGTAACGAAACAGTTTGGGAAAAAACAAGAATAGTTGATCTTTTTAATGAGATGATACCAGACTTTAATCACAAAGAGACTGGAAAATATTTAGATGGAAGAATGTAGTTGAAAAGATTGTTTGATTTAGTATTTGCGAGTTTGCTTATTGTAATTTTGAGCCCATTGTTATTACTTGTTATTTTGCTTTTAAGAATTACAGGTGAAGGAGAAATATTCTTTTCTCAAAAACGAGTTGGCAAAGGTGGAAATTTATTTAATTTACACAAGTTTGCAACTATGTTGAAAAATAGTCCAAACCTCGGGTCTGGTACTTTAACGATCCAGAACGATCCTCGGATTCTCCCATTAGGAGTTTTTTTAAGGAAAACTAAAATTAATGAATTACCTCAACTCTTTAATATATTTAAAGGGGATATGAGTATTGTTGGTCCGAGGCCACAAAGCTCTCGAAATTTTTCCGCTTACTCGGAAGATACGCAGAAAACAATCATGCTTGTATCCCCGGGATTAACAGGCTTGGGGTCAATATTTTTCAGCAATGAAGAAGCAATGCTCACAGAAAACGTTAATCATAACAAGTTCTATGATACAGTTATTATGCCTTATAAGGGACAGCTAGAGATCTGGTACGTTCGAAACGCTACTTTTAGAATAGACCTTACAATTATTTATTTGACTGCAAGAAAGATAATTTTTCCTAAAATGCATTTGGATCTTTCGAAATATTTTTATGGGGTGGCACGTCCGCCACAAGCATTGCAAAATTTTAAGCTGAACTAAAACCATGCGTTTGGTAGATTTTTTATTGGCCCTTATCGCACTAATTGTCCTACTGCCTTTTATGATACCAATATTAGCCTTCCTTTCAGTTACTGGAGATAGGAAAGTTTTTTATTATCAAAAAAGAAAGGGAAAAGGTGGGAGAGATTTTTTCCTAATAAAGCTGTCTACAATGCAGAAAGATAGTCCTAGTAGTGGGATGGGTTCGATTACCGTAAAAGGTGACCCGAGAGTTAAATTTTTTGGACACTTTCTGAGGCGATGGAAGATTAATGAGTTACCTCAGGTAGTAAATATATTATGGGGAGATCTATCTGTTGTTGGTCCTAGACCGTTGATTGAGGGTACAACTGGTTACAAAGCTTATTCCGATAACGTCAGGGCTAAGATTTTTAGCAATCGTCCAGGCCTTACAGGTATTGGGTCGATAGTTTTTAGGGATGAGGAGGCTATTTTATCGAAGGTAGAAGATCCCCATCACTTTTATGTCCAAAAAATTGCCCCTTACAAAGCTGATCTCGAACTATGGTACTTTGAAAATAAATCCCTGAAAGTTGATATTTTAATTATTATTTGTACAGCTATTTCCATAATTTTTCCCAGAAGTTTGATATACCGTCATATTCTGCCAAGAGTTCCCGCAGTTCCTAAAACCTTAAAAAAACATTTGGCAAGGAGTGAACCTTTATGATTACTGTAATTTTTTCTGATCTTCACGGTAATCTTCCCGCGCTAAATAAACTTAGAGATTTGTATCCTGATTGTAATCGTTGGATAAGTTTAGGTGACAATGTAAATTATGGTCCATGGAGTGACGAGTGTGTCCAATTTTTAGAGGAAGAACTTAACTGCCGCTGTTTGATTGGTAATCATGAGGAATATTTTTTATCAGGAGTTTATCCGGGACATAATATTGTAGCCAAAAGTTTTTTTGAGTTTTGTCATCCCCAATTTTCTAATCAACGAATTATAGAGAAATATTCTAAAAGCATTAGAATTGGATCTTTTCTCTGCACGCATACTATTGAAAATAAATATATATTTGATGATACGGATATAATCATCTCTGAAAACTATGTGATTGGACACTCCCATCAGCAGTATTCGGTTGCTAGGGGCAAACATTCTCTGATCAATCCTGGAAGTTTGGGGCAAGATCGGAAATATATAAACCGCGCATGCTATGGAGTTTATAACCATGAATCTGATGCTTTTCAATTAAAGAATTTTACTTACGATATCGAAATTGTCATATCAGAGATGAAAGCTAGAAGATATCCGCAAATATGCGTGGAGTACTATCAAAATAAGGAGCAGTCTTTTTGAACATATTAGTAACCGGAGTAGGTTCAACACTTGGCTTCGGCATTCTTGAAACTATTAAACAATCTGAACTTAATTGCCAGATTTCAGGAGCTGATTATTTACAAACAGCAGTTGGCCTCTATCAAGTAGATCATCCTTATATTCTCCCTGACATATATCAAAATCCAAAAATTGAAGGCATTTGGTTAAAAGCAGTGCAGAAAATTATTTCCGAAAGAAAGATTAATTATGTCTTGGTGGGGTTAGACTTTGAGGTGCCGTTGTTTGCCAAATATAAGGAACTTCTTGAAGATAAAACCGGATGTATAGTAGTGGTAAGTTCTGTCGAAGTTGTTGACATCTGCAATGACAAATGGCTGACTTATTGTTTTTTGAAAGACTCAGGTTTTGATGCACCGCATTCTTGCCTACCTGAAGGGTTAGATGAATTTGAAAAAAAAATACCTTTTCCGTGGATAATTAAGCCAAGAGAAGGCTCTACCTCCAAAGGGCTGTTCAGGATAAATGACGAAAGAGATTTGGGCCACGCACTTGAGAATTGTAATAATCCGATAATTCAGGAAGAAGTGGGAGGCATAGATGCTGAGTACACATGTGGTGTATTGGTAGTAGACGGTAAAATTTTGAGTTCTATACCACTTCGCCGTAAGCTGAAAAACGGAAATACGTCGGTCGCGTATTTCAGTCAATCGGAAGAAATCAATATATATGTTAAGCAAGTAGCCGAAAAGCTTGCCCCTTATGGTCCAATAAATATCCAATTAAGGTTGACAAATAATGGACCATTGATTTTTGAGATAAATCCGCGATTTTCTGGCACTACGCCTGTAAGATCCAGTTTTGGGATAAATGAGATTTCGATTCTTATAAATTATTTTGAAACCGGATTTGTTTCAAAAAACGTAAATGCGAGAGAAGGGATGGTTATAAGGTATACGGTTGATCAGTTTGTCTCTGGAAACGATATTAAAAGACTGACTATATTATGAACGTATTAGTTACTGGAGGAACCGGATATGTAGGAACTTCACTGGTCCAAGAATTAAGGTCCCAAGGTTTTAGGGTCTTCTCTTTATCCACTTCGTCTGGTCCACATATTGATGATTTTGTTTGTGACCTAACTGACATCCTGGAAATTGAATCTATCGGAACACAACTTGCGGGCCAAAATATAAAAGTGATTGTTCACTTGGCCTCAAAATTAATGGATACAAGTTTAAGTAACACTGAAATTTTCGACCGAAACTTGCAAATAACATTAGGTTTTACGAAGTTGGCGAAACTATTGATGCCTGCAAAGCTAATTCACGCATCATCTACGTCTGTTTACCCTGAAGTTAATGGTAAATTTGATGAGAATTCTATGGTTAAACCCTCTATCAATACTGATGCTCCATACGGACTTTCAAAGTTTGTTGCAGAAAATTTAATAGACGTAAATTTTAAATCGGATAACATTCAATGCATTCATCTTAGGATTGGGCATATTTATGGAGAAAAGATGCCTGCCAATGGTGTCATACCTACGTTAAGAAAAGAACTTAAGTTAGATTCTAAAATGACTTTATTTGGATCTGGAAAGAGAATAATCCCATTTGTGAATATATCATTTCTTATCGACTCCATAATAAGTTTTATTGAACATGATGCAGAAAACGGTGTTTTTAACGTGGTTAGTAAAAACTCCAGTATCATTGATATTGCGCATTTGATAGCAGAAGAAGAAGGAATACCCAATCCTAAAATAGTACTTGTTTCAGAGGGCAAAACGTCTGAATTTTGTGTTACAGCAAAAAAACTAAACGACTTTTTAGAACGTATAAATTGATATTGTGGTTTTTAGAATTGTGACCTTTTGCTTTGGCTTTGAGAAATCCAATTGAGTGGACCAAGTTTAAAAATTTTTCTTGGCTACTTTATATGCTAAGATGAAGTAATTTTAGGAATTTGCAGTAATTTATTTGAAGACTTAATTGATCTATTTAAGAAATTCTGGCGCATTTATGGATAGAATATTTTTAGCATCTTGGACTAGACCACTATTGTACGGATTTGCAATTTATGCGTCTTTATCGCCTATATTTTATTTTATAATTCATCCTTTATTCAGTCATGGTCACAAAATTTTTTTTTACGGGACAATGTCAATCATGTTGATGACCATAATTGTTAATAGAGCAGTACTTAAAGATAATTTAATTATATTTTTAATGATTTACTCAGGTTTTTTGATAGCATTGGGGTTATCATTGAATGAAGTAAATAAGGCTACCTTTGCACATATTCAAGTAATTATTCTTCCTATTCTTGGAATAAATTTTGGTTATCTAATAGCTGCGAAAAGGCCTGATATTCTTTGGAAAATATATAATGGAGCAAACCAACTTGGTTATATCTTATCAGGTATAATAGTGGTTTATTTTCTCCTTTATCAAGTAGGGTTTATTCCTTACTATGGAGCTTCTAGCTTACTTTTCATTCCAATATTTTGGGCTTTTTTGGAAAAAAAATGGCTTCACTTGATCTTTTTTGTCTGTATCCTTTTACTCACCGGAAAGAGAACGCCACTCTTAGCTGTCTCCGCCGTGTTAATAATTTCAACTTTAAGGCATCTTAACGTAAAGCAAATCTTGGCGATTTGTGGATTAACAACCGTTATATGGGTTTTATACGGCTATTTTTCAGATAATTTTGTGATTTTGTTTAAAAGATTTACCATGATTTATGAGGTATTGGTTTCAGGGGACTTAAATCTATCTAACTTATCGGTTGAGAGTTTAGCAGCCTTGGATGCAGCAACATCCGGCAGGATTAACGACATTATTGCTCCAGTTTCTTCGCTAACACAAAACCCTATTTTGTGGATAACAGGAAGAGGTATTGGGGGTTTATTCGAAGTAATTCTTCCGAATACCAGCCGAGTGTGGGTCACGCACTATTCGCACTTTACTCCGATTGCGTACTGCTTTTTAGGGGGTATAATAATGTTTTTAGCTATTTATGGGAAGTTAGTAATTCTATTAATGCACTCTGTAAAAAAAATTAATAATTTTTATAGTATGTTTTTCATTTATTATTTTATTAGCAGTGTTTCGGGGGCGTCTTATTTTTCAGACCCATTTATATGGATGGTTGTTGGTGTAATAATCTACCAAAGAAAATTTTATGGCGTAAACGTTTGACAAAAAAATAATTTCAAAGAGGATTATAGGTGATTTTAGAGTTCAAATCCTCTTAAAATAATTTGGATTTGACTGATGCATTCGTTTTCAAACGCAAATTAATCTCTTCTGCTCACGAGTTTATTTTCAATATGTGTTTTTATAGAAATATCTGGGGTTGCTAAGCTGGATGTAAAATGAAGAAACTTCAATTAGATAAGGTAAAAAACAAGTGATGGAAAACAGCTTTCGTAAAATTATGTTAGATGATATTGCGTCTTATTCTGAGTGGCCCGCTCGTTTGTTAGGTTTAAATTCTTTTGAGATTAAGAAAAAAGATGCTTCTGAGGTAATAAGAGAGTTTGGTGATGAAAAATGGGGCCATTTGTTAAAGCTTTTTTCAGGCAGGTCAACTTTTGATTTAGCTGATGTTGAGGCTATGGAAAAAGATCTCAAAAAGATAGTCCCATGTTTTGACAAAAATTTGGGTTTTTATCTTATCGAATCAAAGCAAGCTGATAGTGAAGTAATTAAATATTTTCAGGAGACACTTAGCCATTATGTTAAAGATGCTAGCTCTATTGTTGAGTTAGGGGCTGGTTATGGCGCAAAAATATTTAATCTTTCAGAGAGCCCACAAATAAAGGGTCTGGAGATCTTAGCAGCTGAATATACTCAGTCTGGTTGTGATTTGATGAATTTGATATCTAAAACTATCAATAAAAATATTAAAGTGGGGCAGTGTGACTTTAATACATTAAGTGTAACCGGAATTAAAATCCCCAAAAATGCAATCATATTCACTTCATATGCGGTTCATTACGTACCTGAATTAACTCCTAAATTTGTAGAATTTATTTATCGATTTAAACCCAAGGCAGTGGTTCATTTCGAGCCATGTTACGAATATTTTGATGACAGCACCGTTCACGGTCTTATGTGCAAACGCTACGTAGAATTAAACGGTTACACTAGAAATATTGCATCAAGTATTGAGGCTGGTTGTAAGCAGGTAGGTGCGAAAATTAAAATACAAAAAAACGTACATGGATCTAATCCATTTCTACCATTTTCTATCATAGAATGGGAACCGGAATATTAAAATTGCTTTTTGATGCTGTAGGAAGGCATTAATCTGCATAAAATCAACGTTCATTGAGTTTACGGGCATTCATAACGGCATGCAACACGATGTGAAAAAAGATAGCAAAATTGAAAAAACTATTGAGGAGTTTGATTGCCTTTGTGTGGGAACTAGCATCATAATGTCGCTCGAGGCAATATATCAGGCACGCTTAGGCAAAAAAGTATTAATGGTAGATCGGGGCCAAACCTTTGGGGGTGCCTGGAAAACTATAGAAATATGCGGGATAAAAGATATTGAAAATGCTATTCATTATTTCTTGCCTGATGAGCGAGGAATTAACTTTCTTCGTGATGAATTAAATTGGCCAATAGAAGTTTCAAAAGGTAAATATAGGTATTTTAATTTGTTTAATAAATATTATGTCAAAATATCGTTTAGTTCTGTATTTGGCAGATTTATTTATAAATTTTTTTACTCAGAGCGTGCGCCGGGTTTAATCAATACGCTTAAACATTTTTCATTAAGTCTTAAAACAGTTCTTAAAGGAATTGGTGAGCGTTCATACTACGTTTCTAAAGGAGCAACTTTTATGCTAGAGAGCCTTGGTGCTCGATTAAACAACCACAAAATAGAAATGAGGTTCGGCTCAGATATTACAAGTATATTTTTTGATATTGAAAATGCTTATGTTCAGTGCAAAGTTGGCGGTAAAAGCATAGTTGCTAAATCATTAGTATTAGGACATGGAGCTAGGTTGCCTGATATAGAAAGCACAAAAGGTAACTTAAAACTCGAAGAAAAGTTTCATCATAGACCAGCTTTTCATTTGGTTGTTAAAGACGATAAAAAGGATAACGCTAAAGAGATTATTCTAACGGGTGATCCTATAATAAAATATGTTCACGACGTTTCACGTTTCTCTTCTCTTAGTGAAAATGATTTTGATAAAAGAAAAGTTTTTGTATTTGCTTTGCAGAGTAACGTATCGGATGACTCTGGCCTTCCAAATGTATTACTAAATAAACTTAAAGATTTACGAATTATAAGCTCAAATGCCCAAATTATAGCAAGTCAATATTCTGATATAATTTTACCGACTTTATATGATGACGATTTATACATTTTAAAAGAGTCGTTTGGTGATCTAGTTAATATTCTGAGAACAGAAAACTTTTCAGCTGGAGTTGGTTATTATGCAGAAAGATGGAAGTCACAATAACAACAGTGCTTGTACATCTTAGCGGAATTAACCTTTTTACAAATATTACAATTTAAAAAGTATCTCTAAAATTTTTTGGTATCGTAGAAAATAGTTAAAGTCTAAACAAATTTTATAGGACGGCTCTCGAATTCCCCCTAAACAGAAAGTAGTTCAACCGTATGAAGTTTTTGAGTTGTGGGGTTTCAGGTAAAATAGATCATTGAAGACTGAGCTTGCCTTCTAAAACGCCTGGCGACCTCATATGGTACTCGACAAGATTACTGTGGGTACAGCATACTTTGGTCAAATGAAGCTTGAAAAGTAACGTGAATTCTAGAACGATTCATGATAATCATGACGCAAGTCTTTCACGAAATACCGGATCAATTTAGTGATTAAATAGCAAACGCTTTTTTATAATCCTTGAAATTTTTAAATTGATTCATTGTAATCGGAATATTAAGTTTGTCGTCTACGTTGCGTTTTTGAAGAGAATAATGAAAAAAATTTGTGTTATACCCGCAAGGGGTGGCTCTAAGAGGATCCCCAAAAAAAATATTATCGATTTTTTTGGAAAGCCACTGATTGCCTGGACAATTGAAAGTGCGCTGAAATCAGACCTTTTTGATGATGTAATCGTATCGACAGATTGTGATGAAATTGGAGATATATCTAAGGATTTTGGAGCAACGGTTTTTAACAGAACTGAATTTGCAGATGACATTAGTCCAGTAAGTGAAGCTACCATTAATACAGTTACAGAGCTAAACTATTCTGGTAACGATATTATTTTTCAACTAATGGCTAACTGTCCTCTACGAACAGAAGAAGATATCCTAAAAGCGGATGATTATTTTAGCAACTTGGAATCTTTTGACTCACTTATTAGCTGTTTTAAGTTTGGTTGGATGAACCCTTGGTGGGCATTAAGAAAAACTGGTAATAGATATCAACCATTACATCCGGGTACTAATAAGGTTCGATCACAAGATTTAGATAATTTATTTTGTCCAACTGGGTCTATTTGGATTTCAAAATTACAAAGTTTGTTGAAAAAAAATTCCTTCTACACAGGCAATCATACATATTACAATATCCCAATTACATCGGCGATGGATATTGATGATTTTGACGATCTGAACATGGCTAAAGCATTTTTTTTAACAATGCACACTAATTTGGATTTGAATTTTGAAAGTAATTGATACGGCTATCATCGGTCTTGGCCAAATTGGCTATGCATATGATGGTGATAATAAAACAACTAGGACACATGTTGGCCAAATTAAAAAACAGGCGAATTTCAAATTAATTGCAGCATGTGACTCAGATGTTAAGAAAAAAGATAAATTAAAAAATAATGATAAAAATTATACAAAGATTTATTCTAATTATGAAACCATGCTAGACAGTCACAAAATTGATTTACTTGTTTTAGCAGTACCCAGTGGCGAGCAAAAGAAAATTGTAGATTACGCCTTATCAAGAAACATCAAAAACTTTATTATTGAAAAGCCACTTTTGAGTAATAATGATGAAATCAGGGATGTGCTAAATAAGGTAGTTGAAGTTAAAGGTAAGATTTATGTAAACTACCCAAGGACTTGGGAGAGTTCGTTCTTTATCGATTTTAAACACGCACTATCGGAAAGAGTCTTACACATAAATGCATTTATTTCCAGCGACCTTAAAGAAAACGGATGCCACTTAATTGATTTATTATTTCAGTCTTTGTTTAGTCCAGATGATAGCCCCATTATTTCCCAAAATTACTCAAATGATAAGAATGTCTCTATTAGTTTTAAAAATAAAAAACAGAATTTTAATATAAACCTAACTCATATTTGTAGTAAAATAGATTTATTTGAAATTCAGATTTTCTTTCCTTTCCATATTTTAATTTTAGAGTTTGGTGGTGCTGAAGTATATAAAGTATCTATTCATAAAAATAAATTTTATAACAATTATAATGGTATGAGATATCACAGAGCTAATTTTTGTTTTAATCACCAGAATGGTATAGAGTCACTCTATTCGCATATATTCAAAAATTTTGGTAAGAATGAGAAATGGGAAGAAAAAATCTTATCTTCTTTTCATATTCATAAATTATTTTAACCGAATGAAAAACGTCCTGATATTTGCGTCCGAAATTGGGAGCACAAAATTCATTTACAGCTCTATAATTGCTGTAGAAAACATCAATTTCACTTTTGTTTTATCTAATGACCAAAATCCAAACCTATATAATGACAAACGGTTTATAAATTTTAAAGAGTTTGACTTAACTACAATTAGAAATTTTGATTTGGGTATCCTAAGTTTTAATGCTAGTAAGGAAGACTTAATTTTAGGAGGTCTACTTAAAAAAAACAATATAAGCTTTGGAAGCTATATTGATAGTTGGATGAATATTGAAAAAAAATGCTCTAAATATAAGGGGCAAATGGAAATGATAGGCAACTTTTTATTAGTTCCAACTTTAGACTTATGTCAGTTTATTGAAAAATCGTTAGAACGGCCTGTTGAAATCTATGATGTAGGCCATTCAGACTTAGAAAATGTAGAAAAACAAAAAGTATTGAAATTTCCGAGAAGAGGTGTTGCTATTTATTCACAGCCAATTTTCAAATATTTTGGCAATACTATTTTCAATGAATATGACCTTGTTCGCTATTCATTAAGCTACCTAAAAAAACACAACCATGAATTAAAACCAATTAATATTATTTTACACCCAACAGAAAATATTAATAAATTTGACAATCTGATTAATGGTAAGGTCAATGTCAGTGTTTCTTATGGTGATGAATTTGAGAGTAAAAAGGTACTGCCAAAGCTTGTAATATTGTTGTTTACTACTCGATTAATAAATACTTACTTAGAGAAGACACCAACAATATCTTTGTATAATGGGCAAGATGAAAGTAACAAAGATTTCTTGAAGCGCTATACCATATATTCCAATACTTTAACTTCATTTGAGTATAATATCAGTAACTATTCGGAAACATTTGAAAAAGCAACTTTATCAAAAATAAGCTTTCTGGGTAGCAAAAAGAAATTTGAACGTGTTCTACACGAGCTATTTGATTGATTTGTTGTTATTTATAATCGTTAGTGGATCGGATACGCCATTGTCTGGTTTAAGACTTTTTAAATCGTCAATGTTTTCATAAACTTTCTCGATAGCATCTGCAAAGGCTTTTAAGGACGCTTCAGATGTAAACTCGTGAATAAGAGGGGTTAGTAACAATTCTCTCTCATAGAGGTTTTCGGTCACTGGACATAGCCCTTGGCGATAATCCCTTTTAGTAAGATTAAAAGGAAAATTATCACGTCCACTACCAATTTTTCCTTGGTATAATTTATTTATGTAAAGAGGTTTAACATAACCTTCCGCCAATGGGTTTGTATCCCAAGTTGTTGGGGTTGGAAGTTCCGCATTTACAGCTCTTAAAAATACATTGCGCTGGATTTCTAGGATGCTTTCTTTGAAAAATATAGGCATCATGTAGTGAGAATGTACGCTATCGCTCTCGATGCTTTGCAATTCTAATCCTGGTATATCCGATAGCCGCTTTTTTAAATAATCGGCGTTATTATTTCTTATTGAAACAATATTTTCTATATTTTTGATTTGGGGAATTACAACCGCTGCCTGCAACTCAGTTAGCCTATAGTTAGTCCCAAAAGAATTATTTAAAATTTCTTCTTCTAGCTGATCTGTTAAGTTTTCTCCATGGTTTCGAATTAACATACACTTTTCAGCAAGTTTTTGATTATTTGTAGTGATAAGACCTCCCTCGCCACAATGTATGTGTTTATGGAAATTAAAGCTAAATCCACCAATGTCCCCGATTGTGCAAACATTTTGACCTTTAAAAACAGCTCCCGGAGATTGGGCCCCGTCTTCAATAACAAATAAATTATGTTTATTTGCTATTTCACAAATTTTATCCATTTCAGCAGGACAGCCCAAAAGGTGGACCACCATAATTGCTTTAGTCCTTGAGGTTATATTTTCTTCTATCGACGAAGGGTCCAATGAAAGCCGAAGCGGATCAATATCTGCAAAAACTGGTATGCATCCATTGAGTATTATCGCACTAGGGCAGGCGGACATTGTATACGGCGGCACAATAATCTCGTCGCCCGCATCAAGATTTAAAGATTGCAAAATGGTTTGAAGACCAGTTGTCCAAGAATTGGTACTTATCGAAAAAGCGCTTCCAAACGTTTTATTCCATTCACTCTCTAGCTTATTTACTTCAGGGCCACCATTAAAGAACTTGCCCGGCCCACCAATGAAACCTGACAAAAGTTGAGAGTCTAAAACTCTGAGAGCACGTTCTTTCTCTTCTTTACCAATTAGTACTCTTTCTTCGAACCGTGTCGAATGGATAGGTTTGCCCCCAAATATTGCTAATTGATTTTTCATCGATTTTAAAATCCAGTTTTTGAAAAAGCCCAATTTAAATTTGTATATTGTTTTAATAGTCCATGATTACTAAGTATTTCAAAAATGAACTGTGTCTAAGGGCTAATTTGTTGCACATTTTTGGACGCTGGTTTTTGATATTCTACGAACGCTGTTATCAACTAAGTTTAAATTTCAAACAATGCAAGTCAAAACTGAGGAACAATAAAAGCTTAGAACATAAGATAAAAACCAAATACACTCAGTTAAAGGAAGTATTGATTAAACTATTTTATGTTGTGTTTTTATCGCATTTTGTAACCATTACTTTCAGCAAATTGAAATATAGAGTGTTATGATAAAGTATAGCCAATTACAGACTTATCAGGATCTTTTGATATTACTGTTTCGAACGGTTTTTTTAGAAGTGACCTAAACAAAATAAAAAATTTAATTTTGACTAAAAATAGCTGAGGTACAAATATTGTTGGCTCATAAAGTCCACCAAAACATGTTATAACTTTAATTGTGTAGGATAATTGAATGAAAGTTGTATTAATATACTTCAACAATAAAAATTATTTACATCATTTATACTGAGATGAAATACAAGTCATCCAAATCTTTTTAATCAATTTTTTTGGGCTCAATATCAATTGAAAAAATCTTTTTCTTACAGTGCTGTTGTTAAAAACAGACTTGAATTTGTTGAAATCCAAATAGAGAGCCCGTAACCTATACTCGCAATAAAAGGCAAGTTTTCGATCATTTTGCCATTTTCCAAAAACCTTATTAAGAATTTTATCGGCTTTAGTTTTATCCAAAAATATAATTGTATTTTGTTCGTTTTGCTTAACAACTTTGGCCTGCAAGCTTAAACAGGCATCTTTCTTACTCAAATTAATTTTAGTAACTAATGAGGTCCGGTTCAAATCTTGCTTATCATTGTACAAAACTCCCTCATCGAGGAGTTGTGGATAAAAATAAAAGTTACCTTGACCATAACAGATGGCTTTGTTTCTTGTTTCTGTTATTCCCTGAATGCAATGAGAATGACTTCCTAGAATAATATCTATTTTGCTGTTCATAATTATCTCATTTGCTAACCGATGAATTTCTGAGGTGTGATTATGCACATCCTGAATACCCCAATGAACCGCTAAAATAGCCAGATCTAATTTATAATCTTGCTTCGCTTTTTCACAAGCTTGTTTCAACTCATCCACAACTAATGGAGCCGACCCAGCACTTTTTATTGTTGCAATATCATTGGCTATATTTGTGAATGAGGCTTCATGTATTCTTCCAAATACACCTACCTTGTAGCCTTTACGTTCGATTAGGCAGGGTCTTTGAGCCTGCTGTATGTTGACACCAGCACCACAATAGTGAACCCCATTTTTGTCAAGTAACCCTATGGTATGCTCAATACCTGATTTTCCATAGTAGTCACAAATATGGTTATTTGCTAGATTAAAAACGTCAAAACCTGAATTCAAAAGCACTTTTATTGAAGTATCTTCCTCAGATAAATTAAACCCTGTGGGTCTTTTCTTCCCATGGGGATAAAACACACACTCTAGATTTCCTATTTGAATATCGGCCTTCAGGAAAGCGCGCACATCATTAGAAATCCAATCTTTGAAATCATATTTGTGGTTTTCCATGCCAGTGGAAAAACTTACGTCACCCACACTTGAAATGGACAAATCATTTTTCATCATAAATCTCTTGGGTTATTTGGGTAGTTTATTAAAACAGCTTTATACTTACCCTTATAAATAAAATGACTGCCGGCGGCGACACCGATATCACCATAACGAGCGATAGCATTTCTTAAATCATCTTCGCTACCTGCACCCCCTAAAATTGTCATTGGAACATCGATATGTTTCTTTAATTGATCAAACAGTTCAAAAGGATACCCACTCATCACTCCATCACAATCAATGGAGTTGATTACAATTTCACCAACGCCGACATCTCTTATTTTAGTTAGAAATTCAATTGGAGAATAGCCAGTCTTTACAGTACCATTTGCGGTCCTAACCTCATATTGGCCAAAAAGTGTTTTTTTGACGTCCAAAACTACCACGACACTTTGGGAACCAATTTCAATAACCAGTTGTTTTAAAAAAGAAACGTCCCTTGTGGCCGCAGTGCTTACTGCCAATTTTTCAACCCCAAGAGATAGTATTTTTTTCGCCACATCGAGGGTTTTTATTCCGCCTCCATAGCATAAAGGTGACCTACATTGTGAGGCTATACCTTCAATAAGTGAATAATTTGGATCTCGAAATTTCGTTGTAGCATCAATGTCCAATATTATTAATTCATCAACTTTTTTTTCATTGAAAATTTTAACGGTATTTATAGGGTCACCGATATATTTATCTTCTTTAAATTTTACGGTTTTGATCAAACCATTGTCTCTGATCAGAAGAACAGGAATAACCCTAGCCATAAGTACTCAAACCCGCCAAAAGTTCTGAAGAACCTTAATTCCGGCATCATGGCTTTTCTCAGGATGTTGCTGTACTCCATAAATATTATCTTTTTGTACGAGACTAGTCACAGTTGATCCATATCGTGTTTCTGCACAGATAATGCTACGGTCGTTGCAACTCAAGTAATAAGAATGCAAAAAATAAAAATAGTCTGTGCTTTGTATTCCCTCAAGTAATTGGTTTTTTTTATGAATTTCGATACTGTTCCAGCCCATGTGCGGAAGAGGCAAACTATCTATGTTATTGGCCTCGTCAAATGCTATTATTTTCGATTCAGCATTTAGCCAGCTTAAGCCTTTTTGTTTTCCCTCTTGACTTGAATGACCCATCATTTGCATACCTACGCAAACACCCAAGACGGGCATCTTTTCATTCAGCACCAGGTAATTAAGTTTTTCCTTTAATCCAGATTTGTTAAGCGACGTCATTGCGTAATCAAAAGACCCTACACCTGGCAGGATAATATGGGTAGTATCATTAAAGTCTTTTTCTTGGTAAATTGATTTAAAGGGAATACCCAGCTCGGTGTATACATTTTTGAAAGCTCTTACGTTGCCCACGCCGTAATCGAGAACGCCTATCATCGAAATAGCCTTTTTTCCAAATTAAGCATAGTCAATACTCGTGCGCCAATACCTATAATCCAGTGTTTGTTTTTGTATTCTCGATAGGTTTTGTTTGGCCCATTAAACAACTCAAGAAGCTCTGAATTAGTTATGTCCAACTTTTTTGCCACATAACTAAACTCTTTATTTGAAAAATCTTCGTCTAGTTCCGGATACTTGAGCCGTTCCAAAGCGTCATCTCTACTCATTTGAGAGGTCATGATCAAACTAGAAAAATGAGCTCTGCGTTTTTCATATCCAAATTTTTTTGGCATCCAATAGTCTTCGTAAAACCTAGTAAAACGTGATTCATGATGTTTGTGCTGGAAAGGTTCCCATCCACAGAAGCTAGCCAGGTCACGCTCGGCATTTCTTTTATCATATGGTATCAAATTTAGGGGTTTAACTACATTCATACGAAGGATGTATCTATAATACACTTTATATTTTAATATATCAATTATTGGAAATGATCGTAATTTTAGACG
>MDSV01128565.1_pt1 | contig 38728 bp, 39 predicted proteins | sample 810851 | NCBI WGS metagenome assembly MDSV01 (sample SAMN05326640, study PRJNA326480) | marine metagenome | isolation source: seawater | place: Atlantic Ocean: North East | collected 2012 | reverse complement strand
TGTCCTTGCGATCCTGAAGAAGACACATGCTGTGAAAAATGGCTTGATGTTACAAGAAGAGAAACTATGGACGGAGCAGAAGCTGCAATTGATGCTTCTATTGAACATTACAAAAAACGTTTAGACTACGCTAAAGGTCCTAAAGTTGTTAAAACTTTTAAATAAAATAAATTAAATTAAATCAAATTAAATCATGTCAGACGCAATAGTCAAGAACCTAAGTTTTGGTAACGAAGCTAAGGATCAAATATTTAAAGGTATAGAAAAACTCACAAAAGCTGTTAGCTCCACTTTAGGGGCTAGCGGCAAGTGTGTAATAATGGAAGATGGAAAAGGTTATCCTATCATAACAAAAGATGGTGTAACAGTGGCTGATTCTATTATCTTACAAAATCCCATAGAAAATATGGGTGCAACTCTTTTAAAAGAAGCTGCAAGAAAAACAGTAAGAGAAGCTGGTGATGGTACTACCACAGCAACGGTATTAGCACATTCTATTTTAGAAGAAGCTTATAATGCACGCCCTGAAGATTCTATAAGAGGAATAAAAGAAGGTATAGAAAAAGTAACTAACAAAGTTATTAAATACTTAGAAAAAATATCAATACCAGTAACTGGTAGTATGATTGATCAAATAGCAACTATATCTACTAACAACGATGAAAAGTTAGGTAAATTAATAGCTAACGCATTTAGAGAGGTTGGTGACACAGGTGTGGTAACAATGGAGCCAACAGAAGGTGGTATTACAGAAATTGAAATTGTAGAAGGAGTTGAATACGGAAAAGGGTATGCTGATCCAAATTTTGTTACAAATAAAGAAAAAAATATAGTAGAACTAGAAAATCCTTTAGTTTTAATTATGGATTCTAAAATAGAATCAATAAGACAAGTTCAACCGGTACTTGAACATGTTATAAAAAATAATAAATCTTTATTGTTAGTTGGAGAAGTTCAAGCAGGAGTTTTATCTGCTTTGCTTATGAATAAAATGAAAGGAAATATAAAGATTAATGTTATAGATCCTCCAGTTTATGGATTAAGAAGAAAGGAAATATTAAATGATTTAGCTTTATTAACTAATTCTATAATAATAAATGAAGATTTAGGTGATGATTTAAATGTTATTCAAGTTGATTATTTAGGTTCCTGTGTTAAAGCTACATCTACATCTGATCAAACTGTAATTCAAATTGAAGAAACTTCAGAAGAAGTAGAAGATATAATTAGCAAAATAAAACAAGATCTTAAGAAGAAAAACAAAGCTCATGTAGTTCATAGTTTAGAATTAAGATTAGCTAGATTATCTGCTAAAGTTGCAGTTGTTAAAATTGGTGCTAATTCAGCTATAGAATTAAAAGAAAAAACAGATAGAGTCGAAGACGCTATTTGTGCTACTAAAGCCGCTATAAAAGAGGGTATAGTTCCAGGGGGAGGAATTGCATTGCTTAACGCATCATATTCTATAAAACCTGAAAACACAGGTGAAGAAATATTGTTAAGAGCAATACAATCTCCATTTAAAACCATTCTTAGTAATGCTGGTATAAATCCAGATAAGCTAAACAGTAAGCAAAAAGTCGGAATAGGATTAGACGTAGTTACAGGAAATATGGTAAATATGGTTGATTCAGGAATTATCGATCCTTTACTAGTAACAAAAAGTGCATTAGTAAATGCGGCTTCTGTAGCTACTACAATATTATCTACTGATTGTGTAATTAATAATATGAGAATTGATGAAAGCAATAGGTAGAAATTTAATTATACAAAAAATTGAACAAGGCACTACTAAAACCGAAGGTGGTTTATTATTAGCTGAACTTCATAAAGATGACATTAGGTATATAAAAGCTACTGTTGTTGATGTGGGTGAGGAAATAAAAGGGCTTAAAAAAAACGATATAATATTTTATGATAAACACGCTGGTCATAAAATTGAAATAGAAGAAAATATTTATCACGTTATAAAAGTTCAAGACGTGGTTGTTGTTTTGTGAAAAGGCTAGATGCATCAGACTTAAAAAATCTGAATTTGTTAAAACACTACCGTATAATACGCAAGTGGGCTTCCAAAAACAACAACCTTAGAGAAGCAGATCTAGAATTATTAATATATCTAGATTGTATAGATTTGTTTACTAAAAAAGATTTTGAATTAGGAGTTTACTCTTATAGCTGGGATAATAGACGATGGAGTAGATTGATTAAAAACGACTGGATAAAAGTTTGGAGAACTAGAAATAGAACTACTCAAAAATATAATATTTATAAAGTATCTTTTAAAGGTAAACAACTTATAAATAGAATATATAAAACAATGTTAAAAGAAGAAGAGCTTCCTACTAGCATTAGAAGAAATAAAATTATGAAAGGTAATTCATATATGGATAAAGTTATGATTACCTCTATTAAAAACGTAAACAAGGATATATGATAAATTTAGCACAATCAGCTCTAGGAATTGGATCAATAGGACGCTCAATTTCTTCTCAAGGTAGAAGCGGTTTTGAAACAAATGTTATAACAAAACTAGATAGCATAGAAAATAAACTAGGTGGTAATGATAGTGGTGCTATGCCAGTTGAACAACCGCCAGCGATGCCAGTAGGTAACTTAGGTGGTAACTTAGCTCAACCAGATCCTGTATTACCAGAAATACAAAACACAGGTGGTGGCGATGTAACTCCTATGGAAGGGGGTTTTGACCCTACTACACAACAAGTAGCAAATGATATATACGGGGGAGATCTCGAAAAATCAATGGCTTTACAAAGCAGATCATTAATTTAAAAATAAAAATTATGCACAATAAAAAATACGATCCAGCAATGGAAGAATTAAAACCTGGAAAACACGTTGGTATCGTGGGTGAATCTCACATATGGGATGGGCCACTAGATCAAGCAGGTAGACAACACGGTATGGGCTCAAGCTCAGGAATAACAGGTATGCAAGTGTTAAAAGCTCCGGTACCGTATAAACCTCTTAATGCCGTTTTGTGCGCTCAAAGAGATTAAAACAATATAAAAATGGGATTATTTAGAACACAAGATTCGATCATAGGTAAAGCTATGCCTTTAACAGGTTTAGTTGGTGCCCCAAATGCTTTGCCCGCTTGGGTATTTCAAAATAAAACAGGAGTATTAGGTAACTTTTTAGACAGTTCAGTATTATACGTAGGTGTTGCTGGAGATGTATCTGTTATATTATCAGGTACTAGTTTAAATTCTGTTAGTACATTAAGTATTTTAAGTGGAGGTACTAGTTATTCAAATGCATCAAATTTAGCAACTACTTGTTCTAGTAACTTAGCACAAGGATTAACCGTAACTATAACTGTAAATGCTGGTGTTGTTGATTCAATAGCAATAGGTAATGCTGCTGGTTCTGGTTACAATGTAGGTGATATTGTCACAATAACACAAGGTGGTTCAGGAGGTAATGCTACCGCAACTATAACAGCTGTTAATAATGGTGTTCCTGTTTCTGCACAAGCATTAACATTTAAAGGAGTGCAAGCTGGTACAATATTACCAGTTGCTGTAGATTATGTAACTGCTTTAAACACTGTAACTGCCGCAGATATAATGGTAGGTAGATAATGGGAAATTTTTTATTAACCAGACTTAGAGGTGCTGGTAAATCAATTACTGAGATAAGAGAAGAGCCTGGTAAAAGTAACGCGGGAAAATATCCTAATGTATCACCAAATGATTTTGCTGGTCCAGATGGAACTTACCCTATCAATACTTTAGCAAGAGCTAAATCAGCTTTAAAACTAGCACACAATGCTTCTAATCCTGAAGCAATTAAAAAGAAGGTGTTTGCAAAATACCCAGAATTAAAATCTTAAATTATGAGTTATAATAAAAAAGGACATTACGGACATTATAGTGGAAACGCTAAACATTCAAGAGTTACAAATTATAATATGGATGCTACTAAACGTGACGACGAAGCACACATGCAATATCTTAAAGAAGATATAAAGTATGACGACAAGCACGGTCACAGTGATATAGATATGACAGCTGATGAAAAACATATTTCTAAATTAGCTGGAGATCTTAAGTATGATGAAAAACATCATTAAAATAAACAGAGTAAACTGCAAATCAAAACATTTAACATTTAACATTTAACATTTAACATTTAACATTTAACAAAAAAATCATGGCAAATTACATTAAAATTAAAGCAGCAGATATAAATGTTGCTAATCAAACTTCAGACGTACTAATTGGAAACGTTGATTCTGTTTACCAAGGACTAGCAAACGGGGGTGGAGATGCTAACAAATTCACAGTTTATGCTGATGGAAAAAGCTATTTATTTACAGTTACTGCAAAAGGTAAAGAGTGGGCTGATCAATTTATTTCAGCTGTTACGGCTAACCCAGGTGGTATTATGTCAATCGTACAAAATGACACAGGCGTAAAAGTAACCGCTATAGTTGTAGCATAATTATGCAATCTCAAGGATTAGGCGATAGTATAGCTAAATTCACGGAAAAAACAGGGATTAAGACCGTTGTAGAAAAAGTCTCTAACGGTCTTAATATTCCTTGTGGTTGTAAAAGTCGTCAAACATGGTTTAACGAAAAGTTTCCTTATAAAAAATAATATGGCATTTAAATTAAAACCTCCTTTTAACCTAGATCTTTTAAGCACATCAATGTTCGAAAGAGATATGGAGGGTGATCCGGTTCACGCTAGAACACCTAAAAACGGGGTTATTATTTTAAATGAAGATTCATTTTCTATGGATAAAGATCCAAAGGAAAAATTAAAAACCATTGTTCATGAACTTGAACATGTACGACAATACAAATCCGGTGATTTAGACTATGGTTATAATGGTGCAGGCAAAGAAGTAGTATGGTGGAAGGGTAAAGAATATGATTACTCTAAAATGGCTTCTGGAGATCCAAACCAACCTTGGGAAAAAAAACCTTATCAGTTAGAAAAAAAATTAGATAAAAACACTTAATAAATTAAAACAAATGAATAAAAATTACAGAGGTCCTGCTGAATCAAAAGAACTTTCAGAAGACGGGCCAGCAATCGATCAAGCAGACAAAGGTTCTGCTAAATACAAAAAAATGCACAAAGGTTCTGCTAAATACAAAAAAGGTAGTGCAGATTACGATGTGAAAAAAGGTTCTCATGAGCATCCTCATGGTGCAGCTCAAAGCGATGAAGAGATTTTGAAAATGCGCGATGCACATAACAGAATCCTTCAGTATGGAAAAGATACTAAAGCAAAATTGGAAGAAGATGCCACAAGAGCAAGAAATGATTTTTACAACGCAGGAATACTAGATTCTATTAATCTGGAAAAAGCTGGGAAAGGTAAAACAGCAAAAGATATATATGGTGAAAACTATGGTCAAAAGGAAGGAAATAGTAAGTCAAGTTACGATGTAAAAAAAGACATGAGTGATGACAAAAAAAATCAAATTTTAGAAGATTATAAAGCATCTGAATTTTATGCAGGACCAGGTAAAATGGGTTATACTCAAAACTTTGGACCAGCTAGACAAAATGGTTACGCAAAAGGCGCGGCTAAAGTCAATGAAATAATGGGTAAAGGTTCTTCAAGACAAAAGTACGGTGGAAATAAAGGAGACGAGTCTAGAAGCAAGAAAGATTACGAAGGATAGAAAATGAAAATATCAAAAACAGGGTACTTAAAAAATAGTCCTGATGTTAATAGAAAACAAAACTTAATTCCTAGCAATAAAATTACTATGAAGGGTGTTGAGTATAAAGTTAAAGGTGTTGACAACAGGGGTTATACTACTATTATGTATCCTGGTTATGATTATATTTTTCCTAATGGAACACACGTTTTAGAAACAAAATTAGATGAGTAAGCCAAAAAAGAAATTCACAGAAACTACTGTAGGTAAACTTTTATTTGGTGCTGCATCAATAGTAAATCCTACGTTAGGTAATGTACTTAAAGGAGTAACATCACCAGGAGAAGCTATAGCCGCTATAGGTAAATCAGATGCTAGTAGTGAAGATAAAATTAAACTACAACAATTGATACATGAGCAGCAGAATAAAGAAATGCAGGCTATTACTTCTAGATGGGAAGCAGATTCAAAATCAGATTCATGGCTTTCAAAGAATGTACGTCCGATGGTTTTAATCTGGTGTATTGTAGTTTTTTCAATAGCTGGTATATTTGATAGTATAGAAACTATACCTTTTGCTATTCATGATAATTGGAATGATACTTTTGAAAAAGTTATGATGAGTGTTATTTTAGCTTACTTTGGCGGACGAAGTGGAGAAAAGGTTACAAGTATATTTAAAAAGTAAATAAAATCTGTAACTATATTATATGAGTGCTTATAGAAATAAAATAAACAAAAGATTAAAAAGAAAAGCTCAGCTACGTGGAGTTGCACAAGCTCAAGATGGCATATCCGGTTTTGGTCCTCGAGTAAACACCGTAGATCAAGATGAGGTAAAAGAAGCAGCTTTTAATTGGTGGCTAGGTCAAGATTTAAATGCAATTCCTGGTGTAGAACCAAGTTCTAATAAAAAAACTCAATTTGAGTCAAAGTGGACGCGAAGAGAGCAATTTGATTTAGAGCAACAACAAAGACAGTGGGATATGGTTCCAACAATTAACCCTAGACCTACAAAACAATCAACAATGAATGAAAGAAACAAGAAACAAACTTGGCTTTCACAAGGATAAATAAAATTAAATATAATTAAATTAAATGAAAAATAAACTTAAAATAATTGCTTTAAGTATTGTAACTGTTGTATGTGCCTATACTATAGGTTATACAAAAGCAGAAAAAAAAATACTAACAATGATATTAGATGAAAACCATCATCCAGAGCTTAAAGCAAAAATAGACTATCATCTGGAAAATAACTTTAAAGAATCAACTAAATAAATTAAATTAAATTAAAATGGAAGAACAAAAATTAAAAATAACCGACGAACAGTTAAAAGAAGTTCAAGAATCTCAAACAAAAGTAAGTCAAGTATTAAACCAAATTGGTTTTCTTGAAATACAAAAAAGTGCTCTTAAAGTAGAGTTTAATAAAGTAAACGATGAAGCTGAAGAAGTTAAGAAGAAACTTGAAGAAGAGTATGGACCAATTAACATTAATTTATCTTCAGGTGAGTACACTGTTGTTGAGGTAAAAGAAGAAGAATAAAAGTGGATAACGTTGTAAGAAAAATCAGTATTGGATCTGATTATAAAAATGATGCTATGCATTATTCTATAGGTCAACAGGTTTATGGAGGGCATGAGATTGCTTATATTATTCATGATACTAAAGATTCATCTTACAATATTCATATAAGAAAAGGAGATGAAATATTGCCATGGAAAAAATTTAATTCTAACATGGCAATATCCATCGAATATGACTTAGAGTATTGATGCAAAGTTTATATGACTTTATAGTAGAACCATTTGGTAATACTTATGAAAACGAAATAGAGATAGAAAACGTTAAAATAATATTAAACACTAAGATTGAAAGTTTTAAATTCGTAAACAATGTAGCTAAAGTAATCGAAGTTCCTTTAGCTTTTAAAACTGAAATAAAAAAAGGTGATTTAATTTTAATACATCATAATGTTTTTAGAACTTTCTATAACATGAAAGGTGTAAAGAAAAAATCAAGATCTTTTTTTAAAGATAATCAATATTTTTGCTCTTTAGATCAAGTTTATTTATATAAAAGAAATTCAAAATGGATGTCAGTAAATGACAGATGTTTTATAAAACCTTTAAAAAACAAAAGTAAATTTAAGGTTGCAAAAGAGCAAAGTCTTATTGGTATATTAAAAATAGGTAATAGCTCATTAGAAGCGCTAGGAATACACGAGGGAGACACTGTAGGTTATACACCATATGGTGAATATGATTTTATTGTAGATAAAGAGCGTTTGTATTGTATGAAATCAAATGATATTGTAATTAAATATGGAGATAAAGAAAACCAAGCTGAGTATAATCCAAGCTGGGCAAGTAGCGGTTAAAGAATTAATTAAAGTTGCAAAAGAACCTATTATAGATTTTGGCCCAGATATTTCCGCTGATCGTTTAAAAAACGCAGCAGCTACTAAAAAGTTAGCTATATTTGATGCTTTTGAAATCTTACAAAGAATACAAGAAGAAGAAAGTATATTAAACGAAAAACCTAAAGAAGTTAAAGAAGAAAAAACTTTTAGAGGTTTTGCTGAAGGAAGATCTAAGTAATGTATAAGCAAACATTATTAAAAATAGTTAAACCTATTAAACCTAAAGTAATTAAAAGGTTAAATAGATATAAAAAATGGGAATATGGATACAATAAAGAGTATGATATCGTCGTTATATCAAAAACTGGTGAAATTGGTGAAATATATGAAATCCAAAATCTTAGGATAGCTTTACCTAAAAAATCAAAAGATGTAGTAAAGTTTAAAGATAATAAATGGGAGAGAACACCATTACCTACAGCTTTTAAACATATTAAAACTATATTTGACTGGGAAGAATACGATGTAGATTTTAAAGAAACATGGTATGATTACATTGATAAAGAGTTTGATTACAGAGAAAAAGGATTTTGGTTTATTAATAAAGACAAACCTACTTATATTACTGGGACTCATTACATGTACTTGCAGTGGTCCAAGATTGATGTTGGGAAACCAGATTTTAGGGAGTCAAACAGATTATTCTTTATATTCTGGGAAGCTTGTAAAGCCGACGATAGATCATATGGGATTTGTTATCTTAAAAACAGACGATCTGGTTTTTCGTTCATGGCCTCAGGTGAAACTGTTAACAGCGCAACAATTTCAACAGACTCAAGATTTGGAATATTATCTAAATCAGGACCTGACGCTAAAACGATGTTTACTGACAAAGTCGTACCAATCTCGGTTAATTACCCGTTTTTCTTTAAACCAATCCAAGATGGTATGGACCGTCCCAAAACAGAATTAGCATATAGAGTTCCTGCAAGTAAATTTACTAGAAGAAAACTTGAAACTAATGAAACACTTAGAGAGTTAACAGGGTTGGACACAACTGTTGATTGGAAAAACACAGGAGATAACTCTTATGATGGTGAAAAATTAAAACTATTAGTACATGATGAGAGTGGTAAATGGGAAAGGCCAAATAATATATTAAATAATTGGCGAGTTACTAAAACAACACTACGATTAGGTAGTAAAATTATTGGTAAATGTATGATGGGTAGTACCTCTAATGCATTAGATAAAGGAGGAGATAATTTTAAAAAACTTTATTATGACTCGGATGTCACTAAAAGAAACGCCAATGGACAGACTCGCTCGGGATTATATTCTTTGTTCATACCTATGGAATGGAACTACGAAGGATACATTGATTCTTATGGCATACCTGTCTTCAATACACCGGAAAAACCCGTGGAAGACCCGCATGGTATTAAAATAAATTTAGGTGTTATAGAGTATTGGCAAAATGAAGTAGATGGATTAAAAGGAGATCAAGACGGTTTAAATGAATTTTATAGACAATTTCCAAGAACTGAAGAACATGCTTTTAGAGATGAGGCAAAATCTTCTTTATTTAATTTAACTAAAATTTACGAACAAATAGATTGGAACTCTGATATTAACAATAGTAATGTAATAACACAGGGTAATTTTCAATGGGTAAATGGAGTAAAAGATACCACGGTGATTTTTAACCCTACAAATAATGGTAGATTTTTTATATCTTGGGTTCCAGAAGTACATTTACAAAATAATGTAATTTCTAAAAATGGTAAAAAATATCCTGGTAATGAACATATGGGTGCTTTTGGTTGTGACAGTTATGATATATCAGGTACTGTAGATAAAAGAGGATCGAATGGATCTTTACACGGTTTAACTAAATTTAGTATGGAAAATCACCCTGCTAATCATTTTTTTCTTGAATATATAGCTAGACCTGCAACAGCAGAAATATTTTTTGAAGATGTTTTAATGGCTTGTATTTTTTATGGTATGCCAATACTTGCAGAAAATAATAAACCTAGATTATTATATTATTTTAAAAGAAGAGGATATAGAGGTTATTCTATGAACAGACCAGATAAAATATATAATAAATTGTCTGTAACAGAAAGAGAAATAGGTGGTATACCTAATTCAAGTGAAGATATAAAACAAGCTCATGCTGCTGCTATAGAATCTTATATACAAGATTTTATTGGTCTAAAACCTAATAACGATTATGGTGATTTATATTTTCAAAGAACATTACAGGATTGGGCTAAATTTAATATAAACAATAGAACAATGCACGATGCTTCCATTAGTTCAGGGCTAGCTATTATGGCTTGTAATAAAAATAAATATAGACCTATACCTAAACAAGCTTTAGTTAATTATGATTTAGGTATAAAAAAGTATGATAATAAAGGGGATATTTCAAAAATAATACAATAAATGAAAATAAACTATAATAGTAATAGCACATTTCCAGAACAGGTGGTACCTATCGAGGAAAAGATGTCTTGGGAGTATGGAAAGCGAGTTGCTGATGCTATACAATCAGAATGGTTTGCGCAAGGAAGAACTAATGGTAATAGATATTTAACAAGTTTTAATGATTTTCATAATAGAAGATTATACGCGAGAGGAGAGCAACCTGTACAAAAATATAAAGATGAGTTATCAATTAATGGTGACTTAAGCTATTTAAACTTAGACTGGAAACCAGTACCCATATTGTCTAAATTTGTAGATATATTAACAAACGGTATATCAGCTAAAGATTATGATATAAAAGCTTATGCTCAAGATCCAGAATCTATAAAGAAAAGAACAAAATATGCAGAAGGTCTTGCGAAAGATATGTTTGCCTATGAAATACAACAACAAGTTAAAGCCTCTACTGGTGTAGATATATCTAATACTAAAATCCCAACAGAAAATTTACCTAAAACTATTGAAGAAATGGAATTGCATTTGCAATTATCTTATAAACAATCAATAGAAATTGCTGAAGAAGAAGCTATTAGTCAAGTATTAGCACAAAATAAATTTGAATTATTAAAACGTAGAATTAATTTAGATTTAGTTACATTAGGTATAGCTGCTGCTAAAACAAACTTTAATGCTTCTAACGGTATAACACTTGACTACGTTGATCCAGCATATATGATTTATTCATATACTGAAGATCCAAATTTTGAAGATATATATTATGTAGGTGAAGTCAAAGCGATGACAATCCCTGAGGTTAAAAAACATTTTCCTCATATATCTAATGAAGAATTAGAAAAACTACAAAAATATAACAGTAACAGTAATTATATATATGGTTATGGTGGTTATGATCAAAATACTGTACAAGTATTATTTTTTGAATACAAGTCTTATATGGATCAAGTATTTAAATTAAAGCAAACAGATAATGGATTAGAAAAAATATTAGAAAAACCTGATACATTTAACCCACCACAATCCGATTCTTTTTCTAAAGTTAGTAGAAGTATAGAAGTTTTATTTGAAGGTGTTAAAGTTTTAGGTACTGATGTAATGTTAAAGTGGGAGTTATCTGAAAACATGACTAGACCTATGTCTGATACAACTAAGGTAGAAATGAACTACGCTATATGTGCACCTAGAATGTATAAAGGTAGAGTAGAATCTTTAGTTACCAAGACAATGGGTTTTGCTGATATGATTCAATTAACTCATTTAAAATTACAGCAAGTACTTTCAAGAATGGTACCAGATGGAGTGTTTTTAGATATGGATGGTTTAGCTGAAGTTGATTTAGGAAATGGTACAAACTATAATCCAGCTGAAGCTTTAAATATGTATTTTCAAACAGGTTCTGTTGTAGGTAGATCTTTAACCCAAGATGGTGAGTTGAATAGAGGAAAAGTTCCAGTACAAGAATTAACCTCATCAGCTGGTCAAGCTAAAATTGGTGCTTTAATATCTACATATAATTATTATTTACAGATGATTAGAGACGTAACCGGACTTAATGAAGCAAGAGATGGTACGTTACCAGATAAAGATACATTAGTAGGATTACAAAAAATAGCTGCTCAACAATCAAATATAGCAACAAAACATATTAATAATGCTAGTTTGTTTATGACTTTAAGATTATGTGAAAACATATCTAAAAAATTAGCTGATGTACTTAACAATCCTTTAACAGCTAACGCTTTAATGGAAAGTATTTCAGTTTACAATACACAAACATTAAACGAAATTAAAAACTTATCTTTACATGATTTTGGTATTTTCTTAGAACTAGAACCTGATGACGAAGAAAAAGCACAATTAGAACAAAACATACAAGTTGCTTTACAAGCTGGTGGTATTGAGTTAGAAGATGCTATAGATTTAAGACAAATAAAAAACTTGAAACTTGCTAATCAAATGTTAAAACAAAGACGTAGAATAAAGCAAGAAAGAGATCAAGCAATACAGGAAAGAAATATACAAGCCCAAGCTGAAGCTAATGCTCAATTAGCAGAAAAAACAGCTATGGTTGAAACACAAAAACAACAAGTATTAACAGAACAAAAAGTTAATATAGAACAAGCTAAATCACAATTTGAAATACAAAGAATGCAGACAGAAGCAGAAATAAAACGTATGCTTATGGCTGAAGAATTTAATTACAATGTTGAGTTAGCAAGAGCACAAAGAGAAACTGAATCTTTAAAAGAAACAGAAATAGAAAATAGAAAAGACAAAAGAATTAAATTGGAAGGATCACAACAGAGTCAAATGATACAACAAAGACAAAATGATGGTCCACCAATAAATTTTGAGTCAAGCAACGATAGCATAGGGGATTTTGGATTAGAAGCTTTTAGCCCTAAATAATTACTAATTTTATAATATTATATCATGTCAGAAGAAACAAAAACAAATAAACCTGTTAAACAGGAAGGTGACTTTAAATTAAAAACAAAGAAAAAGACACCTAAAAAACTTGGTGAAATTAATAACGATCCAATTAAAGTAGATTTAACAAAACCAGAGGCTACTGGAGAAATAGTTCCAGAAGTTACAAAGGTTACAATACCTAAAGAAGATGCCATTTCAGAGCCAGAAACAGGAGGATTACTTGAAGATAAACAAACCGGAGATATACAAGAGGTGGATAAAGAAGTACGGTCCAGCGAAAATGTGGAAGTACAAGAACCCAAAGAAGAAGATTCTGTCGTTGAAATCCAAGAAATAACTGAAGAACAAGAGGTTAAAGAAATTAAACAAGATATTGCTGAAGCTAAAAGAGACGAGCAAGTACTTGGTAAACCTTTACCTGAAAATATAGAAAAACTAGTGACTTTTATGGAAGACACTGGTGGTACGGTAGAAGATTATGTGAGATTAAATCATGATTATAGTAAAACAGATGATGTATCCTTACTTAATGAATACTACAAACAAACAAAACCTCATTTAAATAGTGAAGAAATTTCTTTCTTAATGGAAGATAATTTTAATTATGACGAAGAGGTTGACGAAGCTAGAGATGTAAGAAAGAAGAAACTAGCTTTTAAAGAAGAAGTTGCAAAAGCCCGTAAGGAACTAGAAACTCTTAAAGATAAATATTACCAGGAAATCAAGTTGAGACCTGGTATATCTCAAGAGCAAAAGAAAGCTATGGACTTTTTCAATAGATACAATGAGCAACAAAAGACGATGGAAAACAACCATCAGGATTTTAAAACTAAAACTAATCAATTGTTTAATAATGAATTTCAAGGGTTTGATTTCAACGTTGGACAAAAAAAGTTTAGATATAAAGTTTCTAATCCTACACAAGTTGGTGAAACACAAACCGATATTAGTAAATTTATTAATAAATATACTGATGAAAAAGGTATTGTTTCCGATACACATGGTTATCACAAAGCGTTATATGCTGCTATGAATGCTGATAAAATTGCTAATCATTTTTATGAACAAGGGAAAGCTGATGGTGTAAAAACTATAGTTGACAGTTCTAAGAATATCGCAGGTGAAAAACCTAGGCAAGTTGCCGATGGTAACGTTTTCATAAACGGATTAAAAGTAAGATCGATTAGTGGATTAGATTCAACAAAATTAAAAATAAAAACAAAAAAATTTAACTAACTAATTAAAAATTAAAATTATGGCTTTAACTCCACAATTTGGGAGTATAATACCCTCTCAATCGCAACAAATCCTAACGGATAACTATCTTCAATTTGATAGTGCTGGTGCGAATTCAAATAACTTTGCTCAGCAATACCTACCGGAATTGTATGAACAAGAAGTAGAAAGATATGGTAACAGAACATTATCAGGATTTCTACGCATGGTAGGCGCTGAAATGCCTATGACTTCAGATCAGGTTATATGGTCTGAGCAAAATAGATTACATATTGCGTATGATAACTGTACATCAAATTCAGGAAATGGAACAATTACTATTCCTGTAACTGCTACAACTGCTGCTAATCCTATTTTAAATGTAATATCTCCAGGATCAACAATTGTTGTAATGGATGACCTCGGAAACGAAGCAAAATGTTTTGTTAGAATATCTGACACGGCTGCTGCTGGTGGTGCTGGTAACCCAGGACAGTTAACTGTAGAACCTTACGGTTTTGCTAACTTAGCTGCTGCTGGAATTGCTAATAGTGCTAATAACAAAATATTTGTTTACGGTTCTGAATTCCAAAAAGGAACATCAACTGCTAATGGTGTTGTAGGTGTAAACACTTACGCTGCTGTTAACAATCCACAAGTAACAGTTACTCCTAGCTTTACACAATATCATAACTCTCCTATTATCCTTAGAAGTACTTATACTATCAATGGTTCTGACACAGCTCAGATCGGTTGGGTAGAAGTTTCTACTGAAGATGGTACTGGAGGATATTTATGGTACTTAAAAGCTGAGTCTGAAACTAGACTTAGATTTGAAGATTACCTAGAAATGTCTATGGTAGAAGCTGAGCTATCTGCTGGAGGTCCTGCTGGATTAGTTGCTCAATCACTTGGTTCTGAAGGTTTATTCGCTGCTATCAACGCAAGAGGAAACGTTCAAGTAGGATTTAGTGCTGCTGCTGGTTTAGACGCATTCGATGCAATTCTTAAAAATTTAGATACTCAAGGAGCTATTGAAGAAAACATGCTTTTCTTAAACAGATCTTCTAATCTTGATTTTGATGATATGCTAGGATCTATCTCTGGTGGTTTCGCTGGTGGTACTGCTTTTGGTTTGTTTGAAAACTCAGAAGAAATGGCTTTAAATCTTGGTTTCTCAGGATTTAGAAGAGGTTCTTATGACTTCTATAAAACAGACTGGAAATACTTAAATGATGCTTCTACAAGAGGTGCTCAAGTTGGACCTGCTTCAATCGAAGGAGTTTTAATACCAGCTGGTACTTCAACTGTATATGATCAAATTTTAGGTACTAACATTAGAAGACCTTTCTTACACGTAAGATATAGAGCTTCTCAGACTGACGACAGAAGAATGAAGTCGTGGTTAACTGGTTCAGTAGGTGGTGCTTTCACTTCATCTTTAGATGCAATGGAAGTTAACTTCTTATCTGAAAGATGTTTAGTTACTCAAGCTGCGAATAATTTCGTATTATTCAAAGGATTATAAAATAATCCAACTATAATAATTATCCCCGTCAAATGGCGGGGGTATTTATTTTTTTTAAACTTTTTAATTATATTATATTATGTCAAAACAAAAAATAACCCAACCTAAAAATTGGGAAATAAAAGATAGAAACTATTATCTAACGGGAGGAAAATCTCCGTTAACTTTTACAATACCTAGTAAACATAGCAAAAAACATCCTTTACTATGGTTTGATGAAGAAACGGGATCTCAAAGAGAACTAAGATATGCAACTAATCAATCTTCGGTTTTTGTAGATGAACAAATAGGAGAAGCGACTATGGGCCATATAACATTTAAAGATGGTGTTTTAAACGTACCTAAAGAAAAACAAAACTTACAAAAACTTTTATCTCTTTATCATCCGTTAAAAATACATAGATACAGAGAATTAGAACCTCAAAAGGTTGCAGTAAGTGAATTAGATGAATTAAATTTTGAAATAGACGCGTTAAACGCTGCTAAATCAATGGATATAGAACATGCAGAGGCTGTATTAAGAGTAGAGTGTGGATCTGAAGTAAATAAGTTAAGCTCAAAAGAAATAAAAAGAGATTTACTTTTATTTGCTAAAAAGAATCCTTCGCTATTTATAGAATTAGCTAATGATGAAAATGTTGTTTTAAGAAATTTTGGTATTAGAGCTACTGAAGCAGGTATTTTAAAATTATCAGATGATCAAAGATATTTTATGTGGGCTTCTAATGGTAAAAAATTAATGACAATACCATTTGATGAAAATCCTTATTCAGCATTTGCTGCTTTTTTAAAGACAGACGAAGGTGTAGAAATATATAAGTCTATCGAGAAAAAATTTAAATAACAGGTAATTATAATAACAGGTGGTTACTTATGTGGCCACCTGATTATTAACATAATAAAATTAACATGGCAATAAACGTAAATCAGGTTTATAGTACTGTATTAACAATACTAAACAAAGAACAACGAGGATACATTACTCCTGACGAGTTTAATAAAATAAGTACTCAGTCACAATTAGAAATCTTTGAACAATATTTTGAAGATTTAAATCAACAATTACGTGTGCCACAAGCTGATGTAGATTATTCTGATAGAATAGAAAATATAGATGAAAGAATAGCTACATTCAAAACATTTGGTAATGCTACATATGATAACACTACCACTCCATTAAATCCCTATTGGAATTTACCAATAATAGACAGTTATGGTAATACAGTTATATACTCAGGGGTTGAACCTACAAACCCTCCTTTTCCTTCAACAACTGTTTCTTTTTATAGATTAGGAACAGTAACTTATAATTACTTAGGTATTCCTACAGAAATACAAAGATTACAAAGAAGTGATTATTATCAAATACAAAAATCTCCACTTACTAAAGCTACTAATAGCTTTCCTAATTATCTTTACGAAAACAACAAACTTTATATAAGTCCTAGTACTATTGTAAGTGCTGGAGATATAACTGTAGATTTTGTAAGAAAACCTAGAAACGTTGTTTGGGGTTATTCTTTAGGAAATGTAGGTCAATATGTTTATGACCCTGCTATATCACAAAATTTTGAACTATCAGAATCAGAACAAACTGCTTTAATAATTAAAATATTGTTATATGCTGGAGTTGTAATAAAAGATCCTCAACTTATACAAGTGGCTGCAGCAGAAGAACAAGCTACAGAAATAAATCAAAAAAGTTAATAGAATATGGCTATACAACCACCAAACGATGGATTACTTACTGAAAACGCACAACAGTATTTTCAAGGGTCACAAGGTTTTAGAGGTAATGCTGGTAATACCGCTGGTCAATCATTTACTACTAGTTTCGATACTGATCTTTATTTAGGGGATTGGGATCCTACAGGTACAAATTATGCTTTAAATAATTTTAAAATATACACTAGTCCTACAGCAATACCTGGAACATGGTCTGAATGGGTTACAGCTTTTACAGTTACAAATGCTAAAACTATTACTCTTACAGCAGCGCCAGGCGCTAATCAATATATAGTTGTACAATTAAATATATTAACTGGTGGTAAATATGCTTCAACAGAAGCTGAAAAAGCATATGGACAAACCACAGAAGATAACTATGGAAGTTATCAATACACTAAACTTAATGATGTAATTAATAATTTTTTAGTTGCATATGTAGGGGCAGGAAAATTAATTCCTAGTGTTAAAAGAACTGATGTAATATTTCACGCTAAAAGAGCGATGCAAGAATTCAGTTATGATACTTTAAAAAGTATTAAATCTGCAGAATTAACTATACCAGCAGGTTTAACCTTGGTACTACCTCAAGATTATGTTAATTTTGTTAAATGTTCTTGGGTTGATAGGTTAGGTGTTTTACACCCTATTTATCCTGCTAACAATTTAACAATGAGTCCTTATTATACACAAGTACAAGACTCCGCCGGTATACCCACTCAAGATAGTTTTGGTAATGATATAGAATCTGAATCCAAAACTCAAGATAGATGGCATACAGCAAACACAAATTGGATTAATGGATTTTTCAACTCAAATGATTTTACAAATGATATGTGGGCTTATAATGCTGACATGTATGGATTTTGGGGAGGAAGATTAGGTCAGCAATACGGTATTGATCCCCAGTATCATCAAGTAAATGGCTGGTTTAATCTAAACGAAAGAGAAGGTAAAATTTCTTTTTCATCTGATTTAGCTAATAAACTAATAATACTTGAATATGTTTCTGATGGTTTATCATCAGACTTAGATACTAAAGTTCCTAAACTAGCGGAAGAAGCTATGTACTCTTATATTATTCATGCTGTAATATCCACAAGAATAAATCAACCAGAATATGTAGTTCAAAGATTACGTAGAGAAAAAAGTGCTAAATTAAGAAATGCAAAGATAAGATTATCTAATATTAAACTTGATGAAATAGTTCAAGTTATGCGTGGTAAATCTAAATGGATAAAACACTAGAATTAAATGGCTGAAGTTAAAAATGCTTTTATAAAGTCCAAGATGAATAAAGACCTAGACGATAGGTTAATACCATCTGGAGAGTATCGCGATGCGCAAAATGTTCAGATAAGTAGATCAGAAAGTTCAGATGTAGGGGCATTAGAAAACGTATTAGGTAATAAAGAAGTATTATTTTCTAGTAATCAAGTTAGTTTTTCTACACTTGTAGGAGCACCAAATATAAAATGTATAGGTCAATTTGTTGATGAAAACAATACAACAATATATAGTTTTTGGACTGATTACTTTGATGTCCAAGCAGAAGATAGAATAATTTATAGCTCAAGTGCTAAGAATTATATTTTATCCTATAATATTAATGGTAGTGATAATTATAAGGTTTTAGTTGAAGGTGCTTTTTTAAATTTTTCTCAAACAAATCCCATCATTGGGGTTAACATTATAGAAGGTCTCTTGTTCTGGACAGATAATAGAAATCAACCTAGAAAAATAAATGTTAACTTAGCTAACACAGCTACAAACCCATCTAACACCTACGCAGTTCCTACTTATTATGCAGATGAAGATTCTATCTCCGTATCTAAATACAATCCTTATCAAACTATAGAAGTTTTAAACGTTAGTTCTTTAGCAGCAGCAAATATTGTAACAGCTGATGTTAATGGTGCTGTTAATAATTCAAAAACTATTGTAATTGATGGTGTTACTGGAACAGTTGCTTTAGGATTAGGTGTTTCAGGAACAGGTGTAAAAAGCGGTACTATAGTAACTAAAATAAATAGTGCTACTAGCTTTGACACTAATAAAGCTAATACTATAGCTGATAATACTGCTTTAACATTAAGAGGATTAGAAACAACAATGTATGATGTTACATCTGATAAGTTACCTGATGGCACTACTAATAATCCTTATTACGACGCTAACTACGGGGGTGATCCACAGTTTTTAGAAGATAAATTTATAAGGTTTAGTTATAGATTTAAATTTGATGATGGTGAATATTCTGTATTTGCTCCATTTACACAGTCAATGTTTATTCCTAAACAAGATGGTTATTTTAAAGGTGATGATGAAAAATTAACCTATGAAAGTACTATAGTAGATTTTATGGAAAATAAAGTTACTAAAATAGATTTACTTGTTCCACTTCCAGCTACAAGATCTGTTTTACAAAATATAGAAACTTCTCCAATAAAAATTACTGAAATAGATATTTTATATAAAGAATCTGATGGCCAAGCTATAAGAGTTGTTGATACTATTAAAGTAGAAAATAACACACCATGGAACACTAATTCAACAGATGATGTTTTTATATATACTTATGAATCTACAAAACCATATAAAACTTTACCTGAAAGTGAATTAGTTAGGGTTTATGATAGAGTACCTGTTAGAGCTAAATCTCAAGAGTTAATAAGTAATAGAGTGGTTTATGGAAACTTTCAAAACAAACACACGCCACCCGCTTCATTAAATTATCAAGTAGGTATTTCAGATAAATATGCTGATACTATAAGTTCTAGTAGTTATTCTACAACTGAATACCCTAATCACACTGTTAAACAAAACAGAAACTATCAAGTTGGTGTAGTATTATCTGATAAATTTGGTAGACAATCAACCACAATACTTTCTAATAATCAAGCAACACAACTTGTAAATGGATTTGGTGCTGATACAGTATATAGTCCTTATCGTACAGCAACAGATACAGTCGCGCCAGAATGGCCAGGTGAATCTTTAAAAGTTTTATTTAATGAAACAATAAATAGTAATTCACCAGCTGTAGTAAGTAAAACATTAGGCACACCAGGTTTATATAACTCGGATAAAACTAGTGCAAGCTATAACCCTTTAGGATGGTACTCGTATAAAATAGTTGTTAAACAACAAGAGCAAGAATACTATAATGTATATTTACCTGGAGTTATGAAAGGTAATCCAGATGCTACAAACACTGGTGGAGCATTATCAAATATTGTATTAATAAATGATAATATAAATAAAGTTCCTAGAGATCTTACTGAAGTTGGACCACAACAAAAACAATTTAGAAGTTCTGTACAATTATTTGGTAGAGTTCAAAATGATACTTTAGCCGCTTCTACAAGTGGTAATGAACAGTTTTATCCTGGAAGATTAAGTGATACAGTTAGTATAATTCAAGACCTAAGAGATTTATTTGATACTCCAGCTGCAACACCAATTGCTACAACAGTACCAATAAATGGATTTTATAATGCAAAATCTAATCCTTTAATAGGACAAGTAATAACAACTCAAGCATTTGGGGTGAACAATACTTCTTCTCCCGGTCCTTATCCTACATTAGATAATTTAGCTATTTTTGAAACAGAACCTGAAGTTTCTAGATTAGATATATATTGGGAAACATCTACTGCAGGTTTAATATCAGATTTAAACACAGCGGTAGCTACAGATACAGGTGGAGTACAAACAACAACAGGTTTTACTTTTTCATTAAACGAAGGTCAAGCAAGTGCTACAGCAGTAGCTGGTCCTTTCTATGGTGAAGATATAATTGGTGCAAGAATTGACAATGCAAGAATAGATGTAAATCCTGCAAATGGAAAATGGTCTGTTGTTAACAACTCTGGAACAAACATGACAAGTAGGTTTACATTAGTTGAAGCTGGGGCAGGTACAGGCATATCACCTTATGAATATACATTAAAAACTAATGATACTTTTTATTACGGACCTAATGCAACAGTTATTGAAAACTATACATTTAGTTTTACATATGAAACAGGTGGTGTAGAAACAACACCTCCAGTTAAAACAGGTCAACTACAAAATATAGCTCCGACAATAGACGGAACTTGTCCTAGAAGTTTAACAATAACTTCTAATAATCTACCTACAATTACTACGTTAACTGGTAAAAATGGATCAGCTGATACAACAAGAGATACTGATGATTTAACATGGTCAATAGTTTCTCAAACACAAAATTCATCTCCAGTTAATGTGTTTACTATGACTACAACAAATAACCAAGGTGTATTAACCGCTCCAAGTGGTGCTGCAACTTATGTAGTTGTGGTTAAAGTAACAGACGCAGGTGGATTATCCTCATCTAATTGTACTTTGAATATAACCATAGGTCAACCAGAGGTGAACAGTATATTTAATATATCTAGTATTGCGCCATTATATGATGGTGATGGGGTTAGATATTATTTCACAAATAATTATACTAATTTAGATCAAGATATGGGCGCTATTAGTTCTAATTATATTTATGGAACTAGCTTAGTCAGTCCTGCTACACAAAATACATCAAACAAATGTACTAACCCAGGAGAAATTGGTAACTATCAATTTACAAGAAAAAAATTATCAGGAGGATTAGGCGTAGGTGAAGGAGCTTTTTACGTACAGTTTTTTGCTGACGCTCCTGTTACAACAATATCCACAACATCTCAAACTTTTAACCCTGTGTCTTTAACAGTAGAATATAGAGCAAGTTCTGCTTCAAACTGGAGTATGGCGGTTGATGTTGATGGTACAACTACTAATGCTAAAGCTCAATACAATACCGGTTTAACCAACGTTCCAGTTGGTGAATCAGGTTTTCAATCAGTGAGCGGAAATAATAATGAAGTAACATTAACTGGTAGCGTAAGTCAAACTTCAGGTATCAAAAGAGTTTTTGCTTTTGATTTACCAGGTGAATATAGAATAACAATGGGTGCTTTAAATGGTCAAGTTTGTAACTATTCAAATTGTTCTGTTACAAAGAACCAATCAGCAACACAAGGTTTTATAGTAGGTGATTATAATTATGGTGGTGGAGTAAGCACTCCACAACAATATCAATACAATGTAGGTGGAACTACTTATTACGCTAAAGAACATATTACAAAATATGTCTCTCAACTATATACAGACTTAGCATTAACAACAACCGCTACGTTAGTAGCAGGGACATATACTTTCTTTAGACCGAATGTTAATTGGGAGTATACAAAAGATGGATCTTACACCGCTAATTTCAACTCTTCGGGTCAAAGAACTAATGCCTCTAGTCTAGTATCTTATTAGTAATAAAATAAATAAATAAGTGATAATAATATGGGAGCTATTATAGAAGTAAAATACTTTAATTCTTTTCTTTTGAAAAAGACCTATAACAATGCTACAAGCGCGCCGGGGTGGAATGGTTCTTTTGGTATACCTACTGGGGTTGCGGGTACTTATCCTGTATTTGCAACCAATCCTGCTGCAAACGCTAATAGTTGGGCTATAGAAGAAGCTAGAATAAGAGGTGGATATAATAACACTAATGTAGATTATGGTGTTAAAGCTTATTTAGTAGAAGATGAACCTAATTCTTCTGTTAGATTTAATTCTATGATTTATTCTGGAGTTTTCAACTCACGAACAGGTGTAAACAACACTAATGAGTTTTCGGTTGGTACAGACATTACCAAATCAACAGATCCTATCAATGGTTCTATACAAAAATTATATGCTGAAGATACAGCGTTAATTATATTTCAACAAGATAAAGTAAGTAGAGCTCCAATAGATAAAGATATTATATACAATGCTGAGGGTGGTGGAAGTTTAACAGCTTCTAATATGGTTATAGGTGATATAATACCTTTTGCAGGTGAATATGGAATTAGTAATAATCCAGAAAGTTTTGCAGTATATGGTTATAGAAAATACTTTACTGATAAAAATAGAAATGCTGTTTTAAGATTATCTAAAGATGGTATAACAGAAATATCTAACTATGGAATGATTGATTATTTTAGAGATCAGTTTGGGTTGTTAGATAACTCTGTGTGGGGAGCTGGAAAAGCCATTGGCGCTTATGATATATATAACAAACAATATGTATTATCACTACAACAAAGTTCTAAAGCACCGGATGGTCAAACAAACCCTAGCCCATCTACAGCTACATTAGCTTTTGATGAAAGAGTATTAGGTTGGACGAGTTTCTTTTCTTATATACCTGATCAAATTATTAGTTTACAAAGCAACTATTATAGTTTTAAAGATGGTGGTTTATTTAAACATTATGATTTAACACAAAATAGAAATACATTTTATAATACAGCATATGACTCTTCTATAAAGTTTGTATTTAATCCTAGTGTAAGTTTATCTAAGGTATTTAAAACAGTTAACTATGAAGGTGGAAACGGTTGGGAAGTTAGTAAGTTTGAAGCAGCAAGATCTTTTGAACTAATTGACTCATGTAAACCAGTTTTAAGTTATAATGACGGGGCTTACGATTCTGCTACACCACCTAACACAGGTACTGCAGCGGTAGTACAACCAATATTCCACGCAGGCTTTGTTAAAAAAGAAGGTAAATATTTTGCTAACTTAATAAACTCAAGTTCTGCAACAGCAGGTGAAGTTATCTTTGGTGCATCAATGACTGGTGTTAAAGGTTACTACGCAACTGTTACAATAGAATCAGACGCAACATCTAGAGTTAATCCTATGGAGTTGTTCGCTGTTTCATCTGACTACGTAGAGTCATCATATTAAATCAAATTAAATGAATACAAGAACATTAACTGAGTCTGATTATTTAATATTATCAGACTGGTGGAAAGCATGGGGTTGGCCTGTGTTAGAAAAAGATCTTCTTCCAGACAACGGAACTGGAGGTATAATGATAGAAAATGAAGGTGAAAATATAGTAGCTGGATTTTTATACTGGAGTAATTCTAAACTAGTATGGCTTGACTGGATCATATCAAACCCTGATGCAGATAAAAAAATACGCAAACAAGCTATAGAAATGTTAATACTTACAGCAGAACAAATGATTAAAGATGCTGGTAGTAAATACATCATGTCAATAAGCAGAAGTAATAGCTTATTAAAAATACATGAAAAATTAGGGTGGAATATAGATAAAACTCCATCACACGAAATGATAAAAATTATAAATTAAAACTAAAGTATATGGCAATAGCAACAGCAACACTTGTAACCGTAGGTGCGGTAGCGGCAGGAACAGCAGCAACAGCTGCCGTTGTTGGAGGTGCAGTACAATCAGGCCAAGAGCACAAAGCTATGGTTAATGCAAGAAACGCAAAAGAAATAGCAGCAGCGAAAGTAAAATCACTACAAGACGGTAGACAAACCATACTCAATCCTTACGCAGGAGTAAGTGATCTATCTAGTATGGCGAAAGATTTAAGTAGTATGATGAGTAATCCTTTTGAAAGCTTAGGTGTTGCTACACAGGCTGCTGAAATACAAGCAGAAGAAGCTGATATATCTTTAGCTAACACATTAGATATGTTAAGAGCTACAGGTGCCAGTGCAGGTGGAGCTACAGCTTTAGCACAAGCAGCATTAGCTAGTAAGAAAGGAGTGAGTGCAAGCATAGAGCAACAAGAAGCTCAAAACGAAAGATTAAGAGCTCAAGGTGAACAAAACTTAATACAAGCACAAGTAGCAGAGCAACAAAGATTACAAAGTGTTGCTATAACAGAAGGGCAAAGAGTACAACAAGCACAAGCTCAAGGAGAATTATTTAAATTCCAAGCTAAAGAAGATAGGCAAAATTCAGATATTGCTTACAACATATCTAAAGAAACAGGCGCTGCTCAAAGACAAGACGCAGCAAGGCAACGTAGGGATAACGCTACTGCTGGTATATTTACTGGTGTTGGTAATGTTGCAAGTGGTGTAGCAAGTGCCGCGTTTACTGGAGCTATGGGAAAATAGGAGCCGGGGGCGGCAATAATACTCCAACAGGTCATGGCGGAACTTATAAACAATATAAAGCTGGAGGAGGAAAAGGAGATAGAAAATTTTTTAGATCAATAAGATAATAATATGGGATATAAAATACCAGGTGCAGATTACACATCACCTGCTCAATTACAAACAAACGTTGGAGCTGAGGTAGGTAAAAGTTTAGGAAACGTTTTTGCTCAATTCGGACAACAGTTAAGGCAAGCTAACGAGCAAGCTAAAAAAACTGCTGCAGTAGAAGGTCAAATTAAAGATACTATAAGGATAAATTATAGTAAATCTGTTAATAAAATTCTTAGTGCTGGTAAAGAACAGTTTGGTGATGATCAAGTTTTATATAACGAATGGAAATCAACAGTTATTGAAAAAGGTGAAGAAGCAACTCAAGCTCAAATAGATTTTCAATTTGGAGAATTAGATGCTAAACAGAAAAAAGAAAAGTTAGATATAGTTGGAGGATTTGAAACATGGTTAGCCGAAAGTAAACAAAACTACGGTAGATTTTTAACTGACGTAACTGACATGAATACAGATGGTATGCGAATTGTAGGTGACACAACAAATGGTGAGCAACAGTTGAATCAAATAATTTTAACCGCAAATAGTGGTGGAAATGCAGTTTCTCTTTTTGGTGATGGAGCTACAATGACAAGATCATTAAGTGGAAATAATAAAGAAATTATAAATACTACTGTAAGAATACCCGTTAACTCAGAAACAATAAAAACATTAAACAGCAAAAGCGGTGGCACATCAAATAATGTGTTTGAGCAAGGTGTATTAGATGGGATAATAAAAAAGGTAGATGATGGTACTGGAAAAGAATATTATGAATTTAAAAAAAATATAGATACAAGTAGATATGGTTCGGGCCAACATGATTTTGTGATACCTGTAGAAACAGCAATGAAACCAGGTGAAACGTTTAAAGAGTTAGGATTAGTTGATGATAAAATGACTATACAACCAAATTTATATGCTAAAACAGCTAGTGGAGATCCTGCAATTTATACAACCACTTCTAGTGAAAACGCTCCACCAGGAAAAGAAAGAACAACAACGTCTGAAATTATTAACATAGCTCAAATAAGAGGTAACGAGGCTTTACGTGTACAAATTAATTCTGAAGTTGATGGTATATTATTAGACAGTAGAAATACTGATGCAAAATTAGCTAGTTTCAGTGCTTACGGTATAGAAAGTTTAGATAATTTTAAAGATCTAAAATATGATAAAGAAGAAAATCCTAACGGTTATAAAAGCTTAAGAGAGTTTTTAGATAAAGCAGATGCTAATGTAGTTAAAACTTTTACCGACAATGTAGTTACACAAACTTTGTTTGATGGTTTATTTAACAAAACAGATGGTTCTGGTAATAGAACTTATACACAAATGTCAGCTGATAAGAAGATGGTTAATTTTTTAAATAAAAATAACATACTAAATGAGGCTGGTGAAGCATATAAAACTGGTGATGTTGTTTATGTTAAAAATAAAGTAACAGAACAAGACAAAGAGAGTGGTGAAGGAAATGTATATCAAAATATTTTAAATCAATTAAACGCTCCAGATGCAAATCCAGCATCAATTCTTTCTTCTCCAATTCAAATTCCAAAAGGTAACAAAATAGGTTATGACGCAATTTCAGGAGAATATGTTATTTATGGAAGTGATGGTACACCAGGTGATATAACTTTAACGCTTGACGAGGTTAAAATGCAATTACAAAGAGGAATTTAATAAAATAATAATATATGGAAGTATATATAGTAGACGGTAGAGAACTTACTTTAGAACAGTTCGAAGCTTTAGCAAAAGAAGCTGGTTTGAGTACCGAAAAATATAAAGCTTTATACAACGTAGAAGTAAAGCAAGACCCCAATGCTCTGGATGCGGCTGCGGGAGAGGACAAAGCATCCTGGGAATCACAATTGGCAAATTTACGATCGGAATACAGAAAAACTTGGGGAGATAAATTTTGGATGCCAGAAGATACTCCTGACGTTACTTCAGGAAGAGGTGAAATGCGAAAGCGTGAAGTAAAAAGAATTGAATTTACTAAAGCCGAGAAAGAGTTAGTTAATAAAATTAAATCTTACAATGAAAATCCAAATAATATAGATTTTGCTGATTGGCAAACTGTTATTAATCAAGGTGAAGATGCTATTAAGTCATATTTAGCTCAGGAATTTCCTTTTTTAAGAGCAAAAGATGGCACTATAGGTAACGCTATAAAAGTACAATTAGCTAACGGAGAATTTAAAGAAATTGATTTAAAACCTATATTTAGTGGTCAAAAAAAACAAGCTATAGAGGTTATAAAAGAAATAAACGCAACTAAAGAAGAATATAATAATAGAGAAATTATTCAAGCTAATATGAATAATTTAGCGGGTAGTATAGAAAGATCTGGTAATGTTAACGCTGTTAACGCTTTGTTAAAAGACAATACTCCTTATCAACTTGAACAAATAACAGAAAAATACGATGAATTTGCAGCATCTGATATTAAATCATACAATGTATATAAAAATGGGGAGCTTATAAGCACTCAATTACCTATAACTAAGGTTGATGATTTTTTAAGGGAAAATATTACAAAGGTAGAGTTTGATAATATGGTTACAACTTCTGTAAAAGCTATAGATGAAATGGCTGCTTTACAAAGAGCTTATATAGAAAGAGAATCTCAAGTTATAGAAGAAAAACCAGAAACTAAAGTAAAGTATTATAAAAAAAATTATCAAAACGATGTATTGGATTTGGTAAAATCTTTAGGGGATTTTAGCCAAGAAGAATTAGACGAAATAGAAGCATACATAACAAGAACTCAAAGACAACAATTTCCAACTGGAACATTGACGTCTAGAGGATATATTCCTAATACAAATACAGGTTTATCACCTGATGAAATAATAAGACAACTTACATCTTTAGAAGGTTTATCTGCGGATATTAAAAACAAGTTGGTACAACGAGGTTTTATTAATGAAATGAAAGAAAAAGTTTCTAATGGTATAAGCAACATTGCATTACAAGAAGCTAAAGAAGGTTCTAAAACTTTATTACAAAACGCTCTTACTGATATAGATAAAAACTATTTATTAGATTTAGCAAATTATCATAATGATAATACGTTAAATAAAAGAAAAAAAATAAATTTAGAAAATTTAGGTGGTCTTGAAAATGATGACACTAAAGAATTACTTACAATAGCAGGATCAATTAAAGGTACTGATCTTGTATTGAGAAAAAGAAATTTTGAAAAAGATAATAAAAACGCAGTAAAAGCTTGGGAGGATTTTTATAATCCAAAACTTGAAACAATACAAAAAGAATTTGCAAATTTACTTAATCAACTACCACCAACAGTTAGTGTAGAAAGTAGTGAAACACCCTCAGGACCTTTATTTAAAATAGATAGTACAAAAGATTTAGGTGATACTGAAAACAAAAGAGTAAATAATTTAATAAATAAAATTACGGCTTTACAAAGTACATATCATAACTTAGTATTTGACGCTAATAAATCTAAAGAAAAAATTATAAACAATTATAGCGCTTTTAATGCTCAATTGGCAGAGTATACTAAAAGCGATTATATAATAGACGAAGCTAATAAAGAATATGGTTTATTTAATTTAGTTACTAAAGATGTTAATGATGCTTTTTCTCAATTGTTTTTAACTGTACCTACTTTGCTTAATTCAGATTGGGCTATTAGAAGAGAGAAACAGTTAAAAGATAAAAACAATTATTATAAAGAAATGGTTGATCCAGAGTTTAGTTTAGAATATATAACTAGAACTTTAGGTCAACAGTCAGCTAATATTACTATGGCTATAGGAATAGCTGGGTTAGGTTCAATACCTGCTTTAGGTTTAAGTGATATTGCTATTAGTAATGCAATAGGGGTTAGCTTTGGTTTAAGCTCTGGTACTCAAACTTTTAGAGATTTAAGTATTCAAAGAGATGCTGCTGAAGAAGCGAAGCTACTAGCAGTCAGATATAAAGAAGCATTTGATGCTGGTGAAATAAGTGAGTACAACTACACTATAGCTATGAGAGATATAAATACTACTATAGCTATGGGTAAGTTAGATGATAATCAAATATTAAACGCATCTATTGCTAATGGTATAATAGAGGGAACACTTACTAAATACATAGGTACAGCTTCAAACAGTATAGCTTTAGTTAAAAACTTTACTCAAGTTGATCGAGCTACTATTGCAAAAACTTTATTCCAAGGTAATCCTACAAAATTTTATGAATTTATAGGTAAACCTTTAGTCACTAGAACAGGATTAGAGGTTGTAGAAGAAGAACTTATATTTGGTGGTCAACAGTTTGTTACTGAAGCTGGTATTTTAGGTAGAGATATAGATAGAGAAAAGTTTTTAAAAGGAGCTAATGATACTTTTTGGGCCACAGTGGTTACCGCGGGTATGTCACAATCTACCGGTATAGTTTACAGCGGTATGAACGCTTATGGTATAACAAAAAAATATGAAAAAGTTATAAACAAAAGCAAGCTTGTTTTAAACGATATATCAGCATCTATACAAAACCTTGCGAAAGGAGATGAAGGGACAAAAAATAGTTTACTGCTTGGTATGTTTGAGGAATTAAAATCTATGGGATTAGCTATTGATCAAAATTCTATAGATCTTTTAAACTTAAGTAAAGAAAATAAAAACGGAGAGTCTGATTTAAAAACATTAATAGGAACACAATTAGTTAAGCAAGATTATTTAAGAAGTTTAGGTATTGAAGGTGGAACAAAAGCAGAACAAGAATCAGCTTTAGAAGCGTACAAAGCTACGCTAACTGAAGGTCAATTAAAAAATTTAAATGATACATTAAATGCTTTTGATACTCAAATAAATAATATAAAAGAAAAAGCTAGTAAAGCTTCTAACTACGATGTAGCAAAAGAAGCGTTAGGTAATATTTATACTATTTATGATGAATCGCTTAAAAATGATACAGAATATAAAGCTGCTAACACACAAGGTAAACTTGTAAAAATAATAAACGCTTTAAGAGAGGACATGCGTCTACAGAATATTGAAAACGCTAAATCAAATCCTTCCATTGTTGAACAAGTAGAGAATATGCCGTTTGCTCCATTTACAAAAGAAGGAGCTGAACAACAAAGAGATAAAATTTATGAGAAGCTTGGTAATGAAATGGCTTTACAAGAAAGTAGAGGATTTAGTACTCAATTAAATGTAAATAGACAGGCTAGTTTATTAATAGGTGGTGATTTAAAATCAGTTAATGTTGTAAGTTATAAAAATGATGAAGAGCTTAAAGATAGATTAGAAGCTGTTGGCTTAAAGAAAGGTAGTCCGGATTTTATGGAAGCTTTTAATAAGCTAAAACAAGGAAAAGTTTTTGGGCTTGTGTTTGGTAAAACTATTATAACACAAAATGAAGATGCTGTAAAAGCAGATCTTGAAGCTGGAGTTATTAGAGCTGGTACAGTTGTGTTACATGAACTTACACATATTATTAAAGATGCTCAAATGAAATCTCCTGAATCAAAAAAGAAATATTTTGATAATCTATTTTTAGCAGCATCGACAAGTAATAATTTAGCGTTAAAAAGTATACATGATCAGACCGTGAATATGATGAATAGATTATACGGTGATAAAGAAGGTGAAAATAAATTAAAATGGCAAGATGAATATACTATATTCTTGCAAGAGCAATTGTATGCTTATGAAGATTTTGTTCAAATAGAAACAGATGATAGCTTTCTTACAAAAATATTTAATAGAACAAACCCAGCTAATTTAAATACACCTGAAAAAGCTTTAAATTATTTAGCAGCTAGCAATGCTGCTTTTAGAAGAGGTAAAATTTCTAGATCTACAAAAAAAGCTGTAGAACGTTTTGAAGGAACCAACATCAAAGAATCTGGTAGAGATATAAATGATTTAGCTAGAGATTATAAAACTTTACCTGTTGATCAAAGAGCTAGTTTTTTATTAGACACTGATTTTTATAGACAATACCTTAACACTTCTTTAGCGGCAATGGGCTTTAATATTAACAAAGGTGATATAGCTACTGAACAAGCAGAAGGTTTTGCTGTTGATGCTTTTGATAGAGTAACAAAAAGTTATAAACCAGAAGATGGTTCGTTTACTAACTGGATATATTCAACTGTGGGTAGAGAAGGTAGAGCTAAAATAGGAGAGGAAATAGAAAGAAAGAAAAAGTTAGTACGTCAAAGTCAAGCTCAAGAACAAACTAGATTAGTTGCTAAAGAAACCGCAGAAGACGCTGTAAGCTTAGAAGAAAGAAAAAAAGCAGAAGGTACAGGTAGAACACTAGTAGATCCTAGAAAATTACCAGGAGTACCTTCAAACATTGACAATATAGTAGAAATAAATAAAGACGATGTTGTAATAAATCCTGAATCAAGATCTTATACAACAGATTTTAGAAGTATATCAGATCAATATGGTCCTAAGGTAGCAGGTGAAATTTATGGTATAAACCCTAGTAAACTTAAAAAAGGTGCTGATCTTACATATGGTCAGAATAAAGTAGTTGATGGTAGAAAAGTAAGTTCTGAAGCTGAAAAAATACAAAGCGAGTTTACTAATGCTCAAAACGTTAAGAAGTTTATTTCTTTATTTCCTGAATTTAATATAAGTACACCTACAGCTGTAACTACACAACAAGGTCAAGAAACTAAAGTTGATAAAGATGTGCAGGGTAGATCATTAGGTATTGCCCCTAGTGTACAAAACTATTTTTATGAAAATTACGTTGACCCTAGATCTTTAAATAAAGAAACTAAAAAAGATGCTATAACAAATCCTAAAGGAAGATCTAAAGGTACTACTAGTCAAACGCAAGTAAAAAGATTAAAGCCTGAATTTAGAGGCACCATATCTAATGAGACTATTAAAAAGCTACAGAATGATTTAGGTATAACTGCAAAAGGTGAATTTAACGTTCCACCAAAAGGTAAAGCAAGAACTGAGTTTGGTAGACTACTTATAGGTTTAGCAAATTTAAAAGGTGCTATTGTAGCTAACACTGTTGTAGATCAAAAGATACAATCACTTATTAAGAAAGGTGAAATTAAATCTGTTAGAACTCCAGAACAAATCACAGCAAGCACAAGAGCTGGTAGAAGTAAAATACAGTATAGTGAAAAAGCTCCTTCTGAGTATGTTGTTTCTTTAATGCAAAAACTAAGGGTGTTAAATAAAGAAAGCGGTACTAAAAAAGCTACACGAGAAGGTGAATTTTTAACTAGAGGTATACAGCAAACAAGACTAAGTGACGGTACAGAAAAAACTATAATAGATAGAGATAAATATTTATCTGATGAAGTTGCTGCGTTTAAAGGAGAAATGTTTTTAGAAGGTATGACAAGGGTGATAAATGATTTCTTAAAAACATATCCTGAATTTAGAAACTTTTTTAAACAGGCTACTGTGTTTGGAATGGATAGATCTGCGTTTGGTGTTGCACCGCTTTATAATAAAAATATTCTTACTACTAAAAGTAAACAAGCTAATGTTAACAGAGAGTCAATGACTTCTAATAAAAAGTTAACAAACGCTTATGTAAATGAAATTGAAAACAATACAAAAAGTTATGTAGCTAAACAAAAAGATAAAATACAAGTGCTATATGATTTTGCTAAAGCAGTTGAATCTTATTTAGAACAAGAGACTGAAGTAGAAATAGATGGTAAAATTAAAAAAGTAAAAGCTAATAAAAAAAATGCATGGGTATTTGATGAAATTAGAGCTGAAGCAACTAACTCTCAACAATCTCCATTTAGAACATTATTCCCTGTTTATTTAGTTGAAGTAGATTTTCAAGGTAAACCACTCAGAAATGTTAAAGGTACAGAAGAGCATTCAACTCCTCAAAACCAAATAGGAACGTTGTTAATTCAAGCTGCAATTGATCAGAAAGTAGATGAAGTTTTTCCTATTGTAAAAGCTTTAGCTATGCAAGGTTGGTTATCAGATGATGTAGATAATAAGCTTAACGAAGATTATAGTAAATCTATGCCTTACAATTTGCTTAAAACAGGTATAGAGCTTTACAACAAAGGTGAATTAAAATTACCTGATGGTACTTTAGCTGCTATAAGAATGAGTGAATCAGATGTTGATCTTAGTTTTCAAATGTATATTCCAACAGGTCAAACTTTATCTCAAATATTTTTTGGCACTGAAGATGTTAAACTAGTAGATCAAAAACAATTAATGAGAGACTTGTTTAGCGGAAAAAGAACTCAAGCAGAAGTAAAACAAGAAGCTAAAAGATTAGTTAAAATACAACAAAAAGTAGATGAAACTTTTAAACCTGAAGCACCTGTAGCTATAGATAGAAACAATACGGCTGATAAAGCTATGGCTGATGCTAGAAACAGTGTTAAATATAAAGAGTCTAGAAAAGGTATTAGTGTGTTTGATTTTGATGATACACTAGCTCAATCAAATAGTAAAGTTCTTTACACTATGCCTGATGGAACAACAGGTTCTCTTACGGCAGGTGAATTTGCATTAGAAGCATCGGGGTTAACTGAGTTAGGTGCTGAGTTTGATTTCAGTGAATTTAACGAAGTTAAAGAAGGTAGAAAAGGTCCATTAGCAGATCTTGCTTTAAGACGTCAAGAAAAATTTGGCAGCCAAGATATATTTGTATTAACAGCTAGGCCTCAAGCGTCAGCTATAAATATTAAACAATTTTTAGATGAAATTGGTTTAAATATACCTTTAGCAAATATAACTGGTTTAGCTGATGGAAGACCAGAAGCTAAAGCTAATTGGATGATTGAGAAATATGCTGATGGTTATAATGATTTTTATTTTGCAGATGATGCTTTTAAAAATGTAGAAGCAGTTCAAAATGTATTTGATGTATTAGATGTTAAATCTAAAGTGCAACAAGCAAGGGTTAAGTTTAGCGAAAAACTAGATAAAGATTTTAACGACATGATCGAAAGAAACATGGGCGTTCCATCTGAAGCAACATACTCAGATATTGTTGCAAGAAGAATGGGTAAAAATCAAAAAAGATTTGCATTTTTTATTCCACCTTCAGCAGATGACTTTAGAGGTTTAACAATGTACACATTTGCTGGTAAAGGGAAGCAAGGTGAAGCTGATCAAGAGTTTTTTAATAAAGCATTAATAAAACCTTATATGGCTGGTGTTAACGCTATGAACTTGTCTAAAAATAGAGTTAAAAACGCTTATAAAGTTTTACAACAAACTAGTCCTGAAGTTAGAAAAAAATTAAACAAAAAAATTGGTGGTACTAAATACACTCATGATGCAGCTATAAGAATTTATTTATGGAGTAAAGATGGAACTAAAATACCAGGTTTATCTAAACGAGACCAGGAACAAATAGTAAAATTAGTAGAAGCTGATACAGATTTAGTAGCTTATGCTGAAGGAGTAAAACTAATTACTAAACAAGATGTTTATCTTCCACCATCTGAATTTTGGGATGGTACTACTATAATAGGAGATTTATCTAAATTAACTAAAGATGTTAAAAGAGAAGAGTATTTAAAAGATTTTTCGCGTAACGTTGATATTATATTTAGTCCTAAAAATTTAAATAAAGTAGAAGCTATTTATGGTTTTAGAGTAAGAGAAGCTTTAGAAAATATTATATACCGAATGAAAACAGGTAGTAATAGAAAGGCTGGTGCTGATAGAATTGTAACAGCATGGAATGATTGGACTAACAGATCTGTTGGTGCTATAATGTTCTTTAATAGAAGATCAGCATTGTTACAGATGTTATCTGCTGGTAACTTTGTTAATTGGTCAGATAATAATCCATTAAAAGCAGCGGCTGCATTTGCCAATCAACCTCAATACTGGAAAGATGTAGTTTATCTTTTTAATTCTCCTAAATTAAAAGCTAGAAGATCTGGTTTAGAAGGAGACATTAATGAAGCAGAAATAGCACAAGCTTCTAAAAAAGGTGGTATGGAAGGTGTGTTATCTTATTTATTAAAAATAGGTTTTACACCTACTCAAATAGCAGATAGTATAGCTATATCTACAGGTGGTGCATCGTTTTATAGAAATAGAATTAACACATATAAAAAACAAGGATATACCACTGAAGACGCAGAGAAAAAAGCTTTTGAGGATTTTTCAGCTATATCAGATGAGACACAACAGTCAGCAGATCCAATGTTAATATCTATGCAACAAGCAGGTACTATGGGTAGATTAGTATTAGCATTTCAAAACACGCCAATGCAGTATACTCGTTTAATGAAAAAAGCTGGTCAAGATATTATAAATGGAAGAGGAGATTTTAAAACTAATTTTTCTAAAATATTATATTACGGGTTTATACAAAACTTAATTTTCTCTACATTACAAAATGCTATGTTTGCTTTATTACCTGGATTTGAAGATGAAGAAGAACCTGATTTTAAAACAGATAAAGAAAAGGAAGAGTGGTTAGCTAAACAAGATAACAAAATGGACAATAAAACAACTAGAGTAGTTAACAACATGTTAGATACTTTACTAAGAGGATCTGGTTTAGCTGGAGCTGTTGTTGCTACAACTAAAAATGTTATCATGGAATATAACGATCGTCAAGATATGACTATTTTAGAAAAATCTAGAAACAACGCTGACTTATTAATAGCTTTATCTAGTATATCACCTCCAATAAGTTCTAAGTTAAGAAAAATAAATAATGCTTTAAATCTTGAAGACTTTGAAAGAGATATAATAGCAGAAAGAGGTTTTAGTGTTACTATTGATGGTAAGTTTCAGTTAAGCCCACAATACCAAGTTGTAGGTGAGGTTGCTTCTGGTTTATTTAATTTACCTTTAGATAGGGTATTTAACGAGGTTAATTCTATTACAGAAGCTTTAGATGAAAGGAATAGTGCTTACCAAAGAATAGCACTAGCGTTAGGTTGGAAAACGTGGGATGTAGGAGCTAAGATTGAAGAGCATGAATTAATAAAAACCCTAGCAAAAGAGAAAAGAAAAAAGGAAGGAATAGAAAAAGGAAAGCAAACTAGAAAAACTAATAAAGAATTAGAAAAAGAGCACGAAAGACTTAGAAGAAGTATTATATTTAAACTACCTAAACCCATAAAAGATAGTTTAATAAAAAAAGAAAGAGAAGACAAAAAGATAACTGCAATTTATAAGTTAAATCAATTGAAAGCTAAATACTTAGAATAATATGGAAAATATAAGTAAAAATATAACATATGCTGAAGCGATTCATTCTAGCACAGCTAAAAGAGAAAGTATAGATAATACACCAAATCAGAAAGAATTAGAATGTATGAAGCTTTTAGCAGAAAAAGTTTTTGAACCTTTAAGAGAATGGGTTGGAGGTCCAATTAAAGTTAATTCATTTTTTCGTTCTGTAGCATTGAATGAAGCAATTGGTGGTGCTGCATCTAGTCAACACTGTAAAGGACAAGCAATTGATATTGATGATGTATATGGTGTAAAATCTAATGCTGAAATGTATAATTGGATTAAAGAAAACTTAGATTTTGATCAGATGATATGGGAATTTGGTACTGATACACAACCTAACTGGGTACACATATCTTATGTTTCAAAAGAAGATAATAGAAACAAATGTTTAAAAGCATATAAAGAAAATAGACAAACAAAATATAGAGTAATATGAAAAATAAAAAAGGCCCTAGCCAAAACTGGTCACGACCAAACAACGAAAAAAACGAGCACAACGAGCATGCTGAACGTACTAATGAATATAAAGACAATATATCTCATCACGGTTCTATAAATCCAGCTCCGAGTAAAATTACCCAGTTTTTTAGAAAATTTAAAGCTAATCCGTTTGTACAAGATATAGCTAAAGTAGCTGCTATAACAGCCCCTATTGGTTTTATAGGAAAAGCAAATGCTATAAAAAACGTAGGATCAGCTTTTGGTAATACAGCTAAACAATATTTAAGTAAAGGCACATCTATTGGTAAAGAATATAGAGTTGGTGGTGAATTATATGGTCATTTTACTAGAGGCGGTAAATTAACTAATAAACATGTGCCTGTAGTTGGTAAACCTGGTACAACAGCAAGTGTACCTAAAAGCTCTTCAACTCAACAAGTATCTTATGCTAACCCTAGAATAAGCATGACTAAAGCAGAAAGAGAAGCAGCTGGTTATTAAAATTAAAAAAAAATGAAATTATGGAAAATTGCCCTTTTTGCACTAATTGCTATTGCAAGTAGTTGCTCAATACAAAAAAGACCACAAATACAAATAACTCACGTTTTAGCTGTTACACAAGAAGGTGATACGTTAAAAATACCTATAGATGTTATAAGACCTATAAACTATAGAATTATAAATTATAGTTCTGGATATGGTTATAACAATTGGTATAAACCTTATCATAATACTTATTATAATTATAATTATAGTCAAGGATCTACTAGAAGCAGTAATAACAATTCAAATAACAATAACAGTAATAAAATTGTACCTCGAGATAACCCAGACAAAAGACCTTCAGGTGAAGTTTTATTAAAAGGAAGAAAATAAAATGGATTTTACCGATATGAAACTATACGCAATTAATTCGGCTACATTAATGATAAGCTTTACTAATCTAGAAATGTGGTTGAAAATAATTTTACTTTTATCTACTATAATATACACATGGTTAAAAATTAAAAAACTAAACAAAGAAAAATGAAAGTAGACGAAACAACTGAATTAACATTAGACTTAAAAACTATAAGTATGATCGTAGGTGGAACAATTGCTCTAGCAGGTATGTGGTTTACCTTACAGGCTGATATTCAAGATCTTAACAATAAGCTAGAAAATTTTAGTGGAGATGAATTTGTTCAAAAAATGGAGTTTCAACTAAAAGACGAATTGGTAAGATCGACAATTATACAGATTGAAAAATCAACAGACGGATTAAAAGAGGATATATTAGATAACAAAGAATCAATCAAAGAATTAGAAGATAAAGTTTATAAAAGATGAAAAATTTAATTACAATTATATTAATACTGTTTGCTTTTACAGCAACAGCACAAGACTATACACTAATGCATATAAATGCAAAATGGAATGAAATTAATAATTTTGATTTAAGAGGTATTAAAGGCGCTAAAGTAAAAATGGCATACTTAGAAGATCAAAAGGTTTCTTTAAGAGATCAAATAAAAGCAGTTCCATTAATTATATTACTTGACAAAGATGGTAAACCTAGAGGTCAATGGAAAGCAGGTTTAAGTTTTAAAATAACTGCTTCAAAAGAAGAAATACAAAATAGAATATACTATTTGTTGTCACAAGATTAATAGGAATA